>WNFH01001387.1_pt1 | contig 28952 bp, 24 predicted proteins | sample 5400411 | NCBI WGS metagenome assembly WNFH01 (sample SAMN13153347, study PRJNA577476) | soil metagenome | isolation source: 200 cm saprolite under Douglas fir tree site 2 hole 3 | place: USA:California | collected 2015-04-18 | reverse complement strand
CCAGCATCAGGCCGATCGTCAAATCCTCATTGCGCTTCACGCGCGAGAGCGCTTCGTAAATCGGCACGGTCCCGATCGGCACGGGCGAAGCCTCGATGATCGCCTTGCGAATCGTGGGAATATCGCCGCCGGTCGAGAGGTCCATCACCGTGTCGGCGCCATAGTGAACCGAATGGTGAAGCTTCTTCAGCTCCTCGCCGATGTTCGAGGTGGTCGCGGAATTGCCGATGTTCGAGTTGATCTTGCACTTGAACGCCACGCCGATGCCCATGGGCTCAAGCGCTTGGTGATGAATGTTCGCGGGAATGATGGCGCGCCCACGAGCGATTTCACCGCGCACCAGCTCCGGCTCGATCTTCTCGCGCCCCGCGACGAAGGCCATCTCCTCCGTGATCACGCCCAGGCGCGCGTAATGCATCTGCGAAACATTCCGCGATCCATTCGCCGCCGCCGCTTCCGCCAATCGCTTCTCAATCCAAGCCTCTCGAACTCCCATGCTTCCCCCTGAAGAAACTCCGCTCGCGGAGCGTCTCTCTCACGATGCGAATTATCGCACCGCGAACTCCGAGCGGCAACTGTCGGGTCCGGCGTCGCACACGTTTTCAAATCCCCACTACCGGCCGTAAACAGATTGCCGAATTCTTTGAAGAGTGCAACATTCGATAGGAGGATGTGGAAATATGGAAATTGGCGGTTGGGATGAACGCTACAGGTCAGGTGAGCGAGCGGCTGAGGACTTGGACGCCGCGCCGGCGCCGCTTCTGGCGGAAACGGCAAAGAAGTTGGCGCCGGGCAAGGCGCTCGACCTAGCCTGCGGAACAGGCCGCAACGCGCTCTGGCTCGCGGAACATGGTTGGAATGTCACCGCCGTGGATGGCTCGCCGGTTGCCATGGACATCCTGCGAAATCGAGTTTCCGAACGCGGCGTCATGGTGAACATGAGAGTCGCGAATCTCGAAAAGTTCGAATACCCGATTGAGCCTTCCAGTTGGAATCTCGTAGCTATCTGCTACTACTTGCAGAGAGATCTCTTTGAGCCGGCAAAGCAAGGGGTCGTGCCTGGCGGAATCCTGATTTCGATTGTTCACATCACGGAGCCTGGTGAAGAGCCGACGGGACATCGCTTGAGGCCCGGAGAGCTGGAGCTCTATTTCCAGGGATGGGAGATTCTTCACCATCGCGAGGGAAGGCCGAACGACGCGGCTCATCAGCGCTCCGTGGCGGAAATCGTCGCGCGACGCCCATCCGATTCATGAGCGGCCAGCCCAGCGAGCAATCCCCGTGTATTACTTCGCCAATTTGGCGGCGATCGCCTTACCGACAATCTCTGTCGTAGCGTTCCCGCCGACATCGGGCGTTCGAAATTCGGGGGTGGCCAGCACATCCTCTATCGCCCTTTCGATCGCGTCCGCCGCTTGACCTTCGCCAAAATGACGCAGCATCATCGCGCCGGACCAGATTTGTCCGATCGGATTTGCAATTCCTTTTCCGGCGATGTCCGGAGCCGACCCATGGACCGGCTCGAACATCGAGGGGTATCTCCGTTCTGGATTCAAGTTCGCGGAAGGCGCAATCCCGATGGAGCCGGCAACAGCCGGGCCGAGATCGGAAAGAATGTCGCCAAAGAGATTCGATCCCACGACGACGTCAAACCAGTCGGGGTGGCGGACAAAATGCGCGGTCAGAATGTCGATATGGTATTGGTCGGTCCGAACCTCCGGAAACTCCTTGCTGATGGCGCTGAACCTTTCATCCCAGAACGGCATGGTGTGAATGATGCCGTTGGACTTGGTGGCCGAGGTTACGTGTGATTTGCGTTTCCGGGCGAGTTCAAACGCATAACGCATAATTCGATCCACTCCGCGCCGTGTGAAGATGGTCTGCTGCATCGCCATCTCCTCTTCGGTGTCGCGGAAGATTCTGCCTCCCACATCCGAGTACTCCCCTTCGTTGTTTTCACGGACGACGCAAAAATCGATTTGCCCCGGCTCGACATTTCTGAGCGGCGATTGAATTCCCTTCAGCAAGCGCACCGGGCGCAAATTCACGTACTGCTGAAAACTCCGCCGAATGGGAATCAGGAGTCCCCAAAGGGAAATGTGATCGGCGACGCCGGGATAGCCGACAGCGCCGAGAAAGATCGCGTCGAAGGGGCGAAGCTGCTCGAGCCCGTCGTCGGGCATCATTTTCCCTGTCTTTAGGTAGGTCTCGCAGCTCCAATCGAAATTCTTGCAGGAGAACTTCAAATCGAAACGGCGCCCAGCCGCTTCGAGCACGCGCAATCCTTCCGGCACCACTTCTTTTCCAATGCCATCGCCCGCGATAACCGCAATTTTGAAAATCTTCATCAGAATTTGGTCGAGCTCCCTTTTCTGGTTTAGGTCTACTCAATCTTTCCAACGCGGGCTTTCCACAGTTCCCACGGCCGCGAGATCGAGGCCTTGGAATCGGTTTGCGCACCCGCCTTGGCCGCTTCTTCGGGCGTCAGGAAATTGATTGGGCCGAGCCTCGCGGCTTCCGCCTGAAGCCGCGCGTTGACCTCCGTGTAAATCGCGCGATGCACGACTTGCAAGATCGAATCACCCACGGCGACCGAACCATGGCCGCGCATCAGCACGACGGCCCTGTCGCCGAGCGACTTGGCGAGAGCGTCGCCGAGCTTGTTGTCGCTGATCAGCATATTGGTCATGCCCGCCGCATCGCGAATGTCGAAGACGGGCGCGCCTGCGCCAAGAAATGCGCTCATGTGATAGATGGGGCGCAGGATCGTCCCGGTCACGCCGAACGGGATGACCGCGGGCGAATGGCTATGAACGATGGCCTTCACGTCCGGCCGCGCGCGATAAATCGCCGCGTGGATAAACCGCTCGAGGTACACGGCACGGCCGCGCGCGTCGAGCGGCTCGCCATTCCGGTCGAACTCGAGAATATCGCTGGTAGTGACAAGCGCCGGCGCAACGCTGCGCGCCAAAAGGAATCGGTTGGGGTCCTTGTCGTCACGCGCGCTGACGTGGCCGAAGGCATCCACCACACCCTGGTCGGACAGGATGCGGTTGGCGTAGACGAGGTCTTCGATGAGCTTGGGATCGGGCGCGCTCGAGGACGATGCCGGTGCTTGCGGCGTCCTGACGGATGCGGAGAGGGCTACCGCCGCGCCGAACGCGACAATGACGGCCATTTTGAATTTAGGCATGCGGATTTCTCCCCCGCGATAGGCAGTTCAATCGATTGCAAAATGTGCGCAACGCAATTTAGTCGCGCGTGGATTGTATCAAGAGAGGAGCGTTTGACCAGAATCAATCTTGTGCAAGGCGAATCTTCAGAGAGGCGGGAAAGAAGGCTTCTAGCCGGTTAGGAATTGCTCATTTCGTGGGGAACAACTTGCACTAAGAGATTGGATCGGTGGCGCCGGCGTCTCGCCGGCGGTTTTACACTGCGATGGGCACGCAGAATTCGCCAGCGGGACGCTGGCGCCACCGCCCCCCCGCGATCCTCTACAAATAGATTGTCGTTAAGAGCATCAATCTTGCGGTGGTTGCGGCGGGCCTCCCGGACCTCCCGGTCCACCCCGGCGGTCTCGCATTCTTTGCTGGCGCTCCTGTTCCTGTTTGTCGAACTGTTCCTTTTGCTTGTCGTCGAGCAAGTCGCGGACCTGCTTGCTCGCGTCCTTCTGGATCTCCTGCATTTTGGCACGCATGGATTCCCGGTCGCCGCTCGTGTCGTTCATCAGGTCCTGCATCTTCTTCTGCTCGGCTTCGAGAATCGGTTTGATCATTGTCTGCTGGTTGGCCGTCAGATTGAAATCCTTTGTCATTTGCTTCAAGCGCTCATCAGGAGACATCGGCCCTCGGCGGCCGCCCTGTCCCATCTGCCCTCGGGGCCCTCCCTCTATTCCCTGCCTCTGCGCGGTAACAGCGCTGCTGGCTACAAGAGGCACGGCAAGCAGAAGCGCCAGCAACCAAGTACTTCGACGTTCGGAAATCATTTCAGAATTCCTCCTTTAGAATAGCCACTTCGCAAGAAAAACCTGGGGCTAGACCCCTTCGGGCCCACTCTGCCCTGCAACCCCCCTTGGTATTCCTTGCAGACCACCAATAGGTTCCACAAGCTGAGGGCAATCCGGGGAATCAGAAGAGAAGCCAATAGAGGCAAAGAGGTTGTCCCGGCGTTCAAGCCTGTGTGGTAAACCGTTCTTCGTTGTTATGATGAGTGCGTCTCAGGTCTTGAGACTGATCGGATTCCTTGATCTCAATGATTTCGGTTAGGATCGCGCGGATGACCGATGTGGAAGCCATAGTCCGGCTGATTAACACTGCATTTCTTGTGGAGCGGTTCTTCATCGAGCGCGACCGCACCAACTCTGAAATTGTGCGCAGTCTGATGGGGAAGGGCAAATTCCTGCTCGTGGACGACGGACCGAACCTCGCAGGTTGTGTCTATGTTGAGGTGCGCGGGGAGCGTGGGTATCTCGGTCTGTTGTCAGTCGATCCAGCGCACCAGCGTTCGGGCCTGGGCCGCCAACTGGTTGCCGCTGCGGAAGATTTCTTCCGTGCCGCGGGATGCCGGTTCAGCGACCTGCGAATCGTCAATGTTCGCGCGGAACTTCCAACCTTCTATCGCAGGTTAGGGTACGTCGAGACCGGCACAACTCCGTTCGTGGCCGACGCGCCGCCAAAGTTGCCAGCCCATTTCATCACGATGTCGAAGGCGCTTGTATAGGGATGGCCGCAACGATTTCGCGGAGCGCCATCCCTGCCGGCTTTCTACCTGCTCAACGTGAAGTCGTAATTCACGACATAGAATGGCTTGGACGAAATTTCTCCCGTGGGAGTTTTTCCCGCGGGCTGCTGCTTGAATTCCGCGATCAGTTTTTCCTTTACGCCGAAAACGACATCGGAGTCGATATACCGCGTGTCCTTCTTGAACAAGTGCGTGATGAGCCGCTGATATCCCGGCGCGGAAATGTAGAAGTGAATGTGCGCGGGCCGGTAGTGGGAAATGTCCGTCTCTCTCATGAGGTCGCCGACCGTCCCGTCCATGGGAATGGAATACCCCGGCGGCGCGATGGTTCGGATCAGGTACTTGCCATCGGGCCCTGTGCGGAAAATAGCGCGCAAGAACGGCTCCTCCATGCCCAGCTGAGATTCGTACATGCCATCCGCGTCGGCTTGCCAGATATCGAGCTTCGCACAAGCGATTGGTTTTCCGTCGAGGTCGCGAATGGTTCCGACCACGTAGCATGGGTCTCCCGCGAGCCCCGCGGCCATATCGGCGCCCATGGGCATCTCCGGGGAGCCTTCAATGTGAAAGGGTCCCATCACTGTCGAAGGCGTTGCGCCCGTGGGAAATCGATGGTTGATCGCATCTACGAGCATGCTGACGCCTAGGACGTCGGAAAGGAGGATGAATTCATGCCGCTTCTTCGAAGTGAGTTGCCCCGTCTTCGCCAGCCAGTTGGCGGCCATCAGCCACTCGCTTTCCGTCAGATCCACTTCGCGGACAAAGCCATGCAGATGCTTAATCAGCGACTGCATGATCTGGCGAAGCCGTGGCGAGTGGCATGCTTCCCAGCGTTTCAGGGCAAGACCCGTGAGATTTTCCTCGGTGGCGTATTGCATGGCATCCTCCGCAAACTCGCTGCGCCCGCGATCCCGTGGCATTGCGGCTGGCAACCGCCGTAATCATACCAACAGGAGCGCCTTGCGCGTCCAAAACTTTCCAGGCGATCGAGCGGACTGATTTGTTTTCAGGCCGCGGCGATGCGCGGTCCGGCGAGCATCGCAGAAAACGAAAAGCCTTGCGCGGATGGGGACAAATAAGAGAGTCACCCAATCGTGTTGAGGTAGACTCTCCCATTGCTCGTTTTACCTGGAAGATGTTGCTGTAGCCCGCCTCTTTAGAGGCGGGGCTTTCTGCGAGGTGATCCAACAACTTCTAGTTTGATGGATGAGAAATCTCTGTCGCCCTCCCGCGAGCAAATGATTTTGCGTGTGGGACACTGGAAGGAACGTAAAACGCGAGGGAACTGTGGCGATCCTTGTAACGGGTGGGGCAGGCTACATCGGCAGCGTGACGGTGGAACGCCTGCGAGCAAAAGGAGAACAGGTCGTGGTGCTGGATGATCTGGCTCGCGGCCACCGCCCCTTGTTGGACGATGATACGCCGCTCTATCACGGGGAAATTGGTGACCGCGCCCTCTTGGCACGCATCGCCCGCGAGCACAACCTGGAGTCCTGCATCCATTTCGCCGGCTTGATCGAAGTGGGAGAATCGGTCGCCGATCCAGCCAAGTATTTTGAGAACAATGTCGCGCAAGGGATCTCGCTCATGGGCGCGCTCGTGGAGGCGGGCGTGCGTCGCGTGGTATTTTCCTCGACTGCCGCCGTCTACGGTGACCCGGAACAAATTCCCATCGCCGAGCAAAGCCGGCAATGGCCCAAGAATCCGTACGGCTGGTCAAAGTTCTTCATGGAGCGTTTGCTTGATTGTTACGACGCGGCCTATGGAGTGAAGTTCATGGCATTGCGCTATTTCAATGCCGCTGGGGCAACCGAGAAGTGCGGAGAACGGCACGAACCGGAAACGCACTTGATCCCAAACGTGATCTCAGCAGCCCTGGGCGAACTGCCGGTAGTCCGGGTCTTCGGCAACAACTATCCGACGCCTGACGGAACGCCGATCCGCGACTATATTCATGTGATCGATTTGGCTGACGCGCATATCCGCGCGCTTGAGCACCTTCATCAGGATGGCAAATCTGATTTTCTGAATCTGGGAACGGGGCGTGGTTTTTCCGTTCTCGAAGTGATCGATTGCGTTCGCGAAGTTACGGGCCGGGAGATTCCCGTGCGGATCGAATCGCCGCGGCCCGGTGATCCTTCCAGATTGATAGCTGATCCGGCCAAAGCGAAGGCCGTGCTCGGCTGGGAGCCGGTCGTGTCCGACCTGCGCTCCATCGTGCGTTCCGCATGGGTGTGGCGGGTGCGACTCTCGTCGGCTGAAAAATAGCGACCGGGAAGGCGAGCTCCCGGTTACTAGACAGGCGTCTGGACCGGCCGCGTTTCTTCTTTCGCTACGTGCACATCCACGGCGCGTCCCGAAGGGTCCACCATTTTTTGAAACGCCGCGTCCCACTTGAGCGCTATTTCCGTGCTGCAGGCGACACTGCGTTCCCAAGGCACGCAATTGATGGCGGTGGCGAAGGGGAAGTGGCTTTCGAAAATCTGGCGATACAGATAGGCTTCCTTCGTCTCCGGCGTCTTCACCGGAAAACGCTCCCCTGCGCCGCGCATCATTCCGTCAGTAATCTCCCGCTCGGCAGTTGCTTTCAGGCTGTTAATCCAGCTATATCCTACGCCGTCTGAAAACTGCTCTTTCTGCCGCCACAGCACATCTTCGGGAATATAACCCTCAAAGGCTTTGCGCAGCGGCCACTTCTCGATAGGTTGCGCGTGAACGGCGTTTCTAGGCAGCTTGACGTCGGGATTTAAGGCCATGGCCACATCCAGAAATTCCCGGTCCAGAAACGGCACACGGGCCTCCACGCCCCACGCGGCACAAGATTTATTCGCACGGGCGCAGTCGTAGAGATGGAGCTTGTGGATCTTGCGAATGGTTTCTTCATGCAGTTCATGCCCGTTGGGAGCCTTGTGGAAGTAGAGATAGCCTCCGAATATCTCGTCGGCGCCTTCTCCCGAGAGAACCATTTTGATGCCCATGGCGCGGATCTTCCGCATGAGCAGGTACATGGGCGTGGAGGCACGGATGGTCGTGATGTCAAAAGATTCAATGTGATAAATGACGTCCGAGAGGGCGTCAAGCCCCTCTTGCACCGTGAAGTGTATTTCGTGATGAGCGGAGCCGATGTGTTCGGCCACTTTCCGGGCAGGAGTGAGATCCGGCGCGCCTTCGAGACCGATCGCAAAAGAGTGCAAGCGCGGCCACCAGGCCGGAGCCTGATCGTTCTCATCCACGCGCTTGGCGCTGTATTTTGACGCCACCGCCGCCACAATCGAAGAATCGATGCCGCCAGAAATGAGAACGCCATAGGGAACATCACACATCAGCTGACGGTGAACGGCGGCTTCCAGGGCCGACCGAAGACGAGATGGGTCATACGGCTCGGAGGGAGTGAATCCGGGTTCGGCCCAAGTGGGCTCGTAATACTTCTGAAATCCTTTCTCCGCCTCATGGCCGAGGAAATAGTGGCCGGGTGGGAACTCACGAATGCGCTCGCAAAATCCTACAAGGGCTTTCATCTCGGAAGCAACGTAGAGGTTCTCCTGACGGTCCCAGCCCACGTAGAGTGGATTGACACCGATGGGATCCCGGGCGATGAGGAATGTTTTGCGTTTTGGGTCGTAAAGAACGAACGCAAATATGCCGTTCACCCGGTTGAGGAACTCCTTGGGATGGCTTTCGGCGTAGAGATAGAGAAGCACCTCGCAGTCCGATGATGTTTGGAATTCGTGGGGTTCCTTCAGTTCACTGCGCAGTTCTTTATGGTTATAGATCTCACCGTTCACGGCGAGGGCGTTGCCGTTGAGACGATCGAGAAGAGGCTGCGCACCGTGCTCCACATCCACGATGCAGAGCCGCTCGTGCAAGAGGATCGCCCCTTCATCACTATAAATGCCGCTCCAGTCGGGTCCCCGGTGACGGATCTTCTTGGCCATGGCCAGGCCCTGGTTTCGGAGTGCCGTATAATTGGTGCGTGTGGGGTCAAGACCGAGAATAGCGAGAATGCCGCACATTAGGAGGCCCCTCCTTCCGCAGGTTACCAGCGCTTGTGTTCGTTACTTTATTGCAGGCTGGCTTAATTCTATAGATGTAGTTATCTAACTTAATAATGAAAACCGTAAAATATAAAGTCGCTCCAGGCCTATCGATTCACTTCGATTCCGGCAGCCAGTAAGCGTCAATTCTCCTGACCTATGCGGAGAACATGACTCCCTGGACGTTCGGGGAGGCTGTGCGCATGCGGTCTTCAACGGGATTTCGCTGCTGAGCAGCTTTCAACCGGCTGGAGAGTTCCTTGGAGAGCCGCGAAACATTCGGCTCAAGCATAAGATTTTGCTGACGTCCGGGAATCTCACAAACCTCCAATTTCCCATGGAGAACGCGTTTCCAACCCAGGAATTCATCAGAATCTAATCCAGGTAGTTGCCTGCTGGCACGAAATAGAAGAACGTCACCCCCATATGGACGCGGCACGTACTTCTCCATCGCCTTCCTGAGTTCAATCCCCAGGGCCTCAAAGATATACAGCAAGGGTAGCTGTGATGGATTCGAGGGTTTTTTACCGTTCCGATTATCGAGTGCGATTGCAAATCTGGCCCGGCCGACCTCCCAGGCACGGCGACTCCTCTCTGCAATGTAACCATCCCCTCTTTGGTATAGATTCTCCATTTCCAGCTTGATTCGCCATATCGCTCGATACCACCACCGTTGGAATACCGTAGTATTCCGTTTGAAACGGTTTGCCTCAGGGTGCATCGACTGGATCATGACGACTAGCGCAACTTCCTGTCCTGCCGCCGTGAGTTGCTGTGCAGCCTCCAAAGCGAGCAATCCACCCAGGCAAAAGCCCCCAAGGTAATAGGGGCCTTGCGGTTGGAAACTTCTCAATTCGTCGATGTAATTCGAAGCCATCTCTTCAAACGTGGGGTCCTTGGTGATATTGCCATCTAGCCCTTTGGCTTGAAAGGCGTACAAGGGCTGATCGGGTTCAAGCCCGTTCACCAGGGCGTGGTACTCCAGAACATTGCCGCCGTGGGAATGCATGAGAAACAGAGATGGTTTAGATCCCCCCTGCCGTATCCGAACCAGGGAAGACCACGAGGGCACCCAATCTTCCTTGCGTACTATCTTTGAAAGACCGGCAATCGTCGGGGCCTCTAACAATGTTGCGAGTGGCAGATCCACTCCGAATACTTCCCGGATCTTCGAAATCATTTTGACCGCCATCAGCGAGTGGCCGCCTAAATCGAAAAAGTCGTCATGGATCCCGATACGCTCCACTTTTAGCAGTTCGGTATAAATGGCCGCGAGCGCCTTCTCAGTATCGGTGCCGGGGGCGGCAAATTTCCGCGCATCCGAAATATTTGTGTGAGACGGAGCAGGCAGAGCCTTTTGGTCGATCTTGCCGTTCAGGGTGAGAGGCAGGGAATCGAGAATGACAAACTGAGCCGGCACCATGTATTCGGGCAACTTTTCTCTCAGATACAGCCGCAACTCTTCGATCGTCGTAGGTTTGTTTCCCGGAGTGACCACATAGCCGACCATTTGCTTGTTTCCTGGCTCATCCTCCCGCGCCAGGACCGCGCAGGACGTCACTCCCGGATGATCGGCCAGCGTCGCCTCGATTTCTCCCAACTCGATGCGGTACCCGCGCACCTTCACCTGGTTATCCACACGAGCCAGGTATTCCAGAGTCCCATCCCTGTGGTAGCGGGCAAGATCTCCGGTCTTGTACAGACGCGCTCCAGTGGCGCCGGAAAACGGATCAGCGATGAACTTTTCACGCGTCAGTTCCGGCCTGTTCAAATATCCACGCGCCACGCCGGCCCCGCCAATGTACAACTCACCTGTTACGCCGGGCGGTACCGGATTCCCGTAGCGGTCTAGGATGTAAAGCTGCGTGTTGGCAATGGGCCGGCCGATGGGAACGGAGCCGCTTCGAGGATCGTCAGGCCGAACCTCGTATACGCAGCAGCCCACTACCGTTTCCGTAGGCCCGTACTCGTTGATCAGGCGTGTCGCGGGAGCAGAGTCTCTCCAAAAGAGCAGGCTCTCGGCCAGCAGGTTCTCGCCGCCGATGACGAATAGCTTCGTCCTGCATGCCGCCTCTTCGGGAGTGAGTTGCTGGCTCAATAGCGCCAAATGAGCCGGAGTGATCTTGACCAAGCTGCGGTCTTTACCTTGCCGCAGCGCTGCCACCAGGTTTTGCCCGCCCACATCCTCTGGCAGAATCTCTACTCGTCCCCCAGCCACCAGGGGTGTGTATAACGCGGTGACCGTCAGATCAAAAGATATCGAAGTATGTATGGGGACTGGGTCTCCGGCTTTCACTGCATACGCTTTGACGGCCCAGCAGAGATAGTTCGACAAGCCGCCGTGAAGAACCATCACTCCCTTGGGTTCCCCCGTTGATCCAGACGTATACAAGACATAGGCCAGATTCGAAGGGCTCGCTGCCGGGTCGGGATTGTTGGTGCGTTCCTTAGCGATCGCCAGCCAATCGGAGTCCATGCATATTGTCTTGGCTTTCGCGGAAGGGAATAAGGAAGTGTGCTTGCTGTCCGTCAGCAGAAACTTCGCAGCCGCGTCTCGTAGCATGAACGACAGCCGCTCCTTCGGGTATGCGGGATCTAATGGCACGTAGGCGCCGCCGGCTTTCCAAATGCCCAGAAACGCGATCAACATTTCCGGACAGCGTTCCAAACACACGCCTACTAGCACCTCGGGCTTAACCCCTCGTTTCCGGAGAAAGTGCGCCACCTGGTTGGCACGCTCATTCACTTCTCGATAGCTCAGTTGCTGCTGTTTAAAACCAAGAGCGATTGCGTCAGGATCGCGGGCCACCTGTTTCTCGAACAATTCGTGTACGCAAGCCGTGGGGTATTCCGCGCGAGTCTCATTCCATTCGTACAGGATCCGCGCCCGTTCGCCCTCGGAGAGCATCGGCAACTTTGAAATTTTCTGATCCGGATCGCGGGCGACCCCCTCCAGGATCGTTCCGTAATGTCCGCACAAGCGCTTGATGGTATGCGTCTCGAATAAATCGGTGCTGTACTCAATTAGTCCTTCGAGGCCATCTTCGGTCTCGGAAATAGAAACCGTGAGATCATACTTGGATGTCCCGGTTTCCGGTGACCGTCTGCCGGATGACTTGGATACCCGCGAAACTCTCTCTGCGTCGTTGAAGACGAACATCACCTGGAACAGCGGCGCGTGACTTGGGTCCGGCTCCGGCGCCAATTCAGCCACGAGCTGCTCCAGGGAAAGGTCCGAATGGGCGTAAGCGTCACCGGCACGTTCCCGCACTTGTTGCAGCAGGGAGCGAAAACTTAGATCGTCAGTGAAACGCGAGCGCAAAACGACGGTGTTGACCACGCAACCGATTACGCTCTCGATTTCGATGGGGGTCCCAACGAGGATATCGTCCTGGCCCGTATAGCGATGCAGCAAGGCGATGAAACCGGACACCAGGGTCATGAATAGGGTGACTTGCTCGGGAGCCCCGATGGACTTTAGTTGTTCCAGCAGTTCCTTGGGCAACGCAAAATTCTCCGTGGAGCTGCGAAAGCTCTGCAAGGCCGGGCGGGGCTTGTCGGCCGGGAGTTCCAACCTGGTTGGCGCCCCCGCCAATTCTTCCTTCCAGTAGGAAATCTGCCTTTCGAGCATTTCCCCTTGCATATTCATAGCGACCAACCGATTACTTCCTTCATGATTTCATTCGTGCCGGCGTAGATGCGTTCCACGCGGCTGTCGGCCCACATGCGGGCGATCGGATACTCCGTCATATAGCCGTAACCACCGTGCAACTGAAGGCATTCATCGACGATGCGGCACTCGCCGTCAGTGAGCCAATATTTTGCCATGGCGGCGGTGACAGGGTCGAGCTGGCCGGCGAGGAATCGTTCGATACAATTATCGAGAAAGACGCGCCCGATATGCGCTTCGGTCTTGCATTCGGCCAGCTTGAAGCGCGTATTCTGGAAATCGATCAGCGGCTTGCCGAACGCCATGCGCTCTTTCACATATTTAATGGTGATGGTAACAGCTTGTTCGGCCGTTGCGATTGCGCCCACGCCAATCTGGAGCCGCTCGTAGGGCAATTGTTCCATCATCTGCGAGAACCCTTTACCTTCAGCGGAACCGAGGAGATTCGAAGCCGGAACATGCACATCGTCGAAGAAAATCTCGCAGGTATCCTGCGCGTGCCTGCCAACTTTTTCGAGCGACCGGCCAACGCGGTAACCCGGAAGATTCTTCGCTTCGACGATGATGAGCGACATGCCCTTGAGCCCGGCAGCTTTGGGGTCGGTCTTCACGGCGACACAGATGATGCTGCCGAGCGATCCGTTGGTGACGAACGTCTTCGAGCCATTTATGACGTAGTGGTCGCCTTCTCGTCGAGCGGTGGTCTTGATGCCCGCCAAGTCTGAACCTGCGGCGGGTTCGGTCATGGCGATTGCACCTACCAGCTCGCCGCGCGCCAATCGGGGCAGCCACTTACACTTTTGCTCCTGGTTGCCGTAGGCCTGGACGTAGTGCGCCACTATGCTGTGGACACCGGAACCGAAGTTGATCCCTGCCTGAGCCAGCTCCTCGATCACGATGGCCTCGTGGGCGAAAGTCCCTCCTGCTCCGCCGTATTCTTCGGGTACGTCCGCCAGCAGGACACCCACCCGGCCAGCCGCCGTCCATGCTTCGGCATCGGGCCGATGCTGCTGGCACCAGCGGTCGTGGTGCGGAGCGAATTCCTCTAATATGAATTGGCGGACAGATTTGCGGAATATCCGCAATTCGTCATTCATCCAGGGCGATTGGTAAGTCACAGTCGACATTTTAAAGCAACCGGCAGGTTCGGTCCGCAATCATTGAGTCGAAATGTTCTACCGAGAGCAAATCCACCGCTTCTTGATACCCCACTCTTCTAGCTACCGCGCCGATAGTCAGTCCAAACTCTGGGCGCTAGACACGACAGGTGTCTCTGTACATTTTGGCCTGGAGAATCCGGCCAAAGCTGTCGAAGTTGTTGGTTCCAGTCACTCTTTTCTTCCATGACCCATGGACAAGAGTGCGCTTTTTGGGCCGGCTCCGCCGGAACGATGGCAGTTCGGCTGCCAAAGGAAAGTTCTAGTCTAAATCCATTTGTATATGTTGTTTGGCAGAGAGTTTGAGGTATGCGAACCAAGAGTAATCCGGAAAGAGTGGTTACGGAATGCCACCAAACACGAGTTGGATTCCATCGTTCCCAGTCCACGTACCGGAACTTGAGCAGTACGTTGAACTAGAAGGAGAATCGCAACAAGCCAGAGGCGATTGCACCGCTGTGTATCAACATTTTGCGATTCCCGATACAATCATCCAGTTCGTAACGGCAGATCAGGGTACTCTCACTGCGATTTTCAGCGCGTATAGCAGAAATCAATTCTGGCAGGGGGACCAGGTGATGGTGCGATTCAGTATTTTGATGCCGGTTTACAACAGGGAGAAGTATGTCCGGCAGGCGGTAGACTCCGTCCTGGGCCAAACTTTTACTGATTATGAGATGTTCGCGATTGACGACGGATCCACCGATGGATCGGCCGAATTGCTGAAATCTTACGGGTCTCGCATCAAATTTATCCAACAACGCAACCAAGGTCCGGAAGTCGCTCGCAATAAAGCGGCGGCGTCGGCGCAGGGGGAGTACCTCTTGCTGCTGGACAGTGACGACTTCTTTTTTCCTCATGCTTTCGCAACATATGATCGGGTCATTCGGGCGTTTGATTCACCACCGTTGGTCCTCGGCGCCGAGATCTATTATCGGGACGGGCAAATCGTTCCGCCGAAAGAAATCGTGCCGTCTCCCGTGGAGGTGATCAAATTAAAAGATTATTTGTCCAAGAGGGTTTCCCTCACTTCGCAATGCAGCCAACTTGTAATCCGGAAGTCCGCTTTCGACAAGGTGGGCGGTATGCGAAACAGCACCCCCCAAAATTGGCATAATGACGACATGAATCTTCTGCTGAGGCTTGGAACTGAAAGCCCGTGTATTGTCATCCGAAAACCCTCCAGCTTCGCGTACCGCTTGCACTCGGAAAACAGCGTCAAGAATGTGAAAGCAATCGCCGACGGATTGATTGAGCTAGCGCGTTTGGAACGTCAAGGCCACTACCCTGGAGGGAGAGAGCGCCGCTCCGAAAGGTACGCCATCATCGGCGGACGTGCCTCAACCTGGGCTCTCAGATACTGTTGGCGGGGAGGGCAGAAAAAACTGGCGCTTCGACTGCTTCTGAAGACTGCCCCAATGGTATTTGCCGCTCTATGGAATAAAGCATTACGATACTTCAGCAAACCTGCTGCGCCTGTCGTTTTGCCTGAATAGCAATTCCGAGCGATTTTCGAAGTTGAATGGTGAACCCCGGCAAGTTCCGGACCATCCCACCGCGCTCACCGTGTGATTCTGGGCCGCCTTGCGGGCGGTGCGCAAACTAGCGCCCTCTGTATCGCGACCGGTAAAGCCTGTCTAAATGGTTTAAATTCTTAGAGTAACACCAACTCCTGCACCGCACTCAGAGGGCAAAGAGATCCCGAGCAATGTCCCCTGGACTTGGAAACCCTAATAAACAAAGAACAATGCAAGAACAATGGGGTAATAGTTTTCCCAAATACGCCCAAAATTCTTCAAATCCTCTCTCTGAACTTCCCCGGCTATACACGACTTATCCAGTAACCCACTATCTTTCAACGAGATGTAAGTATTTGAACCACCATTTGGCTTGCTCGAGCGGACGATCTTCTGGCCCCATGATTGCTGAATGAAGGTGGCTTCCTAGTTCTAGTCCGCCCGTTGTCATGCCCGCAGCATGCTTGCGCCCGAGATGCCTAGGAAGGCAGCTCTTCGAGACGCATAACCTAAACACACGAATCTGGCAGGAGTGCCTGATGATACATAACCTTTCAAGAATAGCGCCCCCGGATGAACTAGAGTCGACCCGTGCTGGGGATTCGAAATACTCTCATGATCTCGACCTGGCGTCGGCGCGAAGCGATGCCGCACTCCCGGAGAACCTCTTTCACTCGATGTTGACACTGGAGCGCCGACGGGCGGAGCGTTCCCGCAAGCCGTTCGTTCTAATGCTACTCGATGCGAATCTGGAAAATGGCTCGGCTGCGGAGATTCTGAGACAGGCCGTCGACGTCATTCTGACCTCTAAGCGGGAGACTGACATAATCGGCTGGTACAAAGAGAGCGTCATCCTGGGAGTCATCTTCGCGGAAGTCAACATCGAAGGAGAATGCCTCGTCACTGAAACTCTGCGAACCAAGATCGAAACATTGCTTGCCAAGCATCTCGGCAGGGGAAAAGCAGCCAAAATCGCGATTTCGCTTCATGTTTTTCCTGAAAGTTGGGACAGAAATCAATCCGGCTGGGTGGCAGCCCCTCTGCTGGCGGCGATCGCTGCGATTATCAGGCTGACCTCAAAAGGCCCGGTCATATTCGAACAGGAACGTTTGGGTCAGTTTGGCAACCGCTTTAAGTGTCTGAAATTCCGCACCATGTTTACGAATAATGATCCGAAGATTCATCAGGAATACATCCAGCAATTTATTGCCGGTAAGGAAGAATGCGGGAATAATACCGGATCCCAACAGCCAGTATACAAGATCATGAACGACCCCCGAGTGACCCCCATCGGCGGATTCCTCAGGAAAACCAGTCTGGATGAGCTTCCTCAGTTTTGGAACGTTCTGCGCGGGGAGATGTCCCTTGTCGGGCCGCGGCCTCCGGTTCCTTACGAGTTTGAAATTTACGACATCTGGCATCGCCGGAGAGTATTGGACGTCAAGCCGGGCGTTACCGGATTGTGGCAGGTGAGCGGCCGGAGCCGAACGCGATTCGATGAAATGGTGCGCTTGGACCTCCGCTATTGCCGGACCTGGTCGTTGTGGCTCGATCTGAAAATTCTCATCTCGACTCCCCGCGCCGTCTTTACCGGCGATGGTGCGTACTGAAGTTGATTCGGTTTGTCGCCAGCCTGCACGATTTTTGCGCACCTGGGATCAACTGCAAACGGTGATCTAATACTTTTAAGATCAACCGATTGGTGGTCGAGGGAGCAGGTAAATTTGTTCCAACAAGTGGGACTTGATTAGAAGCCCCTAGGGCTGATTGGTGGCCAGAATTTCCAGGAGCTCTTGCATTCGACACATAACAAAAGGTTTAATATACAAAAGTTCTTCGGTGTCCGAATTGCGAAGTCCTTATCGGTCTGGTTGGGGTGTATCATGGTTGGTCGCTCGTGGCTGTTCGCAGACGTCACACGTTGTGACTTGGCTCCAGCTGTGAATGATTTTTGTAGCGCGTCCGATTACATGGGCTTAGTCTGCGAATAGAAGGTGAGCAAGAAATGTTGCGCCAAGACATCAGTGCCAGCGATGTAATTGCCATCCTTAGGCGGCGGTGGTTACTGATCACCCTGATTACTGTGTTCGGCGGTGCATCAGGATATATCGTATCGCGGATTCTGCCGAAGCGCTTCCTATCGCAGACTCTAGTTCTAGTGCAACAGCCGGCTGTCTCGCCGGGTCTTGTACCTGCCCTGGTTTCAGACGACATCAACCAACGAATGGCAGCGATGCAGCAGCAAATTCTGAGCAGGTCCCGTCTCGAGCCGGTAATTCAGGAGCTCGGTCTCTATCCCGAGGATATCGGCCGTGTATCGATGGAAGACTTGGTAGACCGTCTTCGCCGCGCGATCACGATTACGCCGATCCAGGCCATGGCGGAGACCCGAGCGCAGAATCTTCCGGGATTTACCATTAGTGTCGTATTTGACGACCCCCATTCCGCGCAGCAAATTTGCGCCAAGATTACTTCCATGTTTTTGGACGAAAATCTTCAAAGCCGCCGTAAGTATGTTGATAACACGACTGAATTTCTGGGCAAGCAGGTCGAGGACGCCAAAGCCAAGCTCGACGAGCAGGATGCCAAACTTGCGGCGTTCCAGCGCCGGTATCTCGGATCGCTTCCAGACCAAAATCAAACGAATTTAAATCTTCTGACGGGCCTGACGTCGCAACTCGAAGCCTCCACTCAAGCGTTGAGCCGCGCACAACAGGATAAGAGCTTCGCCGAATCCGTCTTGGCGCAGCAAATGTCCGCGTGGCAGGCAACTCAGACGGGAGCAAATCCCGAAACGTTTGACCAGCAGCTTGCGGCTCTGCAAGCCCAGCTGCTCGCGCTGCAATCCAAATACACGGCCAATCATCCCGATGTCATCAAGGCAAAGAACGATATCGCCGCGCTGAAGCAGAAGATTGCCGATAGCGAGCCACAGCAAAAAAATGCGCCGCCTGAAAAGACCGTAAGAGTATTGGCTGAGCCGTCCCAGATCCAGCAGTTGCGGGCACAAATTCACCAATACGATCAAGTGATCAAGGAACGGACGCAGCAGCAGGAAGATATTCAAAAACAAATTGCTCTGTATCAAAGCCGGGTGCAATCCAGCCCCACCGTGGAGCAGGAATACAAGCTGATAACCCGCGATCACCAGACAGCGCTCGATTTTTACAATGATTTGCTGAAAAAACACGATCAATCGTCCATGTCGCAGGGCCTCGAGGAAAGCGAACAGGCCGAGAAGTTCAGAGTTCTGGATCCGGCGAATTTTTCCGACAAGCCTTCTTTCCCGAAGGTGCCGTACTTCTTGGGCGGAGGGTTCGCCGGCGGACTGGCTCTGGGGCTTGGTCTCACGCTTCTATTGGAAATGCAGGACACGTCGATGCGGTCCGAACGTGACGTCGAACTAGCTCTCCGTTTACCGGTTCTCGTCTCCATTCCAGTGATTGAACACGACGCGAAAGCCGGGAAGACACCTACCGCCACTTTGGAACCGGGAAGACCAACCGCGAGCACCGGAGCCAGAGCTTAAGACCCGAGACGACGCAAATCGTTCCCTGACAAAAGGAAATTCATGAGTCGGATTCACGAAGCACTAAAGAAGGCAGAGCAAGAGAGAGCGGCGAGCCAGTCGGACCGGAAGTTTGAGGAGCCGGTCAAGCCACTCGGTTCGGGTCAGGCGGTCAAGATCGCCCTCCAGGAAGAGAAAGTTCCGGCTCCTTCGGTCCTGCCGGATTCCAAGACCCCAGCAGATTCCAAGGATCTTCAACTAGATGAGCTGCGGGCGAAATGTCACAAAACCGTTTGGAATCCCGACCCAAATTTCATGTTGTTCTCCAGCTCACAGGCCTTTCCCGTGGGAGCCGAACAGTTCCGCACCCTGCGCTCCCGGCTTTACCGCATTCGCGAGAGTAAGCCCTTGAGCACTCTCTTGATCTCCAGCGCGACCCCGGCGGAAGGCAAGACCTTCGTATCAGCGAATCTGGCTCAAGTTTTGGTTCGCCAACGTGGCTGCCGGGTTTTATTGATTGACGCCGATATGCGCGCGCCAAGGCTCCATAAGCTTTTGGGGGTTCCTCTGGGACCAGGCCTTGCGGAGTACCTGCAGGGTGGAAGCAGTGAATTAGAAGTCATACAAAAAGGCCGAGAGGACGAGTTTTATTTTGTGCAGGCAGGACAACATCTCACCCATCCGTCAGAATTGATTTCGAACGGACGATTCAAACAACTTCTAGCCCGTGTCTCGGGCCTTTTCGATTGGATCATTGTGGACTCCCCGCCAATCCTTCCTGTTTCGGATGCGGCGGTCCTGGCCACGATGTGTCATGGCGTACTCTTCGTGGTCCGCGCGGGAAGTACACCCGCGGCAGTCTCTCAAAAGGCCTGCCGGGAATTGCAAGATGCAAACATCGTTGGGGTGGTGTTGAATAGTGTGGAGAGATCTGCCGGGTCTGGTTCTTATTACCAGTACACTGGGTACGGTCTGGGTCAATCCTCATCGTCTCATAGGTAACCCTCATCACCGGGAAATTCTGCGAGTCGCGAACGGAAACTGACAAAATCTGACGTTCACTAACAAAATTTGGAACACCTCCTCCGCCGAATAACGGCGTTTGTGCTGATGTGTCCTGGCATTAGGGCGTTCACTTTTGCGACATCTTGCTGATCCGCTTCAATGAACTGTCTTTCAGACTGTTCTAAGTGGTTTGGTATCAATACAGAGATTGGGAAGACCGGGAGCGATTCGGATGCTTGCGCAACCCCGGCGATGGGACTTCTTGGAAACGTTATGGCACATCGTGGAAGTAGTTTTCTCCGTATTCCGAGAGTTTCAATCTGAATGCCACTTTTTGCCTCCCGAACTACCCACAAGGGTCAATAACCTGCTTTCATTGAGCAAGTTACGTGTGTACCACTTCCGTCCTCATTCCAAGTACTAGGACCCCTTTGGCAGGCTGATTGCACCCTTGCCAGCGTGAGTTTGAGCGCATTCATGGCGGTAGCCTAGCCAGAGATCGTCTCAATCTCAAGACTTTGCGCGTAATTAGGAACGGCAAGGCGAGCCAATCGTGGATTGGGTCTTGAATCTTCCTGAAGATTTTCCCGCAGACAGGACGGTTCCCTTGACCCGGAATGGTCAGAAGCGGTGGTTCGCATGATAGACAGAAGTGATGTGCAGTCTGTTCGCGTTCTTGGTCAAAATCCTTAGGTTCCTTGCGGGAGAGCCATGATCAGAGTCGGAGTGATTGGATACGGATATTGGGGTCCCAACATCGTGCGGAATTTTCACGGACAAGATAACACTCGCGTCGAGATGCTGTGTGACAAGAACCTGCATGCGCTGGCGCGGGCCAACCGCAGCTACCCTTCGATCGAAGTAACGACCGATCCTTACGCGGTTCTAAAATCGCCCAACGTTGACGCCGTGGCGGTGATTACTCCCGTATGGACTCACTACGAGATCGCCAAGGCCGCGCTTGAACATGGGAAACACGTGTTCGTCGAAAAACCGTTCACTTCAACCTCCGACCAGGCAGCGGAACTCATCGACCTGGCCGCGCGCAAGAACTTGAAAATCATGGTGGACCATACGTTCTTGTTCACCGGTGCGGTTCGAAAAATCCGCGAGTTGAATGATAGCGGGGCGCTGGGTGACTTGTACTACTACGATTCGTGGCGTGTGAACCTGGGCCTTTTTCAGCACGACGTTAGCGTCATCTGGGACCTGGCTCCTCACGACCTTTCCATCATGGACCATTTGATCAAAGGCGAGCCCGAAGCCATCGTCGCCACGGGAGAAAAGCACCTGAATGGCGTCGAAGACATCGCATTCATGACGATTTATTTCCCGAACAACGTAATCGCGCACATCAACGTCAATTGGCTTTCTCCCGTCAAGATCCGCACGACGCTCATTGGCGGCGAGAAGAAAATGCTGGTTTGGAATGACTTGGTCGCCGATGAAAAGGTGCGCGTGTACGACAAGGGAGTTGAATTCACTTCGGATGATAAGGTTCACGAACTGCTGGTCAATTACCGGTCAGGCGATATGTGGGCTCCGCGGATCGAGCAATTGGAAGCCCTGCGCGTCGAAAGCGAGTATTTCGCCGATTGCATCATGAACGACAAGACGCCCTTCAATGACGGAGAAGCCGGCTTACGCATCGTGCGGATGCTGGAAGCGGCTGACTGTTCCATTCAGAAGAGGGGAGAGTTGGTGCGCCTGTGAACGAATTCTGCTCGATTGCATCCGATGTGAAACTGGGGAAGGGCGTCCGGCTTTCCAAGTTCATCAACTTATATGGATGCGAGATCGGCGATGAAACGAAGATTGGAGCCTTTGTCGAAATCCAGAAAAACGCCAAAGTGGGGCGGCGCTGCAAGATCTCAAGCCATACATTTATCTGCGAAGGCGTGGCGATTGAGGACAATGTTTTCATCGGTCATGGCGTGACTTTTATCAACGATTCATACCCGCGCGCGACCACACCGGAAGGCGAATTGCAAACCGAGAGCGATTGGCGCGTCGAGACGACAGTCATCAAGCGGGGAGCATCCATCGGTTCCGGAGCTACCGTCCTTTCCAAAGTAGTCGTTGGGGAAAACTCCGTCGTTGGAGCCGGCAGCGTTGTGACTCGTGACGTGCCGCCCAACGTCATCGTAGCCGGGAATCCTGCAAAAATACTGCGCTCAATTACATCAAAAGCGAGGACCAAAGAATGATTCAGAATGGTAATATTCCATTTGTTGATCTCGTAACACCTCATATTGAACTTGAGGATGAGCTCGTAGCCGTCTTCAAGACAGCCATCCGAACCGCTGCGTTCATCGGTGGTCCCGCTGTGGAGGGATTCGAGCGGGAATTTGCCGAGTATTGTGATACCAAGCATTGCATCGGCGTCAGTAGCGGCACAGACGCATTGCGATTTGCCCTCACGGGCGCCGGCGTCCAGCCGGGCGACATCGTCCTCACGGTTCCCCACACATTCATCGCCACAACAGAGGCGATTTCCCAAGCCGGAGCTCGTCCAGATTTTGTGGATGTGGACGCTCGCACCTATACGATGGATCCGTCGAAATTGCGCCTGTACTTGGAAACGAAGTGTGAACTCGATGCCAGCACGGGCCGCTATATCCACCGTAGGCTCGGCAAGCCTGTGACCGCAGTGATCCCTGTTCATCTGTACGGACAGACCGCGGATATGGATCCCATCCTGGAGCTGGCTGACCGCTTTAAGCTTGTCGTTATTGAAGACGCATGCCAGGCGCACGGAGCCGAGTATTTCTCGAAGAAAGAGAATCGCTGGCGCAAGGCTGGTTCGATGGGACGCGCGGCGGCATTCAGCTTTTACCCCGGCAAGAATCTGGGCGCCTGCGGTGAAGGCGGCGCGATCACGACCAATGACGAGATTGTTGCGCGGCACTCCAAAATGCTACGCGACCATGGACAGTCCCAAAAGTACTACCATGACATTGAAGGCTACAATGGGCGGCTCGATGCTATCCAGGCAGGCATCTTGAGCGTGAAGCTCCGGCACCTGACTGAGTGGAATCGGCGCCGCCAGGAAGTCGCGCGAATATATGACGGAATGCTCACTTCGTTCGAAGAGGTCGTAGCTCCTTGTCAGCCCGAGTGGTCCCGTTCCGTATATCACTTATATGTTATCCGCGTGCAGGACCGCGAAGGTCTTCAGAAGCATCTTGCCGAGGCCAAAATCTCCACCGGGATTCACTATCCCGTAGCGCTTCATCTCCAGCACGCCTACAAACAACTCGGATACAAGCAGGGGGATTTCCCGGTTGCCGAAAAAGTCGCTTCTGAAATTCTTTCGCTTCCCATGTATCCCCAGCTCGAACCGAGAGATCAAACCAGAGTCGTTCAGGCCATTTTGGAGTTCCTAGCGCAAAGCGCGAACCTGCGCGAGTCCAACGCGATGTTGCCATCTCGCTCATCGTAACCAGACATTGTATTTACTAGACGATTGTAATCGCGGCTTAGAGGTTCCTGAACATGGCGAGCTCTCAGACAATCAGCGTTGAAAATATGCCGTCCCAGGCGAATGAAAAATCCGGAGTCCTCCGCAAGAAGATCTGGATTGACCTTGACAATTCGCCGCATATCCCATTTTTTGCGCCGATTATCCCGAAACTTGAAGCACTTGGCTACTCAGTGGTCATGACCGGACGGGACGCTTACCAGGTTTCAGAATTGGTTGAGTTGTTCGATCTGGACTGCAAAATCATCGGCCGTCATTACGGTAAGAACAAACTCTTAAAGGTATGGGGCGTCATGCTTCGCGCGCTTCGGCTCATTCCGTTCATAGTCCGGGAGAAGCCGGACCTCGCGGTTGCGCACGGATCGCGCACCCAACTCCTTGCGTCATTTCTCCTTGGCATCACCGTGCTGCAAATCGGTGACTACGAACATTCCAGCCGCGGCTTCCTGAGGCTTGCAGCCGATTGGGAGATCGTTCCGGATGTGATTCCCGCCGATGCTATTCATCTCGACCCGAAGCGCGTTCTGCGATACCAGGGAATCAAAGAGGACGTGTATGCCCCTGGTTTCAAGCCCGATCCGGCGATCAAGGCCCAACTCGGGCTCCTCGAATCGGACCTGGTTGTGACCATCCGGCCTCCCGCGAGTGAAGCGCACTATCATAATCCACAGAGCGACGAGCTGTTTCATGCGGTGATAGAACACCTTGCAAAACAACCAGACGTGAAGATGATCGTGCTGCCGCGAAATGGACGGCAGGCCGGTCAGATACGCGAGCTCTGGCCCGAACTCATTTCCAACGGAAGAATACTCATCCCGGAACGAGTCGTCGATGGCCTGAACATTATCTGGTATTCCGATCTTGTGATCAGCGGTGGCGGCACGATGAATCGTGAAGCAGCGGCGCTCGGGGTTCCCGTCTATAGCATCTTCCGCGGCAAGATAGGAGCCGTGGATCGCTACCTGGCCGGCCAAGGCCGCATGATTCTCATCGAAAATGCTGAAGAGATTCGAACGAAGATCAACCTGGCTCGCAGAAACGGCGTCGTCAGACATGGAAATGACAATCACTCGGCTCTGCAAACCATAGTGAACTTGATTGTTGGTGTCCTGAACCAGGAACACCAGGTTCCCGGCCAGAATTTCGGGTGATCGTATCGAGTGCGAGTCAGGGTGTTACGCTTCCAGTAAATGGTTGAACCTTCTGAGTGTATCCTTAAATGCAGCAGGAAACAGAGAGCACAGGCAGGAAAGGTCAAGGGTCCCAAGATCACCATATGAAGATTCTGACGATTGTAGGCGCCCGCCCGAATTTCATGAAGGTCGCGCCCATTATTGCGGCTATCAACAAGCACAATGACCGGATTGCGGCTGGCGCTGCCGGGCAAAGCGAGTCCTCAACGGAAATGATCCAGCACATTCTGGTTCATACCGGCCAGCATTACGATGAGCTGATGTCGGGCTCCTTCTTCAACGATTTGAATCTCCCGAAGCCGGATGTTCACCTGGGTGTGGGCTCCGGTTCGCACGCGGCGCAGACCGCGGAGATCATGAAGAAATTCGAAGGGGTTATCCTGGCTGAAAAACCGGACGTCGTCGTGGTAGTTGGCGATGTGAATTCGACGATCGGCTGCGCCTTGGTTACCTCCAAGATCTCATTCGATTCGTCCGGTTCCCGGCCACTGATCGCGCACGTGGAATCAGGACTGCGCTCTTTCGATCGATCCATGCCCGAAGAGATCAATCGCATTGTTACCGACCACGTTTCCGACCTGCTCTTCGTGACGGAAGAGAGTGGGATTCGGAATTTGAGTAAAGAAGGAGTTTCGCTCGACCGGGTGCATCTGGTCGGCAACACGATGATAGACTCTCTCCTCACTTTCAAGGACAAGGCTGAGGAATCGACGGTATGTGAAAAATTGGGGCTGAGGACAGGGTCCGGGAAGAACGGGGACAGCAACTCAATTCGACCTTACGCGCTGCTGACTCTGCATCGTCCCTCGAATGTGGACACTCGAGATGGTTTTCTGAGCATCCTTGCGGGTTTGGAGGAATTGGCGAAGGATTTTCCAGTTGTTTTTCCCGTTCATCCCCGAACGCGGCAGCGAATTAAGGAATTCGGATTGGATTTTCACGCTGGGCCGCATGCAGCCAAATCGAATGGAGATCCGGAAATTCCCGGAAACCACGGCGCGGGAATCATGCTGACCGATCCCCTGGGTTATCTGGATTTTCTCTGTTTGATGAAGCACGCTGCGATCGTCGTAACCGATTCAGGCGGTATTCAGGAAGAAACAACGTGTTTGGGCATTCCCTGCGTCACGGTAAGAGAAAATACGGAGAGGCCCGTCACGGTGGAGAGCGGAACGAATGTCGTTGCCGGGACAAAAAAAGAGAAGGTCCGGGAAGCCATCCGGCGCCAGTTGCGGAGAAAAAGCGGCGCCGCCATGCCAAAGAACTGGGACGGCAAAGCCGCCGCGCGCATCGTGGACATTTTGATCCAAACCCACTCCTCAAGAAACACATCTGATCAAGCTCTTATCCCGCAATCTTGTGTCTGAGACCAACGGCGATGGCGACCTCCCACCGAGCAGTCACGGATAATGAAATCAGGATCGCGGCCCTGAAGCTGCTGGATTATTGTCGAGCGAACGATTGGGCCGGGTATGACCCTTACGATGCTCTGAACAGCGGAATCTTCAAGGCGCTGCCATTTTTGAACTTCAGACTTCCGCGTCTCGTTCTTACGCAAGCTTTGAAGCGGAGCCCCATCAACATCCGTCCCCTCGCGCTTGTTCCGAAGACTCAGAATCCCAAAGCCATCGGGCTGTTTCTCTCGGCGTTTGTGAATCTCTCGAAGGTGGGGATTGCCGATCAGGATGGTCTTGTCGAATCAATGATCGAACGGCTGGTGGCCCTTCGATCGCAAGATGTTCCTTACTGGTGCTGGGGATACAGCTTTCCCTGGCAAATGCGCCAGAAAATTGTGCCCAGCAGAGCGCCCAATTTGGTGTGCACGACATTTGCCGCCACAGGCTTGCTCGACGCCTATGAGCAGCGGCGGGACCCGCGGTGTTTGGAGATGGCGGCGAGCGCGGCTGAGTACATCCTGAACGACCTCTACTGGACCGAGAGCGAATCTTCCGCCGGCTTCAGCTATCCTCTCCGCTCCATTCGTGTGCTTGTGTACAACGCGAATTTTCTTGCGTCCGCCCTGTTGTGCCGCGTGTACAAGCACACGGGCGAAAAGAAATTCCTGGGCGCCGCCCTTCGCGCTGCGCGCTGCTCGGCTGCAAAACAGAATGCGGATGGTTCGTGGTTCTACGGGGACGCGCGGGCGCAAGGATGGATTGACAACTTCCATACCGGATTCAACCTGTGCGCCTTGCAATCGATTGGCCGGTATGCTGAAACATCGGAGTTCGATTCGTCGATCCACCGCGGTTTTGAGTTCTACCGGGCTCACTTTTTCCGTAAAGACGGCGCCGCGCGATACTTTCACAACTCCACTTACCCCATCGACATTCACGCCGTGGCGCAAAGCATTATCACGCCTCTCGCGCTCAATCGTCTCGACCCAGCCAATATCCAACTCTCGCGCACGGCATTCCGATGGGCCATGGATCACATGTGGGACGAGCGGGGATTCTTCTACTACCGGGTTCTTCGACTGTGCACGATCCGGACTTCCTACATGAGGTGGTCCCAGGCGTGGATGCTTCTGGCGCTCTCCACGATGCTCAGTGAATCGGATGAAATGATGAAACATCAACAGGTCCAAACGTCCCGCGCTCTAGCCGAGGCCCGATGAAACTCCCCGCGTACGTCCTGGTTACCCCGGCACGCAATGAGGCGGCGTTCATTGAATTGACCATCAAGTCCATGGTGGCGCAGACAGTCCGCCCGGCAAAATGGGTGATCGTCAGCGACGGCTCAACCGATGGCACCGACGACATCGTAATGAAATATGCCGCGGACCACGATTGGATTGAACTGCTCCGAATGCCGGAGCGTCGTGAACGCCATTTCGCCGGAAAAGTTTTTGCCTTCAACGCCGGCTACGCCAGGATGAAAGATTTGGGCTACGAAGTGATCGGCCTCGTCGATGCCGACATCTCATTTGACGAAGAGTACTTTTTATTCTTGCTCGGAAAGCTGGTTGGCGATCCCAAGCTCGGACTGGTTGGAACGCCTTTTCAGGAATCCTCAAGGCCCGCCTACGACTATCGCTTCGTCAGTATTGAGCATGTGTCGGGCTGCTGTCAGCTATTCCGGCGGGAGTGCTTTGAAGACATTGGCGGGTACGTGCCCGTAAAGAATGGCGGCATCGATCATATTGCTGTACTCACCGCGAGGATGAAGGGTTGGAAAACCAGGACGTTTACGGAGAAGGTAGTTCAGCACCATCGGAAAATAGGGACCGCCCAGCACAGTCGATTCAAGGCGGGATTCAGGACCGGCGCTCAAGACTACGCTCTCGGGGGCCATCCGCTCTGGGAAATTTGCAGAACACTTTATCAAATGACGAAGAGACCTTTCGTCGTGGGCGGGCTGGTCCTGGGCGCCGGCTATTTCTGGTCGATGATCCGCCGCAAAGAGAGGCCCATTTCCCCGGAAATGATTGCGTTCCGCAGGCGTGAGCAGATGCAGCGATTGCGAGAGTTTTTCGCCGGCAACAAATCTCCTCGCGACCCTGCTCCGCAGCGGCATTCAGAGAGTGCCTAACCGCGAGAACGCTGGACATCCGCAAGACGCAAGAATTGAATTCGAGACTTGAGCCAGATGGAACACAAATTATTGTTATCGGGTCAAACGCCACGGATGGTAAGGGAGACGATTGCTTTTGCTCCGCCCGATTTCTTCCGTGGCCTTTTGCCGTATCGGAAAAGCCGATGAATCGGGAGGCAAATCCTGTCGTGCTGCCAGAGAGCAGCGATGCGGCTTTGGAAGAGAAATCTTCAGGCGCGGATGCTGGGTGGGTTCCGGCGAATGACCGAGAGTCACACGCAGGTCTCCTCATCATAAACGCCGACGATTGGGGTCTGGACCGCGGGACGACCGACCGGATTTTTCAACCCGCCCTTCGGAAGACGGTGTCCTCGGTCAGTGCCATGGTTTTCATGGAGGATTCGGAACGAGCCGCCGCAATGGCGCGGGAATCGGGAATCGACGCTGGTCTTCACCTCAATCTTACGACACCGTTCTCCGCGTCCAATTGCCCCGCCCGCCTGGCGGAACGCCAACGGGAAATTACCGCATTCTTGCGGCGTCATTCGTTCAGTCGAGTGGTTTTTCATCCGAGGCTGGCGCGCTCCTTCCAATACGTCGTGGAGGCTCAGCTCGAAGAGTTTCGCCGTCTCTATGCGGCGGCCCCGGAGAGAATCGACGGCCACCATCATATGCACCTCTGCTCGAACGTGATATTCGGCGGACTACTGCCGCCAGGAATTCTTGTCCGGCGGAACTTCTCGTTTCTGCGGGGCGAGAAGAGCCTTTGGAACCGGTTCTATCGCAATTTTGTGGATTCGGTGCTGGCGAAGCGCCACGGTATAGCCGACTATTTTTTCTCGCTGCCGCCGCTTACTCCACGGAGCCGTCTGGAACGAATTTTTTCACTGGCAAACGCCTACACGGTGGAAGTAGAGACACATCCAGCGCGCTCCGAAGAATATGCTTTCCTCATGGGGAATGAAATTCTCAGACTAGCCGAAAACGTCAAGGTGGCGCCCCGCTACGCGATACATTCGTCTTTACATCCGGGAAAGAGCGGCCGTTCCTGAACAATGAGCAATCACATGAAACACATTGCCGTGTGCGTCTGCACGTATAAGCGGCCGGACT
>WNFH01001110.1_pt1 | contig 29134 bp, 24 predicted proteins | sample 5400411 | NCBI WGS metagenome assembly WNFH01 (sample SAMN13153347, study PRJNA577476) | soil metagenome | isolation source: 200 cm saprolite under Douglas fir tree site 2 hole 3 | place: USA:California | collected 2015-04-18 | reverse complement strand
AGAGGATACCGCTGGTCACTTGCCAGCCGTTGGAGCCAGTAAAGGGCACTGATCCACTGCGAGGAGGCGTCTTGCAGGTCATGCACCACCTGCTCACAGGCAACGCGAGCGTGCAGGTGATGGCCGTTCGAGCGGCTGAGGCAAGCCTGGTTATACTGCTGCAGCGCTCCTGCCTCCAAGGAGAGGGCCGAGAAGACCGCCGAGGTCACAGTGAAGCCAGGGTAGCTCAGAAACGTTCCGGCAAAGGCGGCCCAGAGTTGAGCTACGCCTTCCAGAGGCATCCAGGAACAGGGTGAGGAGGGGGATGGCGGAGGTGTTGCGGGAAACGTGGACAATGCGCTGAGTTGTGCTTGGAGATTCATGCCAATACCTCCTGTTTGATCACAGGGGCGCAGAGGTGCTGGTGCTGCTGGCACACGCCAACCAGGGGCTTGCCGCGCATCTTTGAGACGCAGATGCGGCAGGCGGCAAGGGCGTTGCACCGCACGCAGTGAAAGTAGCCGATGATGATGGTGGGCTGCCAGGCGTGGCCCTGGGTACAGGCGTTCACCGTCGTTTCTGTGGCGGGTTCAACAACAGGAAGCTGTTCGTTGTCATAGGTGGTGTGGTTGGTCATCGTGGTCATGCGTGTTCCCTTCCAGTCTTGCTAAGAACTTGACAGGTTGGGTGCTTCTGTGCCATGAATCTAGGCAGAGGGCACCCGTAGGTCTGTTTTACGGCGGCTACGTGTGTGTTCTCATTTGCTAGCCTACCGGCTCTAACGGTAGGCTAGTGCTGTGTCACCTCCTTCTGTTTGTACATTTTTGAACGCCTCCCTGGGTGTGCCCCCTATACAGGCCTGTTACAACCTGATATAATTTACTAGCAATAGTAATGTCAGGCCGTAACACGCCTAAAACAATTATACCCGTTTATTCCCGTTTATGTCAAGGTATATCTCGACACACTTGTGCATAAGTGGTTATATCTGATATAATTGTGGGGGGTGGGCCTCAAAACGGAGGGGTTATTCAACATGAACGAAGAATGGGTCACGATACAAGAGGCTTTTGAACGTCTAGGTATCAAACGCAATAAAATCTCAAGGCTAGCTAGCAGAGGGGTGATACAGTCAAGAGCCAATCCATTAGATGCAAGGGTGCGTCTTGTTGACCTTAACGAGCTACGAGCATTGTTTAAAGAATATGGTAGTCAACTAGGAGACGATAGCGATGACGACGATGAACCATAAGGAGACATAATCATGTACTTTGTTTACGCTCTTGCTGATCCTCGTACAGATATCGTGGCATACGTAGGCATCACGAATAACCTCTATACGCGTTTCAAGAAACATCTTGAAAACCAAGAGCCTAATAGAAAGAAGAACGAATGGATACGGCAGTTGCAGCAAGCCAAGCTGATACCATCAGTGAAATTGCTGGAAACAGTTTCCACATGGGAAATAGCAAAGCAACGCGAAGTCTATTGGATACGCTACTATTCCGCGCAAAGGATTTCACTCACTAACATCCGACGGGCAACAGAGGAGACCAGAGGTGTTAAGCATCTTCCGGTACCGGAAACAAGGAAGAGGCCCAAGTATATTACGGACTTGGAAGCCGCTGATATATTAGGCATACCTATTAGTGAATTCTATAGATACACAGATCTGGGGTATATTCCTTTTGAAAACGACGGCATCACCAGGATGTACCCTAAAGAGGCCATTGAAGTACTGGCAAAACGTGGGGAACGGGATATACCGGGGATCGATGAGTTAAGACGAACTCACAAAGGTCAATAACTTCTCCAGGCGATGACTCCACTAGGGACTACTTGTTGATAATCATGAAGTCCCGTGTTGTAGGAGATATCATCGTATGGAGTACTACACAGCGCAAGAAGCGATGAAACTGCTGAATAAATCTCGCTCTGCTTTTTACCGAGAAGTTGAGGATGGAACGATACCAAACGAGATAGAACACGGACGCAAGCGCGGCAGGAAGTATCCCAAGCCTGCTATTGATGCTTTAGTTCATCTGATGAAAAGAGGCAATAAGACCCCGTTGACCTTTGGCTCCTCCACGAATAACGATATCTGGCTCGGTGCAGAGAACACACGCGCGATCTACGGGGAACAAGACATCGTGAGTTTCCAAAGGCTATTGGAGTGGAAAGAAATCAATCCAGAAATCTTCATGAGTGCAAGAGAAGGAGAGAAGCGCGTAGGGGGTGTGACGTTTCTCCCTCTCGCTGAGAGCACAATTCATGCCCTACTGGATGACAAGATTCGAGAAAAGGACATTCCTGATTGGGACATTAAAAAATGGACAGAACCAGGATTATCTGTTTATATTCCCAACATCTCTATAGCTTCTACTGGTGACAAGCGCATCGACGGGCAGCGAGGGCGATTTGTGATCAGGCAAGCCATCCGATGGGCCCTCAGCCTCCACAAGCAGTACAGCATCAAAAACTGGTATGGCTATGCTGCTACTCCCGAAGGGAAAAAGCTTCTCCAACGATTTGGTTTCAGACCAATAGCAGGCAAACGCGATGCCTACATCCTTGATGACCTGGAAAGATCGACGGGACTGCTGAGGGATTTCATGCGGAAGATTGATGCAGAAGACCCTGATGTGCCGCTACCAAGCCACCAACGTGAACCTTAGACTGCCACGCCTTGAGACTCTCGCCGAAATAATATGACCACTTTTGCATCGCGTGTACACACCGGAGCAAGCTTCGCTGGTCACTTTAGTAGAGTGCGACGCAGCAGCGTCAAAAGATAGCGACATCCCTTCGCCAGAGTGAGCCAGGGATGAATGAAATAGTATAGGAAATAGAGCCGTAAGGGCAGGCGGGAATGCTGCATATAGCGTTCACCCAGCAGGGTTGGCGCGGGGAAGAATGTACGAGCAGCTGCCCCTAAAAGTTTTGCTGTGCTATCGACCATGGCGTGGTGAGCGAGTACGCGGCGTGATCGACCTTGTACCATTGCAAGAGTTTTTGCGACATCAGGGATGGCGACGCGCTCGATAAGCAGGCGAACGGCCAGCGGCGGGTGTAATGCAGCAAAGACCTGTGCAGGAATGGCAACGCCAAACAGGTCGCGACACCAGCATAAACAGTAGTAGATGGTGGCAGCCAGATGCTGGCGACGAGCCGCTTGAACCAGGGCAACCCAGTCGATTTGTGGGCCAGCGGCACGCACTAGCACAACCAGGTCATAGAGCCAGACCAGGCGCGTAAATCCGTGAAAGCGATAGTGCCAGCAGAGATACAGCAAATGATCGAGCGGATGCATGGTCAGTACAGGCTCACCCAATACAGTAATCGGCTGCGCCCTGGCCCAGAGAGCCTTAACATCAAAGTTTGTGCCTATGTCGCTCTCATGTGGTGCGACGTGCAGTTCGATGAGCACTTCGAGCCGCGAGCCGGGCAGCGTTAAGAGGTAGTTATAGCCGCTGCGTTGCTTAGTGATGGCATGCGCTCGATATTCTTCATAGCATGAATAGCCCATAGAGGTGAGTACGCCATGAGCGAGTGAGACATCATGCGGGTGAATAAGCGCATCAATATCGTGATAGGTACGTAAGTGGCTCTCTGGATAGAACGTGTAGGCCAGCGCGGGGCCTTTGAATAACATCAAACGAATTGCCGCCTCATTGAAAGCACGGAGTAGCTTTTGGAGTTCGTGCTCTAAAAGCAGATTTTGGAGTGCCTCAGTGCGATGCATCTCTAACATTTTGGTGGTATTCTTCTCACCGATGAGCCGCGCTAACTCCTCGCGAGAAAAATAGGCGCATACGATAGGGATCAGGCGAGAGAGTTCTTCACTTGTTTCAAAATCGATGGTACGTCCCTGGTCAAGGCTTTCTGCCAATCCCAGGCGCAGCAGGCGTTCAAGCGCATGCCTGTCACTTCCACTTCCGTATGCTGTTGTTGATGTATCATTGCCTTTGGAAGAGTCTGAAATATGCCCTTTGGGTGCTATTTGCATTCCAGGAGGCGATGTATCTGTCACAAAAATGATCCTTTTGTGTGCTGGGCAATTGCATGTTGATAGATATCAAGCAACCGATCCGCCAACACATGCCAATCGTGCTGTTGCTCGACATAGGCACGCCCACCATGACTTAATGTCTCGCGAAGTTGCGCGTCATCCATCAGGCGCAGTGTGGCAGCAGCGAATTCTTGTGCAGATTCGGCTACCAATAAATCACGCCCATCGTGCGCTCCAAGTGCAGATGCTGCCTGCTTTGCCACGACAACGGGAGTGCCTAACGCCATGGCCTCCAATACTTTATTTTGAATACCCACGCTGTAGACCATCGGGCTTAGCATGACCTCGGCACGTCCAACATAGGGACGCATATCGTCCACATAGCCGGTCACTTCTATTCGTGGATCGCTGGCCAGACGTTGAAGCGCTTTGGGCGGCTTGCTGCCGACGATAGTGAGCGTCGCCTCTGGCCGGTGCCGCCAGATGAGAGGCATAATCTGACTATGTAAATATAGTGCTGTCGCTACATTCGCATGATAGCTCATCTTACCCGAAAAAACCAGGTTGAGGGGGCGTCTCTGCTGCTGCATAGGACGGAAGTACTCTACATCGACGCCGTTCGGGAGTACATATATTTTCTTCCCCAGTTCTTCATCACTGCTCATAAGGTCATGGGATTGCATACGGCGCAGGGCGATCATGGCCTGGCGATCGCGCTCTGATGTGACGACGATATGCTGTAGTTGCTGTACCATCCTGGCTTCGTAACGCTGGGTACGCTTATGTTCCAGTAAGGCAACCGCTCGCACCGGCAGGCTTGGGCCTGAGACGATTGTTTGCTTGCACAGCAGGCTGATACAGTCAACGGCATCCCAGACCAGGGGATACTTCCGTGCGATTTGCTCCATAGAGGCAATACCGCGCAGATGCTCAACATGTACAATATCAAGGGCGTGTTCGGAGCAAAAGTGTTGCACTGCCTGTACAAAGCGTATTGAGCGGGCGTAGGCTACCTGTAAAGGCTGTGTCCCTGCCAAGGCTAAACCGCTGCGCAGCATGGCCCGTCTTTTTGACTCCTGCACTACCATCACTTCACATCCCTGGCTGCGCAACTTTTGCACATCCGCCATTTCCTGCTCGGATGCACATTGTGTCATAATTGTTACTTCATGCTCGTGCTGAAGCTGTGTAAGAAATCCGTAGCCGCGTACGCGAATACGCGACGGAGGATATGGTGTGACAAACAGGATGCGCATATTCCCTCTCTCACTGTATAAAAGAATGTATATTCTTATGTCGCAAGTGTAGCAGGCAGCGACCATTGAATACGCAATACTATGGTAAAGACCAGGTTATAAAACGCCGATATTTGTAGTAGTTTCTTAACCAACTTTTTTCATGCGGCATCAGAAAGAGTACCTTAGTCCCCAAACTTGTTTTTTCCCCAGCTAGTCGAGTAGACTAGGTACCGAATAATAAGGGTGATAGTATTCTGTATCTATCTTCGGCACTTTTCAGTTAAAGGTAAAGTCATGCGTGTATTAATACTGAGCAATCTATATCCGCCATATGTATGGGGTGGGGCAGAAATTACGGCGGGAGATATTGCCAATGGATTGATGGAACGAGGGCACGAGGTCACTGTACTCACCAGCTGGTATGGAATTTCCAGGCCAGAGCGAGATGGGCTGGTATGGCGTACATTGCACTGCTCTGAGCCTGCACACTTTGACCGGCACCTGCCATTTGTGCGGCAGTTTCAGCATTTGAACCACTATTATCGTCAACATCACAACCCCGAAAACGCGCAAGAATTGCGCCGTGCTGTTGCTACGATCAAACCAGATGTACTGTATATCTGGGAGATCAATGGCATTGGCATCCTTTCATTGCTCAAAGCACTGCCAGAATTCAATATCCCCATTGTTTTTCACCTGGGCAGCTACTGGTGGCAGTATATCCATTCACCAGAGACAGAGTACTCACATATGCGCCTGCGCTCGCTCAAAAAATTGTTGATTGGCCCTGTACCACCACTGACGTATACCTCACTGATCGCGGTGAGCGGCGCGGTCAAACAGGAGTACGTCCAGGCTGGTTGTGATGCTGAACGTATCGAGATCATCAATAGCGGTATCGACCCACGTTTTATGGAGATGGCAAGAACAGAACAGTTTAATGGGAAGCAGACCATGCAGCCCTTGCAGGCTGTGGGCTCAAGAGGTAATCCTTATGCAACGAAGACAGGGGCTCACCTGATTTACGCCGGGCGTCTACGGGTTGAAAAGGGCGTCCTGATCATGCTGAAAGCGCTTGACGTGCTGGTAAACGAGCAGGACAAAAAGGACTTGCATCTGAGTATCTTTGGCGAGGGTGACGAGGTATACACCGGTGAGCTACAGACTTTTTTGCGCGATCACCAGCTCACTCCATATGTGACTTTCCATGGCAAGGTGCCACAAGACGAACTGATTATGTATTATGACCTCTCGGATATGCTGCTTGTGCCATCACTCTGGCAAGAGCCATTTGGCCTGATTGTGGCGGAGGCCATGGCAAGGGGACTGCCGGTGGTGGCATCGGATGTGGGCGGCCCTGCCGAGATGATCACCCACGGTGTGGATGGGCTGCTCTTTCAAGCGGGGGACGAGCACGCATTAGCTTCAGCGATCTCACAACTCCTGGATGATGCTGATGAGCGCAAACGACTCGCGCAAGCAGGGCATAAAACCGTGCGCAGTCGCTTTACGATTGCGGAGAACATCCGGCGGGCTGAGCAACATTTGCTGCGAGCTGTGCGGGGAGAGCAGACTATGTTACTGGAGGGAAGGCGATAGTGCGGGTGCAAGACACCGCCTTGCACCCGCACTATCGCCTTCCCTCCAGTAATTATGCGAGGATCAATCGTTTTCTGGCATGGGAAGATTCTTCACTCCTCCACAGGTACGTGTAGTCAAAATGTCGGGAGCATTCCAGACCTGGCTGAAATCGAAGGAATCCATCATGTCATTGACCAGGGCATCACGATTGCCCAGACTTGGTAGATTGAAGACCTCTTCCGCAAATCTGATAACGCTGCTCGCCTCATACTGTTTATGCGAGATATGCGGGTTGCCGGGCTTAGTCGAGTGGGCATACGGTGAGATGATGGTCATAGGCACGCGGAAACCGTAGCCCAATGGATCAATGCTCACAGGTGCTTCATGATCATAATAACCACCCCACTCGTCGTAAGAGAGGAAGATGGCGGTGCTGGACCAATCACTGCCCTGCATAATGGCATTGATCTGCTGTACTGTCCAATTCTCGCCTAAGCAGACTGATGCCGGAGGATGCTCGCTCAAGCCTATGGGAGGAACTACCCATGAAAAGGCAGGTAAGTTGCCCGCCCGGGCATCTGCGGCAAACGTTTGCCATTTCACCACTTTCTGACTCCAGTCGACACCATTACGGATATGGTTGATCGCGTCATAAGCGGAGAAAATATAGCCTCCCTCGCCAGGTGAAGGTGCGTAATACTTCCAGCTCACCCCCGCGTTATCCATGCTGTCAGCCAGCGTGGTGAAATCAAAGCAGGGATAGACAGTGGTACCATTGTAGAGATGGGTTCTGGTGGTGGACACCGAGTCGCATCCCCAGCCCATAGGTTTGCCTCCCGGGGTGCTTGGGTCGGTTATCGCGCTGGTATCGATCGAGCTACCCGCGGCAGCGGCAATCGTGTACAATCTGTTGGGAAACGTGGGACCGGCCATAGGCTGATATGTTTCGTCGGACAAGACGAACTTGCTGGCGTAGTCCCAGTAATTGGGGATCTGATCTTGCGTAGCAGCCTGATAGCAAGTGTACGGGGCCTGGACACAAGCACCTACACCATTGAAGTGATCCATCGCCCCCTTATCATAGTCCTTGATAGAACACGGGCGAACGTGACAATAGTCCGGGGATTGATCTATGAGAGGCATAAGGTTGATCGTTTGATCGACTCCATTAACCTTTACAAGCCCTGTGGTGGCTCCATGGGCACCTGGAAAGCGTCCAAAATAGCTATCAAAGGAATGGTTCTCCTTCACGATGAAGACGATATGCTGAATAGGAGTGCTGCCGACTGCGTGTGCTTTGGGTAGTGCTTGAGATGTGACTTGCGAAGTAGTCAAAGTAGCTCCAAGTAAGAGCATCAGCACGAAGCATGAGCGGAAGGCCAGACCTCCGTTGAATAAAGCGAGCAGACCTATGTTTCCGGGGAATCCCCCTGGTTCTTTCATCAAAACCTCCAAATATAGCTAAGGAAATATCTTTTCCACAACCTCATCTTAACCACGGCGAAGTAAACGCCATATCTTAACCAATATACATTAATGCAGCAAGCCCTCAAATAGAAATAGGTAAAATGCCTATACTTTGGTAAGTAAGTCCCTATTTAGAGAGCAAAGTGCCTGGTTTTATGCTCATGAAATGAAGAATGACACAATATGAGATATAATGAAGTATTGATATTATCAAATATAAATAGTAAAATAGTTTGCGGGCCAGGCCAAATTTGTAGCTTAAATAAAAAGGGAGCAATGTTAAGTATATGCGTAAATATTACCGATGGTTGATAGCTGTAATGCTTGTGGCAATTTTAGGGATGGGGATGTGGTATGCATTACCCTCTATTTCCTCTCATGCAACAGGTCATGCGAAGGCGACACCTAATACCCCAATCAAACATGTGGTCATCATTATGATGGAGAACCACTCATTTGATAATTTTTTCGGTCGGTTTCCAGGCGCGACAGGAGTGAACAACCTGCCAAGAGCGTCAGATCCATTTACCAGCGATATTGATCATTCTGGTCCTTATACGAGGGCAGCTATCGATGGAGGGAAGATGGATGAGTTCACCCAGCAGGGCCAGGTGCAGTACACACAGGCTGATATTCCTACCTACTGGGCATACGCGCAACAATATGGGCTTGGTGATAACTTCTTTTCATCAATAGAGTCGAGCAGCACTCCCAATCATATGGCCATGGAGGCGGCACAGAGCGGCGGTATCGATGTAACTATCACCTCGCAAGGATGCGGTGCCCCGTCCTATACAGAATTTCACTCAAGAAACCAGCAGGGGACCGAATACTGGGCTCCCCCTTGCTATAACATTAACAGCATGCCCAACCTGCTTACACAAAATGGCATAAGCTGGCGCAACTATGCTGTAACCCAATCGTGGGATCCCTCTCTGTTGATTAAGAATCTCTACGGCTCGCCAAACGACATCCATAGCTCCACTCAATTTGTGAAGGATGTTCAAAACGGCAATATGGCTACTGTTTCATGGATAACGCCTCCCGGAGGCGATTCAAGCAACCACCCACCTGCTACACTGCCGGGTGGGGAGAACTTCGTGGCAACGCAGATCAACGCCGTTATGAACAGTCAGTACTGGAATAGCACCGCCATTTTCCTCACCTGGGACGAATTTGGTGGACTGTACGATAACGTTGCTCCCCCACAGGAAGATGGGGTGGGACTTGGCCCGCGTGTTCCTCTGATCGTGATCTCGCCTTACGCCAAGCCTGGCTACATTTCACACCAGCAAAGTGAGTTCAGTTCTTTCTTGAAGTTCATCGAGGAAAACTGGAGCCTGCCCAATCTCGGTCAGCGCGATGCCCTGTCTCAAACCGGTGACTTGATGGATTACTTTGACTTCGGGCAAACACAACCAACTTTGATTGAGCCTCAATTGAACTTTACGCAAACATTGCGTACTCCCAGCTATGGAGATGGGAAAGGCTCCGCTTCGAGTGTGACGTCAGCACTCACTCCGCTTGTTGGTGGTACGAAGACGACCTTTAAATTCGACGTTGAATACACGTTGAATAGCACTCCCAATGTGCATAATATCACCCTTGACGGGGTCAATTATCCGATGACGGTGCTCGGTCCAGCTTCAAAAGGTTCGATCTATCAATACTCGACCAAACTGACGGTCGGTTCACATAGCTTCAGTTTTACCTTCTCAGACCCGAATACGGGAACGGTGACATTGCCAATCAATGGAGTCCCTTTCCCAGGTCCTCAGGTCTATCCATTTACTACGAGCGGCTATTCCGCCAAACCTGCCACCATTCTTCCTGGTCAAGCTGTTACCTACGCGGCGAAGTATACGTCACCTGCAAACATCGCGCCTACGCTGGCTGAAGTAGACATTGACGGGACTGCCCACGCATTGACTTGCAAGGGTACAGATTATTCAAAGGGAGTACCATGCTCCTACTCAACCAATAGCCTTGGCGTCGGCATCCATTACTACCGCTTCCGCTTTGATGATGGTTCAGGCACAGAGACGTTTGAAGGAGGGGAGAAACCAACAGTGACTCCTATCCAGCTCAACAATTCTGGGGTCAATCCAACGTCTGGCAATACTTCAACGCTTTTCACCTTCTCTACGACATATATTGAGGCATCTGGTCATGCTCCTAGCTCAGCTATGGTGTATGTGAACAATGTTGGCTATGCTATGACCTGTAGCGGTTCGTGTAATTATACTTCAGGGGCACTCTTCACAGTTACAACAACGCTGCCCTCTGGAAATCACACGTTTGCCTTTGTCTTTCAGGACAGTTTAACGAACTGGGCCGATCCTTATAGTCCCGCTACCTACGCCGGTCCTAATGTAGGGGCGAATGCTCAACCTGTGCAGCCTGGGACTATCATTTATCCGCCAGGCACTACGGACCCGGATTTTATAGATAGTGCTGGCTAAGTGGTGAACTTGAACAGTGCTTGTTTGATTGCTCAAACAAGCACTGTACTGAATGAGCAATGAACAAGCGCAACAATGTGGGCCTTTGACAGAGTCAAAGGCCCACATTGTTGCGCTTGTTCATTGCTCATCTGGAATGACTCTATGCGAGAGAAAGAAGGTGATGGTGGCTGGTTTTCGCAGAAAACCAGCCACCATCACCTTCTTTCTCTCGCATAGAGAGATTTAATCTTCAGGAAATCATCCTTCGTCTGTCATAGTAGCGGGTTTGAGGTTCCCGCAGGTACGTTGGTTCAGTATATTCGGGGCGTTCCAGACCTGGCTAAAATCGAAGGCGTCCATCATATCATTGGTGGTAGCGTCGCGTTGGTTTAAGCTTGTTGCCGGGGTTATTTGAGTGAGCATACGGTGAGATGATGATCATCGGTACGCGGAAGCCATAGCCCAGCGGATCCACACTGACGGGTGCTACATGGTCGTAGAAGCCGCCCCACTCATCGTAGGAGAGGAAGATGGCCGTACTGGACCAATCGCTGCCTTGCATGACCGCGTTGATTTGCTGGACGGACCAGTTCTCCCCAACGCAGGTGGAGTTGGAAGGATGCTCACTATATTTTTCTGGGGGAACCACCCAGGAGAAGGCAGGCAGGTTGCCCGACTGAGCATCGGTAACAAATTGCTTCCACGGCACGACATCTTGACTCCAGTCGCTGCCGTTGCGAATATGATGAATGGCATCGAAAGCCGACCAGATATAGCCGCCTTCCTTGGGAGTTGGGGCGTAATACTTCCAACTGACCCCCGCGGCATCCATGCTATCAGCGATCGTCGGAAAGTCGAAGCAGGGAAACGCGGTGGTATTGCCATAGAGCTTGACCCTGGTATTAGAGTCGGAGTCACAGCCCCAGCCATTGGTAGTTCCGCCCGGGTTGCTGGGAAGGGAAATCGCGCTATGGGCAATGTCACTGCCAGAAGCAGCGGCAATGGAAAACAGTCGATTAGGAAAGGTGGGACCATGCATAGGGGCAAAGGTCTCATCGGACAAGACGTATTTGCTGGCCAGGTCCCAATAGTTGGGAATCTGATCTTGTGTGGCGGCCTGGTAGCAAGTGTACGGTGCCGGAGCACACGCACCCACCGCGTTGAAGTGATCCATGGCCCCATTATCATAGTCCTGAATATGGCACTTCCAGACGTGACAATAATCTGGGGATTGATCGATGAGTGGCGTGAGGGCAATGGGCTGGTCAACCCCATTGACTTTGACAAGCCCGCTGGTTACTCCATTGACGCCGGGAAATCTCCCAAAATAGTTATCAAAGGAATGGTTTTCCTTGATGATAAAGACAATGTGCTTGATAGGATTGGAACCGTTCGCGTGGGCTTTGGGCAGCGTATGAGGCATGAAACTCCAGGTAGTCCCAAGTACGCTCAGTACCAGGAATAGGCCGAACACTATCCTGATGCACAAGGAGGCCGGTAAGCATGCCTTCCCAGCAAGCCATTTGAATACTTTCATTCGCAATCTCCGATGTATGAGAACCCTGTTCCCACGCTGGCAGAACAGGGTTCTCATGGTGTAGGTGAAAAAGAGCGCATTTGCGCGTTACAACGGGTACAAAATGCTATATAAGAGATTTCATTCACTACACTATTCTGCTGTATGGAGTGTAGCAAGAACGATGGAATAGATATATCGTACAGTATGGATGGGGTAAAGAGGAATAGGTGAAATGCCTACGTATTTTTGACGTTGGACTTCAAGAGAGAGTTGATCCCTGGCTGCATTCTTCGTACACCTCTTGTTGGAGTACTTCTTGTGCCAGAAAGACAATGTCCCCTGGAAAAAGAAGGAAAGAAAATAGCTCATTTTGCTGATGCAGCCAGGTCTTTTTTCCAGTACACTACTAGCAGTGATGTGAGTCCTGGGAGGACAGAGAGCGACAAATCCTGCTTCGCTCTTCGTCAGTTGGAATGCACCAACTTTTCTATGCAGTCGATCTAAAACCATCTTAAAAAGGGAAAAATTCCTATGAAACATCTACAAAAAACCAATTTCTATGCGGCAGCCTCTTCTCTTCGTCTTCGTATGATCGGTCTTGTCGTGGTAAGTCTGCTGGTGATGTTCGCGTTTGTGGTGAGTGGGCACCTGGTTCCTTCAGCCAATGCTGCCTCGATCGCCGCGCACGCACCGGCGTCCCCGAACGCAGCCAGTTATCCCATCAAAGTCTTCTTCTCCCACTCTCCTGGGTCATTCAACGATTCCTCCGCCGTCTATGCGGTGGACCGCACGTCGCCAACCATCGCCGTGGGAACCTACTCGCTGCAACTCTTGATCGCTGGACCGACGCTCTCCGAACACCAGGCTGGCTACTTCACAGAGCTCAATACCATGCTCAGTGGCCCGTCGAATTGCTCGGCACCCTTGCCTGTTGGAGGCCCAGACTTCACCCTGACCTTGAACATGAGAGGCCCGCTTCCCCAAACCGGGACAGCAACCGTGCAATTCTGCCGTGACACCAACTCGGCAGGGATCGGGGCAGATGCACAGGTGACCGCGGAAATCGACGCGACACTCAAACAGTTCGCCAACATCAAGGACGTGGTGATTCTCACCAAGGATGGGCACTGCTTCGGTGATGGGAGCGGCAAGGATCTCTGTCTCCGCTAGTTCCAGGGAACTGCTTTTCAGTGAAGGTTCTCCTCTCTGCTTCAGCTATGTACTGTAGTGACCAATCAACTAATCCATACTCTCGCAATTTTTGAAAGTGAGCATTGGCACATCAGGCTCATCTAAGGCAAACAAAGAGTATTTTTGAGGCCATGCGTCTCATAATTGCTGTGAAGTTCGGACATAAAAAATGCTCAACCAAAAAGGTAGACTAAACTGGCTTTCTATGGTATCATGACCTTGTCATACTTTAAATATTCTTGGTCAGATCGTTCTTATAAGTAAGACAAAGTACAAGCAAATCACAACAGCGCAAAATATAGTGGCGACCCAGCCGCATTCGGGGAATGAGCAAGGCAGCAGTCGCCAGGATGATATAATTTATATACAGGCAATGAAGGAACGAGTAGGCCGCAGCAGCTTGTCACAGAGAGTCCGGGGTTGGTGTAACCGGATCAAGGTCGCGAGTTGAAAATCATTCCTGAGCCGCCAGCCGAACAACGAAGTAGACCTGGCCGGGGCCTTCCCGTTATCACGAAGGACTGTAATCCTCACTAAATGAGCGTTACAGTGAAACCAAGTGAGCCGCAATATCTCAAGACGGTGATAGAAAGTATCACCCTTTTGTAGCACGGCTAATAAGGGTGGTACCGCGGGAGTTCCTCTCGTCCCTGTCATGTCTGCTGGACGAGGGGATTTTTTTATGAGCGAGGAGAGCACAATCAACGATGAAAACAAAATTGCTCTATCACGAAAATAGCTTTACCTTTGAGTGCAGCGCCAAAATTGTCGCTGTTGAGGGTGACGAGGTGGCACTGGATGCGACGGTGTTTTTCCCCGGCGGCGGTGGACAAATGGCCGATCATGGCACAATCGCCTGGGACGACCGTCAAATTGAAGCCAGCGTGATTGCCATGAATAAGCGCGAGGACGTTGTCTGGCATACGCTCAGTTGCACGCCGCCTCCCCTGGGTACTGAGGTGGTGGGAACGATCGACTGGGATTTTCGCTATCGCATGATGCGCACCCACACGGCACTGCATATCCTTTGTGGAATGATCTGGAAAGAATTTGGCGTACAGGTAACGGGCGGGCAAATGTATCCAGACCGGGCACGCATGGATTTTGCCATGGAGAACCTGAATAAAGAGCGCATCGCCTATATCGAACAAAGAATTAATGAGGCAGTGGAGGCTGATTACCCGATCAAGGTGTATACGCTGCCACGGGAGAAGGCATTCGCTATACCCGACCTGGTACGCACCAAAATTAACCTGCTCCCACCAGAGATTGAAGAAGTACGCATCATAGAAATTGTAGGGCTTGATCTACAGGCCGACGGCGGCACGCATGTCAATCACACCAAAGAAGTGGGCGGCATTAAAATTACCAAAACGGAAAATAAGGGCAAGATCAACAAACGCCTGGAAATTATGTTAACCGACTAATGGACAGTCAAGCATCAAGCGAAAACATGAAATGTAGTGGCATCCCTAGCGGATGCCAGGCGGCGGACACCCTTGGGGGTGCCAGGCTGCAGGGCGACCACATCCTCATAGCACGAGGGTCGCAATTACAGAGGAGGCAGAAGTGCCAGTGAAATCAAGTGTATTCCGAGCGGTCACAGCGGCAGACCGGGTTGACTATCCCTTGCTTGAGGCTACCATCCAGAGGTGGTGGGATGAGCAAGGCGTGCTGAAGATGTACCTGAAGCGCAATGAACACAGCGACAGGCAATACTCATTCCTGGATGGTCCCATCACCGCGAACAACCCGATGGGCGTTCATCATGCCTGGGGACGCACCTACAAGGACCTGTACCAACGCTATAAGACCATGCAGGGGTATAAGCAACGCTACCAGAACGGCTTCGATTGCCAGGGTCTATGGGTTGAAGTCGAAGTTGAAAAGGAACTTGGCTTTAAAACTAAGCTCGATATCGAAGCCTATGGCATAGATGAGTTCGTGCAGCGTTGCAAAGAGCAAGTCTACACCTTTGCGAAACGCCAGACCGAGCAATCCATCCGCCTGGGTTACTGGATGGATTGGGGCAACGACTACTACACGCTTTCAGACGAGAACAACTATACCATCTGGTCTTTTCTCAAGCGGTGTCACGAGCGGGGCTTGATCTATAAGGGGCACGATGTCATGCCCTGGTGTCCACGCTGTGCCACCGGCATCTCCAACATGGAGATGGAATCGGAGGGCTACAAGGAGACCAGCCATCTGAGCCTGTATGTGCGCCTGCCACTGGTAGACCGCCCTGGCGAATACCTACTGGTGTGGACGACCACACCCTGGACGCTGGCGGCTAACGTAGCGGCAGCCGTCCATCCCGACCTGCCCTACGTCAAAGTACAGCAGGACGGCGAGTACTACTACCTAGCAGAAGAACTCCTGCCCGTATTGAAAGCTCTCAAGGGCCGCGACAAGGGCGACTACCACGTTGTCGAGCGACTCAAAGGCAGCGAAATGGTCGGTTGGGGCTATCGCGGCCCATTCGACGAACTGCCTGCCGCGCAGGGCGTTGTACACACCATCATCCCATGGAAAGAGGTAAGCGCGACAGAGGGTACCGGTATCGTGCATATCGCCCCAGGCTGCGGGCGCGAGGACTTTGCTCTCTCGAAGGAATTCAGCCTGGCGGTCGTTGCACCGGTAGACGAGTTCGGTGTCTACCTGAATGGCTATGACTGGCTGAGCGGGCAAAGCGCGGCTGAGGTAGGACAGCAGGTGGCCGATAATCTGGCCCAAAAAGGGCTGCTCTATCGCCCCCAGAACTACAAACACCGCTATCCGACCTGCTGGCGTTGTAAGACGGAACTGATCTTCCGCCTGGTAGATGAGTGGTTCATTTCCATGGACGAGTTGCGCTACGAGATCATGGACGTGGTGCGCCAGATCGAATGGATACCGGGGTTTGGCCTGGATCGCGAACTGGACTGGCTGCGCAATATGGATGATTGGATGATCTCCAAGAAACGCTACTGGGGGCTGGCTCTGCCAATCTATGATTGTCCACGGTGCGGCCATTTCGAGGTCATCGGCAGTAAGGATGAACTGGAAGAGCTGGCAGTCTCTGGTTGGGAAGAGTTCGAGGGTCATACGCCGCACCGTCCGTGGGTTGACGCGGTCAAAATCCGCTGTAGAAAGTGTCACGCGGAGGTCTCGCGCATCAAAGATGTGGGCAACCCCTGGCTTGATGCCGGCATCGTGCCTTTCTCTACATTGCACTATCGCACAAACCACGAGTACTGGCAGCGGTGGTTCCCGGCTGACTTTGTCACCGAGTCCTTCCCCGGCCAGTTCAAAAACTGGTTCTACTCGATGCTGGTGATGAGCACTGTGTTGGAGGACACGGCACCATTTAAGACGCTCTTTGGCTATGCCACGCTGATGGCCGAAGATGGCACCTCCATGCACAAGTCGAAGGGCAATATGATCGTCTTCGATGACGCTGCCGAACGGGTCGGTTCGGATACCATGCGCTGGCTCTTTGCCAACCATGTACCGGAACAGAATCTCAACTTCCCACGTATCCCCACGGAAGAGGATATGGAGAAGTCGGCACAGACAGGCCTGCCTGTGCGACTCAGCGAAAAGTGGATGCTGGTACGCCGCACGCTGGACAAGGTCTGGAATGTCTATGGCTTCTTCGTCAGCTACGCCAACATCGACCGGTTCGATCCAACCCGGCACCAGTTGCCGGTGGCGCAACGCAGCGAACTTGACCGCTGGATCCTCTCCGAGTTGCAACAGACCATCAAAGAGGTCACAGAGGGACTGGAACAGTATGACACGGTGAAACCGACGGAGGCACTACAGGACTTCCTGGATGATCTTTCCAACTGGTACTTGCGGCGCAGTCGCGAGCGCATATGGAAATCGGAGCTAGACAATGACAAAGTGGCGGCCTACCTCACGCTCTACGAGTGCCTGACGACACTTGTCACCTTGCTCTCTCCCTTCATACCCTTCATGACGGAAGAGCTCTACCAGAACCTGGTGCGCAGCGTCAACGAGAACGCCCCATTGAGCGTACACCTGTGCGACTGGCCCGGTGTACACGAGGAACTCGTTGACGAACAGTTGACGAGTGAGACGCACCTGGTTATGCGCATTGTTGGCCTTGGCCGCTCAGCCCGCGAGAAGGCGCAGATTCGGGTGCGTCAACCCCTGAACGCCCTTTACGTGCGCGTGCCTAGCCTTGCCGAGGAAGAGGCTCTGTATCGCCTCAGCGAGCAGGTGCTCGAAGAGTTGAACATCAAAAGCCTGCAATTGATCAGTAATGAGAGCGATATGCTGGCCTATACCTTGAAACCCCAGGTAAAAGTGCTTGGGCCCAAGTATGGTCCCCTGGTACAGAAAATCCTGGCCAGGTTCAAGGCACTGGACGCACACGGCACGCAGGAAGCGGCCAAACTGCTCAACGATAGCGGCTCGCTCAACTTCACCATCGAGGGACAGCAGGTCAAGCTTACCCTGGACGAAGTCGAGGTCGTTGCAACGGCGCGTCCCGGCTTCGTGACCGCCGAGGAGCGCGGCTATATCGTCGCCCTGGAAACGACGATCACGCCGCAATTGAGGGAAGAGGGCCTGGTGCGCGACCTGACCCATTTTGTGCAGGACATGCGGAAAAAAGCGGGTTTCAGCATCGAAGACCACATCGGCCTGGCTCTCTACACCGGTGTAGAGCTGGCTCAGATGCTCCAGCACTACGGCCAGGTTCTCTGTTCCGAGACTCTTGCCGACAACCTGCTCATCTCCATCGACCATAAGAATACACCTTCATTTGGCGAGGTCTACCGCGAAACGATTTCGCCGACCTCTTTAAAGAAATTGGAAGGCTACACAGCCGAGGTGGTGTTAGGGAAAATGTAGGAAAACCCATCTGGCAAAATGAAATAGCTCATGCGATGCATGAGCTATTTCCATATCGCCTTACTGCTATGCCCTTGCTTTAATAGTGGTTGATGCAAGAAGTTCAAGACACATCGTGGAAAAGATATTCGTTGAAATCACAGACAGGGCGATAGCCTATTTTTTGATAGATGCTGTTTGAGGTGGGGTTCGATAGATCGGTAAAGAGGCTACACCACTTCCAGCCGCTCGCGAGCAACAACTGACTTAGAGCGGCGACACAGTTCGAGGCATATCCCCTCTCCCGGTTTTCAGGTGGAGTATAGACGAGACTGACACTGATACCATTGGAAATTGGACGCGTTTTGGCCGCCATGGTCACGACCTGTCGATCAGGCAGCTCCCACAGGTAGATTTCTCGATCCCCAATTCTCCTTCTGGCCTCCTGGTGAGCCCGCACCGGTTCTTCTTCGTGTAGAGCTTCTTGCGCAAAAGCAGCAGTCCAGCGTGTGACGAGTTCAAGGTCTTCGCCGGTCGCGAGCCGCAGTGCGCCTGGCACAGGACTGGGAGGAATGACCTGGCAGAGTTCAAAGACGCGCTGACGTACACCTTCCCTGTACGGCTTACCAGTCAGCTTTTCCCAAATCTGTGCAAATGCTTCAGCCGTTGGCGCTGGTCCCAGCACACCGGGAACACGCAGTTGATCCTTTAGCAATTGCCGCACAACCAGTTCAACTGCTGCATGATCATCAACCGCGATAAAGGCAAGGACGAGGTTGTAGGGAGGAGTCATGCAAGCGGCAAAGAGCAGTTGGTGCTCATCTTCAACAGTCACGAGGTAAGGAGGCGTCGTCGTTCTTTCTGGGAAATTGCATAAGCGAAAACAGATGCCAAGCATTAGACTATTGCAGGCTTCTTGCTTTTCCAACGTTGACTGGACCTTCAAGAGAAAAGCTTGGGCATTCTGATAGGTACTGAGGAGCATGCTGACCTCGCTTGCTATGTCTGTTGCTGTTATTGTCTTCGACAGTATATCAGCAAGTAACGCCCAAGACAATGCTCCATAATCCGTATTCACCCTGGGTATGCTTGCGCTTTTTGCAGACAACAAGGCGAGGACAATCTCAATCAGGCGGAGAATCTAAAGATGAGTATTCTGGTAGGGGTGGAGGGCGCAGAGGAACAGGTGAGGACTGGATAATGGTGGTCGTCGTCGAGCCATACAGGAGGAAGCTGTCGAGTAGCCGGTCAAGCTGATCTATGGCTGGGATGTGAACCTTGAGAACGAAGCAATCTTCACCGGTGACGCGGTGACATTCAACGACTTCGGGTATCTGCTGGGCCAGTTCCGCAATCCTGGGAAGTTGCCCTGGATTAGGCCGGATGCGAATGTAAGCAGCGATAGGCAGCCCCAGTGCTGCCGGATTCAGGTCCAGGCAATATCCTCGAATCACTCCGGCTTCCTCCAGACGGCGCACTCGTTCAGTTACGGCAGGCGACGACATCCCCACCCGGCGGCCAAGTTCAGACATGGTCAATCGGGGATCGCGCTGAAGTTCTTCCAGCAGTCGTATATTGACCGGATCAATCTCCCCATGGAAAGATGTATAAGTAAAAATCCGCTTTTTCCTTAAATCTTGAGCCATATATCTTTTATCTCCTCAAGTTTGCCATGTATTTCCGTCCTTTCCTATTGTACCATATAGGAGTGTGAAATCAACGGTAGGAGACGATATGGTTCAATTGAGAAAAGCGGATGTGACTACCAGGATCCCACCACATCTGTTCTTTTTGGTGAGCGCCATCTTCCACTACCTGGGACCTGCATTTGCGGTGCTCCTCTTCTCCAGTGTCTCGGTGCTTGGTGTGGCCTGGTTCCGCATCGCGAGCGCAGCGGTCGTCTTTGCCGTGTGGCGTCGGTCATGGCGCATCTTTGCCGGAACATCCTGGGCGCAACGGCGCATTCTGCTCGCGCTGGGAATCGTGCTCGGCCTGATGAACGCGTGCTTCTATCTCGCGATCTCGCGCCTCCCCTTAGGAACCGTTGGGGCCATCGAGTTCCTTGGTCCCATTACATTGGCAGCGCTCGGTGTACGGACTCGACGAAACATTGCCGCGTTGCTGCTGGTAGCGGGAGGTGGATGGATACTGACGGATGTTCGATTCGTCGGGCAGCCACTTGGGTTCTTGTTTGCCTTTGCCAACTGTGCCTTCTTCATGCTGTACGTGGTGCTCGGTCATCGTATTGCTCAGAATGGTGGCACTGCCGGTATCGACCGGCTTGGGGCAGCGATGCTCATCGCGTTGTTGACCATCACCCCGATCGGGTTCACCGGCGCCTTGCCGGCGATGACGCAGCCAGTGCTCCTCCTCGCAGGTATCGGTGTAGGCATCTGCTCTTCGGTCATCCCTTACGTGTGCGATCAACTGGCAATGGCGCGGTTGCCCCGTGCGACGTTTGCACTCTTGCTCTCCTTACTGCCAGCATCGGCTGCTATCATCGGGCTGGTTGTTCTCCACCAGGTTCCGACAATCATTGAAATCGCAGGTATCCTCCTCGTCGCAGGTGGAGTAGCCCTCCATCAAGAACCAGAAAGCTCATTGAGAGAGAAGAAGAAGGAAGATGACAGAAAAACCACTTAGCCTTTCAACGAAGGTGCCCTGCGTATATAGGGATTCAACGTTGCCAGCAGAGCCAGCATCACCATGCAGAGCGAAGCGATCAGGATCGTGTAGAGTGTCCCAACACTTTGGATGAGAACTCCGGTTAGTGCCATACCGAGGGGGCGGAGACTGTAGGAGATGAGGCGAAAGGCGCTGTTTACCCGCCCCTGGAACTCATCGGGAATCAGGGCCAGGCGGTAACTGTACTGGATAACGTTGTAGTTCGAGTCCACTAAGCTGCCACTAGCCCAGATGATGCTCAAGAGCAGCGGGGACACAGCCACAGCAAGCAGCAGCCAGGTCAATGTGTACAGCCACCACAAGCCGCTGATCGCCTGACCGAAGCTAAAGCGTTTCTGCACCCAGGGAGCCACGAATGCGCCCAGGATACTTGTTGCCCCACCAACAGCGAAGATAACACCAATTGCCGCGGGAGATAGATGCTGTTGCTGAGCCAGGACAATCACGAGTAACCCGATACCCCAGCCAACAAAGCTCAAACCACTGTTGAGGAAGGCCATGGAACGCAGAATTGGCTGCCTCCACAACCACTTCATCCCTTCAAGCACCTCTCCCAACAGGTGCCCTGGTGCGCGGACCCGTTCTTGTTGAAAACGGATGTTAATCAAGCAGAGAGAAAGGGTAGAGACGAGATAAGAAATCGCGTCAGTGAGAAAAGGGAGCAGGCGTCCAAGGCTATACAGGACGCCGCCAAGGGGCGGGCCAAGCAATTGGGTGACGCCAAAGGTGACTTGATTTTGCGAAGTAGCGTTGGGTAATTGCTCTCTTGAGACCACGTAGGTCAGGCTGGCCGTCTCCGCCAGGTCGAAAAAGACAAAAAGCGTGCCCTCAATGAGCGAGACCAGGTAGAGCTGAAGGATGGTCACATGACCAAAGATAAAGGCGAGGGGAATACTACCCAGACTCAGTGCTCGTCCTGCATCACAGACAATCATCACGAGTTTGCGGTTCCAGCGGTCGATCAACGCGCCCCCTGGAAGGGTGAAGATGAAGTAGGGCACGGTACGCAGCGCACCGACTAAACCAGCCTGAGCCGGAGAGTGTGTCAATGCCAGCACCAGCAGCGGAAATGCCATCTGCGAGATACCAGAGCCAACCGAGGAAACCGTCTGCCCGCTCCAGAGCAGCAGATAGTTACGATTTCGCCACAGGGCTGGGAGGCGTCGCTGTGTCCAGCGTTCCGTCTTTGGTTCATCAACGTTGGTGGGCTTCATGACGCCTCCTGGCGAAGCAGAGGAAGTTCAGCCATTCGTTTGATGAGTTTGAGTCGATTGACATGGCCCTCGACCATCCCAATGGCGCTCATCTACACTACTCGCGTCCAAAGTTCTCTTTCATCCAGGCGGCGAGCGCGTCATCTAGCGCCTTGCAGGCGCTATCAAGGGTGGTATACACCATGCTCCCTTCCCAGACCATCCCTCCGCCATCCAAGGCCCGGATGAAAGAGCGATTATAGTCGTCATAGCCGATTTCGATCCAACCATGGGTCGTGACCCACTCCGTCAGGTGCGGGAACGCCTCGTCCACAGACCGGGCCATAGGCTGCTCTCCTTGCGTGTCGTGAATTTCGCGCGATATAGGTGCTGATAGCGGCAGCGTCCCAGGATTATTCACTTTCCAGAAGGGATCTTCTGTGATGTGTTTTGTCGCTCCTGCGTCCGTCGCTGGCTCAATAGAGTTCAAAGAAATGATCTGTGCCCAAGGTGGGAATGAGTAACCGGGCCAACTTTGCCACCGGTCCCGTTTGCCCCAGTTCCAACCAGCCATCGATACTCCCCCGGTAGCACATCCGCTGCGCGCCGAACCGCCGCCGAGCCGGATCGAGGAGGATGAAGCGCAACACCGGCATATAGCGGGCGTAGTGCTCCTCCTCGGCCTGCAACCCCTCGGCGAGGCCCGGACTCGACAGGCCGGCCGTATGCAGCACACTGAGCACAGTATCGTAATCGAGGCCGACTTGCTCGTAGATCTCGATCCGGTCGTGCTTGACTGCGACGCGGTACCGGCGCACCTCGGGATGCTGCCGCACCGCCGCCTCGATGGCCGTCACCTCCTCTGGCTGGATCAGTGAGGGGCGGTCTTTGACCAGGGAGACCACGCCGTTGACGCTCTCGCTGATCGTGAATCCGGGTGGGAGTTCCGTGACCGGTTCACCTTGACCCTGGCCAGCGCGACCAAAGTAATAGCGTGGCTTGCCGGTCTTGGTCTGTCCCCGGTACAGCGTGTACGTCAGTCCTTTGCGATTGGTGTAGCTGACCGGCATCCTGGCCCTCCTGGTACTGCCCTCAACACGGCGGTGCTGAGCAGCAGGCCTCTCCTCATGATACGGCTGAGCGACGGAGAGGCCTCGGCACGACAGCGCCATCTATCGCTCAAGAAATCGCGCCATTTATTGATCAAAGTGACACCGAAAGAATATCATGATTTGGGCCTCTTGTCGAATGTCCGCTACACTTTTCTTCTGTAATCAGGGGCTAAAAGGCTGGTAGAGCCACATTAATATGCTATACTTTCGGTGAAAACACATTCCCCCTGGAGAAATACAGGGGGGGGCATCATGTAGCGTTGCATCTTCTGTATGTCGCAGTGAACCATTGCTCTTTCAAGAAAGAGGACGATGATGGACGTACCACCGAAAACTGTACTCTGCATTACCAGTTATGAGAAGGGGCAAGAGTTTATCAGTGAATGCAAGCGGCAAGGGTATTATGTGATCTTGTTGTCCGAGACAGCACTGGAACACGCCAATTGGCCCCGCGAGAGCATCGATGAAGTGTTTTATATGCCCGATCTATCTAAAGTGGACGATGTGATTCGTGGTGTCAGCTTCCTTGCCCGCACGCGCTTTATTGATCTCATCGTCGCTCTGGATGATTATGACGTGCTGGCCGCAGCAGCCTTACGCGAACATTTGCGGCTGCCTGGCATGGGTGATACTACGGTCCGGTACTTTCGTGACAAATTGGCCATGCGCCTCAAGGCACAGGAGCACGGTATACCCGTGCCAGACTTTATTCACGTTCTGAACTATGACAAGATCCATGAGTACATGGCACGCATACCACCACCATGGATGTACAAGCCACGCTCCGAGGCCTCTACGATTGGCATCGCCAAAATCAATACCCCGGAAGAGTTCTGGTCACGCCTGGACACATTCGGTGATCAGCAATCCTTCTACCTGTTAGAACGCTATATTCCCGGCGAGGTATATCATGTCGATTCGTTAGTCGTTGATCGTAAGGTCATCTTTGCTGAGGCCCATCAGTACGGGCATCCGCCGCTGGATGTATTTCACGGAGGCGGCATGTTCACCACCCGCACACTTCTCCGCGGGTGCGAGGATGAGCAAATCTTGAAGGGACTGAGCCAACAAGTCATCAGCTCATTTGGGCTGGTGCGCGGTGTAACCCACATGGAATTCATCAAAGGGCGCGACGATGGCATCTTCTACTTTCTCGAAACCGCGGCTCGCGTGGGTGGCGCCAATATCGTGAATGTGATCGAGGCGGCCACGGGCCTCAACTTATGGCGCGAGTGGGCCAGGATTGAGACCGCTACCGGAGAGCAGCCGTACCAACTGCCAGAGCACCAGCAAAACTATGCGGGCATCATCGTCACGCTCGCCCGCCAGGAGCACCCTGACACATCAGCATACCAGGACCCCGAGATTGTCTGGCGGATGAACATGCGCCATCATGCAGGTCTGGTCATGACGGCGAAAGACCCCGAACGTGTGAAGTTCTTGCTTGACGAATACAGTCAGCGCTTCGTACACGATTTCTACGCTACGTTACCACCCCTGGAAACCCGACCTCCCAGCCGTGATACATAGCAACAATTTGATGCTCTTATCTCACCAGGCCCTTGCGGCGCATCTGCTCCAGGTCAAATTCAGCTGGAGCCAATGGACTAATCTTCGCCTCGGCACAGGCCCAGCCGATCAGGGCGAAGCCGAGGTGGAGTCCCTGTACGAGCGTGGATAGCTGGTGGGCTGAGAGCAGGCTTAAACAGTCCTGACGCTGCTCTATCGCCTTCCCTTCACTGTACTGCTCATGATACCCACTCAAGATAGAGGCATGGGGCATAAAATCGCCATAGCGCATATTGTCGGTGGCTGCCAGCAGCAGCAGCCAGTACCCCACCTGGCTTGCCTCTAAGATCGTATCCTCTTCCCTGTTAGAGTGAAGATGCTCGCCGCTCTGTACCTCGGCCAGTTCCTGCAACTCGTCGGCCAGCCGCGGCACCAGGTAACTATGGCTGCGTTCTTGCAACAGGCGCGACGTGTTGGACTCCTCACTCATATCATTGTCACGCAGATAGAGGTACACCCCGTACAACTGGCGCATCTCAGTCTCTAACTTCTGCTGGTCTTCTGCCGAAAGTGTATATCTACAGGCTATAGGAAAGCCTTCTTCAACGACAGGTGATTGCTCTTGAATCTTCCCATAGACGATCTGCGGGTCAAACATGCGTTCCGCCACCGTTTGATAGCTATCATCCGGCAACATGCGCCGGTAATAGCAACTGCGATAGCCTTTATGACAGGCAGCACCGCCATGCTGTACCACCTTGATCAACAAGCTGTTCTCTTCACAATTGGCGTAGATAGCGCGCACTTCCTGTACATTGCCCGATTGTTCACCCTTACGCCAGACCCTGTTGCGTGAGCGACTAAAAAAGTGGGTATAGCCAGTCTGGCGAGTCAGGTAGAGTGCTTCCTGGTTCATGAAAGCCACCATCAACACCTCTTGTGTGGCTTCATCCTGTATCACAACCGGAAGTAGTCCCTGGCGATCAAAATTCGGCATGGTTCGCTTTCTCCTTTCCTACTTTTGTAAAGCTGCTTCATAGGTCATCTCATCGTATCCCACACTGGCTTTTTCCCAGCTTTGACAGCAGCTTTGACAGCAAAACGTTACCCCGGCCCTCTCAGGAACGTATTGACCTTCTCCATTGCCTCCTTTTGCATGGTTGGAAGGACGTGGCTGTACGTGTTCAGAGTCATGCTGATCGTACTGTGGCCCAGGATTTCCTGGACGATCTTGGGATGCACCCCCATACCCAGGAGAAGCATTGTGGCACTGTGCCGCAGGTCGTGAAACCTGATGGGCGGAAGTCCCGCCTTCTTGAGTACTGCCCGAAAGTTCTTTTGGACACTGCTTGTTGGTTTGAGGCCGAGCAACTCGCCGAGCCGCATACCTGTGGCGAGGGCGAGGATGTAGAGTGCTTTCTTTTACGCCCTTCGAGTGAGATGCTGGCTGTCCATCTGCCGTCTTTGCGTTGGTAGATAGAACCTTCACCGTGCCCACGTCGTTTTGCCACGTTAATCCTCTCTCTAGAGCTATGATTACAACAGATGTTCGACACGAATATAGTATCACATGAGATTGCTTGAAAAAACCCTGAGGGTTGTAAACGCTTCCCGAAGATTGAGCCAGATGCTACTCTGAAATCATTGGCCGCTTCTTTCAGCGAGCTCGCATCAGACAGGCAATGACTGCACAACAAGCGGTCATTGTTTTGCGATAGCAGCCAGCTCACTTTCCCAATGGCGTTCACAGGCTCTTGCGTGGCTCCGAATTTTGATTACTGGCAAATTAGGCATTTGAAAGAGATAGCACAAAAGAATGAGAAACCGCTGATAGACACGATAATGGATAGCAGTACTCTCAAGCAGATCGGTATCTCGCAGGAACAAGTAGAAGCTGTCCAGCAGCATCTGGAGATCATTCAAAAATTCGACCCAGAGAGTCGTTTTGCTGAAGTATGGCAAGCTATTAGCGATCTACAAGATAGCTCTCTTACTATAGAAGCAACCGGGCAGCAACAACAAGAAGAACTTGAGGAAGTGCTGGACGAGTTCAGAGATGTCTCAGTAGCACAAGCCCTAGACCATATCAATAGTCATATAGCGTTTTTGGAAGAACGTCGTACATACCTGGTAAATTAACTGAAGGGTGGACAGATTTTGCACTGAAGGGTGGGAATTTGATCCGAATCATGGGAATTGACGCTTCGATGCCTGGGAAATCCGCTCCACATCTGGCTTCTTCCATTGATACCTTGTAAATTGGCGTTCTTCATCGTAGGCTGTCTGACTGTGAGATGTATGTCAACCCCAAATCTGTGCTAGACCCAGTTTTCGATGGTCAAGAACACCTATTCTTACGCTCCCAATCAAGCCACGTATCTACGACACCTGGGAGATCGGATATCCCAAGGAGTGGTTTGCCGCGTGATGAACGGGCTACGCCAAGCTTCCAGGCGACCACGCGCACATCACCAATAATGCTGAATGCTGCTACAGCTTGTTCGTCGTGTCGGGTGAAAGGCCGCACTCTTCGGTAGCCGTCCAGCCATGCTTCAAAGGACGCTTTTGAAGATCTCAAGACGCCACACGGTTCGATGGAACGCCAACAGGCTCCCGCACTGTCGAAATCGAATACGGTCATGCTCTCGCCATGACGATGCACATTGTCGAGCGTGAGGTCCATATGACAGATTCCGCGATCCAATGCGGGATTGGCGATGACCTGTTTCAAGCGTTCACCTAAAGCCACTGCCTGCTTCCACCTCTTGGCTTCACTCAGGTGCATGTTCATCCGGTGGAGCTGTTCGTCGATGAGGGTGTGAGCATCATAGCTCTCACGCGGGAACGAGGAAGTAAAGGTGTCTGCCGCTTGATGGATTTGAGCGGCCACTTTCCCGAGGTGCGTGTAGGTGTCTCGCTCTGGTGTCGGCTTTTCACCGGGTGCCCATTCAAAGAGGACAGCCACACGATCTCGCCCGTTTACACGCAATGACTCCACATATCCATGCTTGCCACGTACGGGTTTTGCTACTGGCGCACCATTTCGCATGAGATGGATGATGAGGTCTACCTCCCATTGGACTTCAGCTGTTGTCCGTTGAAGATGGTACAGTTTGAGGGCAAATCGACCTGTCGGCGTGGTGACTGCAATCACATCATTTGTAGGTGTGTTGAGAGGTTCGCATAGGACGGAGCTCAGGCCAAAATGGTTTTCAATGGGTTGTTCAAGATTCATGTGTCGCCCATTCTTGTTATCCTTCGGACAGAGTTGGGAGCCTACTCAGTCCCAATAGTGAACACACGCGCATGTACCGAGCGTCGCAGGAGGGAAACCGATGGTGCTACCTTCTGTCGGTTGAGCCAATAGGTATGTGCATCACAAGCCGAGTAAGAGTGGAGAGATTCCTTTCTTGGGAGACGCCTCTTGACGAGTGAACACGATCTGTTGCCGAATACCTCCCAGAGGTTTCACCCCGTGCTCGGCTCCGTCGGTCTTTCTGCACCAACAGGGTCCCAGCTCGTTTGTCCCTTGACCCATCGAGGCATGGTATTGGGCGTCTGGATTTTGCGTCGATCGTGAGAGGGGAACCGAAGCACGCCCTTGTGCGGAGTGAGCGAACGTGTCCTGGCACAGTCAGGACATTCAACCAGAGACACTCCACTGTCGGCAAACCGTTTGAGGTCGATGGAAACCACCTTGGAAAACGTGCATTTGGGTGTTTTGACTGTTTGCACCTGTTCTCCCACCGTTACTACCGTTTCCGTCGTGTTCTGCTGCCTGAGGGCCTGCACAACTTCCTGTTCTGGTTCCGTCCCGCTCCCATTCCCTTGCTCTGTGGACTCCGATGGAGGGGCGTCTAGGCTTGGTCCTGCTCCATCAATGATCCGAAACGTATCACGGCGCAGCACAAGGAGTGAAGCGGCTTTCTCTAGTGTCTCGGCCCGCACATCGGTTTCCCCGGCAGCATACGACCATTCCAGGGCAGTCGTGACGAGCTTCATCAGATAATCCATCGTCACGCGGCCAGATCTAGTGGGATCGAGGACCGGCTGCGTGAGCCAGGTGTAGATGGAGCCTCCCCACCGGCGCAAGTTGAGCTGCGGAAAGAGTTCACGGTACACCGTTTCCAGAGTCGCCAGGATCTCCCGCACCTCTTCGCTGGTGTGGCCTGCAATCCGGCAGAACGGTTCCAGTTTGTCGAGGCGACGGCGAAATTGCAGCCACATAGTATCAGGCTGATCCAGGGTTTCCTTGAGCGGGATCGTGTCCCCGCGCCCCGCAGCAACTAGGCACAACCCAAGCGGATGATCGTACTGTAAACGCCCCTGGTCCGTCAGTTCCTTAATGAACATCAGGTGCTCAGA
>WNFH01001530.1_pt1 | contig 29183 bp, 23 predicted proteins | sample 5400411 | NCBI WGS metagenome assembly WNFH01 (sample SAMN13153347, study PRJNA577476) | soil metagenome | isolation source: 200 cm saprolite under Douglas fir tree site 2 hole 3 | place: USA:California | collected 2015-04-18 | reverse complement strand
TCGCAACCCGCTCTTCTGTCGCCTTGACCGTCCAGCCCTCCTCGGCGGCCCGTTTCGCCATTTTCGACCTGGCGTTCAAGTCTTTGATCCGACTCAGGTATCGGACGTGTCCCTCCCCGATTTTGTCATGTGACAAAAAATCTTGGATAGCCTTGGGCTGGTCGAGAAGATCGATGAGCCGCTTAACCGATGAAGCGGCGCTCCACCCATACCGCCTAGCAATCTCCTCGAGGGTCAAATTGCATGGCGGTTGCGTGAGCCGTTTGTACCCAGCAGCCTTTTCCATGATGTTGGTGTCGGCTCGCACTTCATTTTCGGTGACGACTCGAGCTGCCGCCTCAGCATCAGTCATGTCCTCACAAATCGCTCGGATACTTTCCCAACCCAGCTCTTTGGCGGCTCGCCAACGCCGCTCACCTGAAACGAGCTCGTAACCGTTCTCAGCCCCGTTTTGGCCGGATTGGGCTTGGGGCGTGGAAAGGGGCCGAACCAAAACGGGCGTGCTCAAGCCGGTCGCCCGCAGCGATTCGATCAGCTGCTGTTGCTTCGCGTCATCGAACTGAGTTCGGTACTGGTACGGCGATGGATGGATAGAGGCGAGCGGGATCAGTTGCAGGGCGGGCGGATGACTCATGCGTCCCTCCTCGGACAACCGTTTTTCGCTAGCAAGCCACTTGCCAACGGAAGGAGCTTCTGCTGCTATGAGCCGCACCCATGGAAGGGCGGGTCCTCTCTCGTCTGGGCTTGGGGCTCGCCACGATCGGCTGGGTGTTCCTCCTTTGGCGGGCAACCGGCGTCTTTCGACCCGACTCGGCACTTCTGCCGATTTACAACTCGGACCACGCAATTCCTCTACTGATGGCCGACGAGCCTCATGTCACTCCATTCTCTCTCTACTACTACGGCCAGGATCGATATGGAGCTTGGCCTTTACTGCTGGCGCATCTTTGGGGATCGGTGCGTCACTTTAGCTGGTCCGCAAATTCGCTGTCGGCGTGGCACATGTTGTTCATGTTCGGCGCCGCTTGGCCGTTGCGGTGGCTGGCTGGAAAGAAAGATTTCATCGTCCCCGGCTATGTGGGAGTTCTTCTCACGGAACCGGTGATGGAAGTCGACCAGCCTTACGGGTGGCAGGCGTCAACTCTGATCTGGACGTGGTGGTCGCTGCGGCAATTGTCCTCGGGTCGAAACTCCCGCTACTGGCTCGCTGCCGCATGCCTGGGCAGCAGCCTCGCGGTGTGGATCTCTCCGGTAAGCGGTCCGATTTTGGCGCTGCTGGCGACTCTGGAATGGGGCTTCGCCCGCCTGCGGATTGGTTGCGAGACGGTGGGAGTAAAGAACTTTCTCATCATGCTGATCCCACCAGCGATCGGCATCGGCGTCGAGATGCTCCTTCGTGCCTGGTTTCATCAGTATGCAAGGCTCACGTTCCACTATTCGTATGCCACCCAGCTCGAATTCGACCGAGGGCACTTGCTCCAGAACGCCCTGGCGATGTGGAACGGCCTCGTTGGCCGACCCTGGTGGATTGTGGAAGTCGGCGCGATTCTCGCCGGCACCTTGTTCCTGCTCTCGTGGGCGGCGAGGATGCGTCGCCAGAGCGGGCCGGCCGCCGTCTCTCAAGATATCTGGCGTGCTCTCGCAATCGGCTGCGCAGCCACTTGCGTGCTCACTTTTTCCGTCACGATTGCCGTGTCACACGTGCGTTACAATCTCTACTCTGATCGATATCTGGCATTGGTCTATTTATTTGGTCGGATCGGCGCGGTCGCTGCAATCATTGCAGTATTGCCGGTGCAGCGGATCTCCGCGCGAGCAAGAAACGGCTTGTCCCTTGCCTTGACCGTGCTTCTCATTACGTCGATCGCGCTGGGGCTCCCTCCGTCGACAATCAATCCTGCCTATGCGGAGCTCAAAGCAGGGGCGGATTGGCTCGCGAACCGACCCGTACCCGTCGTGTTGGGCGGATACTGGGGAACCTATGTCTTTGCCGGGCTGGCTGTTCCCAAGAAAGTGATACCGATCCCCGTGGAAGAGGACTACCAGCGCACCCCTTGGACCGGCGGCGCGCTACATCAGGCCGAGCAGGTGGTGATCTCGACCTACGAGACGGATCGGTTTGGACCGGCGAACAACCCAGATCGCTGGGTCACCGATCGCGGCGAGTTCCTTCAGCGCGGCGAGATGCCAAGCTGGAGCAAAGGCGCCGTGATCTTCTGGACTTATTTGAATGCGACGAAGCGCGCTCTCCCGATCTCCACGGTTTGGGTGCCCACCTGGAACGCCTGCGGCGAGAAATTGCTGTCGATCGAAGTTGACAACATCCAGAGTGCCGAATTGGTGTACTGGGCCCAGTCGCCCAGTCCGACAATCGAGGTGGTGGGACACACCAACCACGGAGGGCAGCGAGCGCCCGATGCCGTCGAGCACGGCACGCGAATGACTCGCTATGTCTTCGAGAAAGGCGCCGCGATCAGCCGAGTCACGTTGCAACCGAGGGGGCAACAGAAGAGATGCGTGCTTGAGGCGCTTGCTCTCTTCAAGCGATGAAGTCGTGGGCGCCTTGCGCAAGCCACGTAAGAATTGCGGATCGCTCCAGTCCCACACACGATTGGGGTGGAGGTCGACATTCGCAGGTTCGCCGTTCCAGCGGTGGGGCCCCCGCAAAACTGATCGCTGCGGTCAGACCAAAAGCGACGGTCTCGATCCGACCGCGTATGGAATCCCAGGTCAAGGCACCAATCGCCGGAATCATGAGATAAAAGAGATAGGGCAACACGTCTGTAAGGAAGCGTGGACCGTACGAGTGGCCCGCCCACCAGACTTTGAAGAGGGACACGACAACCCAGTGCGCGAGGACCGTAGCGACCAATAACAAATCGAGTGAGTCGAACGAGTGCGAAACGATCTTCCGACCGACGCCGACAATCGCGAACAGCGCGACGGGTGTAAACAAGAATAGGCCCCGGCTAGGGGAGAAAAGGTTTGCCATTGCCGCGTTAGGAAACGAGCGCGCGTCTAACTCAAAACGCCCAGGTTGGTAATACGGTGGTAGTGGATTTCCGTAGAGCGAAAGATTGAGTGCCGTCCAGGGCACAGCCACGATCAGAGCGCCAGCGAGGTACCAGTACCACTTCCGTGGATATTTGATCAGAACGTACACACTGACGAACAGCGTCGAAACAGCATTGGTCGGACGCATGATGTACGCCAGAGCAATCGCCAGCCCAGCTCCGAGCAGCCACCGCGGGGACACTCGCGATTTAAGCAGGCAGAACAAGGTCAAGGACAGAAACAACATCGAGGGACCATGCTGCCAAAGCGCGCGAGTCGCGGTCGACAGCGCCGAGGTGCCCAAAGCGAATCCCAGCGTCAGCAACAGAGCCCGAGGACGAGAGAGCGACTGGGAGGCAATGAGAAACATCAGCACTGCTGCAATTGAAACGAGAATGGAGGCGATGACCCGTTGGGGGATATTCCAAAAATCGAGATTGATTTCGCCCGTGGCGCAAGAGTGATAGCGCCAACGATCCACCCAACGAGCAATTTTCGGGCTCAGGGCCGAAAACGGCGCAAGGCCCCGGAAAAGCAGTTCAGCGGCAGCAACGAACGGCAGAGCAACCAGCGCAGGACCTAGCGGGTAATCGTTGTACCAATGTCCGTTTACTTGGATTGTGCCGTGCCCCTGATGAAACGTCGGAGCATACTCATCGATGTTGACCTTGCCCTCTTTTAGAATCGACAGCGCGGTGGGCAGGTACCATGCTGAGTCGAAGGGAGTATTCACGGGGCATGCGACGTAGAAAATCAACAGCCCCACGAACAGCAGGCCTGGTTCCCACCGGGAATGGATCGACATGCCTCGGAGCAACATCATTTGCTTCCGGATGTCTTACGAACGCCTCCCACAACCTCCAGGGAGGGTAGCTTCCAAGCGCGTTCCGCACTCGTTTTTTTGGCATTTCTCAGGAGAAAGTCGACGTCTGGTGTACTCTCCGCTTCAATGTAGATTTGGTACGAGAAAAGGCTCTTCCTCAGCCCAATCAGCGCCAAGTTCGCCAAGAGAGCCGCCCGCCCGAGAAAGCCGTTGCCCAACACCTTTGGGAAAGGGGCCGGCACTCCGCGGATTCGCTTGATCCGAAACCCGGAGTCCACCAGCAACCGCCTCAGGCTTCGCAGCGTGAAAAGGCGAGAGTGAGTCCTGTCCAAGATTCCAAATTTCCCGTAGTTGAAGTGGCCAAACAGCAGCATCAAACGCTGAACAAGGAAGGCGACGTTTGCCGTGGTGATGATCACCGTCTTTGGCTCGTGCGTAAACTTGGTTCGAAGCGCCTCGAGGAACTTCTCGGGATCCTTCAAGTGCTCAAGCACGTCGAGCAGAAGCAGATACTGATAACTTTCGACGCCAAACTTCAGCTCTCCGTCTAGGTCCTGCTGGTAAACCTCAATCGATGGGTCTGCCGCGGTGACTGCAAACTGATCCACGATCGCGACGCGACAGTTTTTCTTCGTCAGCTCAGTGGCAACGCCTCCGGGCCCTGAACCGATGTCGAGCACCGAGGCTCCGGCGGGTATGGCCTCGATTGCGTAACTGTGGCTGCTCGGATAACCGAGTTTGAGGGTATAGTGCGAGTGTCCCGCGGGCTCAGGATCGAGGCGTCGCTGATAGAGCAGTCCCGCCCGGTGAAAGGTGTTTTTCAGGGTCACGAGTAAGACGTTCTTCGCATATTTCAGCCCGTTCACCCGAGAGATTTCGTTTCCATAATACGTCGGTATCGGCAATTCGGCGATTTTGGTCTTGGCGTTCAACAATTGAATGATGATTTCGGTATCGAAATGAAAGTCGTTGGAGTTCAGGCGAAACGGAAGGCGCTCGAGCGTCTTTACAGAATAGACGCGATATCCACTGTGAAACTCAGACAATTGCGTCCCGAGAAGGAGATTCTGAATTTGCGTCAGAATCTTATTGCCAACAAATTTGTATAGCGGCATGCCGCCTTTCAGGGCGGCAAAACGCTCAATCATCCGACTTCCGAAAACCGCATCCGCCACACCGAGCCGGAGAGGTTCAATCAGTCGAGGGAGCTCCTCCGGCGCGTACTGACCATCCCCGTGCAGCATCGCGACAAAGTCGAATCCTTCGGAGATGGCGTAGGTGTAGCCAACTTTCTGGTTTCCACCGTAGCCCTGGTTGTACTCGTTGCGCAGCACCGTCATTTTGATCTCGGGATGGTGCGCCTTGTATTCGCGTCCGATCGCGAAGGTCCGGTCTTCGGACGCATCGTCCACCACCAACACCTCGCAGTCGTACTGTTGAAAGATGGAAGCGGGAATCCGCTCCAGGACCCTGCGGAGCGTGGACTCGGCATAGTAGGCGATCACGAAGATCAGCAGGCGCTCTGGCGACGACTTGCCGAGGCTTCCCGCCTCGCTCTGGTACGCCTGCTCGCTCACTTCATGTAGTATAACCCGCCCATTCGCAAATTTCGTGTCGGGCGCATTGCATCCGGCCTGGCCGCGATCGATGCGCCGGAACTTGGCCTATGCGCGACGACACTGTTAAGAGCGTGTGCTAGATGTCTACGACCAGAAATCGAACAGCCCCAATCATCTTGTCCTAGCCCGATGCTACGCAACATCACCGAGCTGTATCAGTACCGGGCTCTCCTCTGGAGCCTGACCCAGCGCGAGCTGAAGGCACGCTATCGGGCCTCGGTTCTAGGGTTTCTCTGGACTTTTCTGAATCCCACTCTTCAGATGCTCACCTACGGGCTGGTGTTCAATGTGCTGCTTCGGCAGCAGATCAGGCACTTTCTCTTTTTTCAATTCGTCGGTCTGTTGCCCTGGATCTTCTTCTCCGCATCGATCGTGGGCGGCGCAACCGCGATCAGCGATCGGCGAGATTTGCTGACCAAGGTCAGGTTTCCCCCCCAGGTCCTGCCTGCCACGGTGGTGGCCACAAACCTCTCCAACTACCTTCTCTCCCTCCCGCTGATGATCGGGCTCGGATTGATCTACCGGGAATGGCCAACGTGGCACGCGATCATCTTTCCGATCGTGCTCCTGATTCAGGTTCTCTTCACCTTGGGCGTGGCCTACATTGTTTCTGCGATCAATGTCGCATTCCGAGATCTACAGCACATTGTCTCAAACGTGATTACGCTCTGGTTCTTTTTGACACCGGTACTTTACGAGCTGGCCGCGATTCCGGAACCCTATCGACACTGGATCTCCGTGCTCAATCCGATGGCGCCGCTGATTGCTGCATACCAAGCGATTTTTTACCACCACCAACTTCCGGCGCTGCGACCGCTGGCGTACGTGGCGGCAGTATCGACGTTGTTGCTTTGGTTTGCTTCTCAAATATTCCAGCACCGCCGGGAGGAATTTGCCGAGCTGGTATGACGCCCGCCAGGCACTGAGCGATGGACAGTATCGTCATCAGCAATGCAACCAAGCAGTTTCGCAAGACCACTGCGCCCAAACACCATACCACCTTCAAGAGCGAACTGGTTCGGTGGTTTAGAGGCGAGCGGCGCCAAGTACGGGAGATGTGGATCGATGTCCTTCGAGGGATCAACCTCACGGTTCGCCAAGGCGCCACGGTGGGGATCATTGGCCGCAACGGCGCCGGCAAGAGCACCCTGCTCAAGTTGATCACGGGTATCTATTCGCCGACCAGCGGCACGGTGACGGTTAACGGCCGGATCTCAGCGCTGTTGGACCTCGGCGCTGGGTTTCACCCGGACTTTTCCGGGCGCGAGAACATCCTGATCAACAGCATCATTTTGGGAATGTCCCGAGCCGAGGTGCGAGCCCGGATGCCGGAAATCATCGCGTTTAGTGAGCTCGGGGAGTTTATCGACGAACCGGTGCGCACCTACTCCAGCGGAATGTACATGCGCCTGGCCTTCTCGGTTGCAACCCACGTAGACCCAGACGTCTTGATTATCGACGAGATCCTCGCGGTCGGCGATGAACACTTTTCGCACAAGAGCCGCGCCAAGATGGATGAATTCCAAAAAAACGGCAAAACCATCGTTCTGGTGACGCATGACTTGGCTACGGTGGAGCGATGGTGTCAAGAAGCAGCTTGGATCGATGGGGGAAAAATTCGCGTCACCGGCCATCCGTCGATGGTGGTCTCCGAGTATCGACGCGCGATAGCACTGGAGGAGAGAAACGGGAGCATTCGAAGGGAATCGCCGGAGAGTGAGCGCATCGCACCCGTCCAGATCGAGCGCGTGCAACTGGCGAGTTCTTCATCGTCAGAACCCGCAGTACTCGGACCGGAAGACCCCCTTCAGGTGCGGGTCGACTTCAAAAGCAGAAATGGTGCGGTGGATGTCGGCTTCAGAATCAAGCTCTCCCGATCCGATGGATTGACGATTTATGAGGCCAGTACATTGGCCGAGCCGGAACTCCTCCCAAGACCCTTGCCTTCGAGCGGAACGCTGCAACTACAGATCGAACGTCTCGGATTGGCCGCGGGGACTTATCTGGTAGACGCCATCGTGGAATCAGCGGGTGGTCAGAGTTACGGCGCTCGTATTCAACCTTGCACCTTCCGAGTCGATTCAGATCGAACTGATCGCGGAATCATCAATCTTCCGCACCGCTGGACTATTGGGCGCGCCGTCAATGAATAGAGTTTCAACGCTCGTTGAGTTGGCTCGACGAGTGGCGGCTCAGTGGCGAGTGGTCGAGGAACTCAGGTTGCACCCCGAAAAGGACCCTCTCGAACGAAATAAGCAAGAGCAAGCCCTGCGATCGCTGATTGCCGAGTTCCAAGAGCGGTGTAGGGGCGAGCTCCGTACGTTCTGGCTGACGGCGCACCTTGCGCCGCTGCAGGCAGCCAAGATCTCCGCCGATGTGGCGGAGTTTCGAGTTCCCCCGTCGCACCGACCCAAGATTGGCCCATACATCTCGCTCGCCAAACGAGCGTTCATCTGGGCATTGCATCCGTTTCACGTGGAGGTGCTCCGAGGCGCGCGGAATTTCAATCTTTGTCTTGTTCAGCTCCTCGAGCAGGTGGTCGCGGCGCGCGACACCTTACCGTCCCCCGCACTGGCTTCGAGTGTGAGAAAGACTCTCGCACCTTTGGTCTCCTCAGCTGGCCAAGGCATCGGCCTCCATATGACGGTGGCACGCCGGTGGCTGAGTCAGCTGCTGGAGCAACAGCGTAGATGGAACCTGGCCGCGTTGGAGGCGCTGGAGGCCGCCTGCTCGAAGGATCAGCCCCATCCGGTCGACGTCTTGGTGGAGAGGTTGTCCCGCGAAGCCGAGCTCATTGGTCCGGACCACCGACAAGGGCTCGGGATGACCGCGCCGCTTTGGCAGGAAGTTTTTCGACGGCAGATCGATTTCAACAACGCCGCCACCGCGGTGATCTCGGAGCTACTCGGAGTTCGGCCGCCTCCCCGTTTGCCACAACCAGGGATCTCCTACGAGAGGTGGATCGCGAAGCGAGAGCGAATCGAAATCTCCAAAGCCTCTCGAGCGATCCGACGCCTCCACCACGCACCGAGCTTCAGGGTATTCGTCATCGGAGCGAATCGCAGTGGCGACGTTTCCGGTAGTGTCGCATCCCTCGAACTGCAGCTCTACCAGCGATGGGATGCGTGCGTGTTGAAAGATCCTGGCGCCCCATCCGGTGCGGACGCCCGCTCTCAGCCGAACCCGCGAATTCAAACCGTTGCGGTCGACGCCGCGGAACACTTGGCGCAGGCAATCGATCGGGAAACGAGCACTACCCAGGCAGAGTTCATCGTCTTTTTCAGTTCATTGCAGCTGCTCGCTCCGCATGCTTTGGCTGAGCTGGCCCTTTGGATTCACTCTCATCCTGACGTGGACGTGCTCTACTCCGACGAAGATCAACTGGACAGCTCTGGCCGCCGAAGTCAGCCTCTTTTCAAGCCCGATTGGTCGCCAGATCTTTTGCGCACCCACAATTATTTCGGAAATCTGTTGGTGCTCCGGCGATCCCTGCTCCAAGCACTAGGGCCACTTCGTCATGACCTCGGCGGTGACCCATTCTTTGATCTGGCTTTGCGCGCGACGGAGCGAGCGCGCAGTGTCGGCCACGTTCCACGAATTCTTCATCATCGACATCGGGACGCCGCGCGCTCATCGACCGCATCCCGGGCATCGTTGGGGAAACACCTAAGACGGTCCGGCGAAACGGCGGAGATCGAGCCAACCTCGAGCGACAGCTTCCGCGTCAAATACCCGATCAACGGAAATCCTTTGGTTTCAATCATTGTCCCATTCAAGGACAAGCCTGAGCTTTTGAGCAAGCTCGTGGAATCCTTGATTTCAATAACTCGATATCAAAACTACGAGCTGCTGCTGATTTCCAACAACAGTATCAAACCTGAAACATTTCGTCTGCTCGAACGCTTCGATGATCCGAGGATCAGAAAATTGAAGTGGGACCATCCATTCAATTACTCTTCGATCAATAACTTCGGCGTGGCGCAGGCGCGAGGCGCGATGTTGCTGTTTTTGAACAATGACATCGAAGTTTGCCAGGCGGAGTGGCTCGAAGAACTGCTCGGCCACGCGCTGCGCCCAGAGATCGGTGCGGTAGGACCAAAGCTCCTATATCCGAATGGCACCATTCAACATGCGGGCGTCATCCTTGGAATCAATGGCTTCGCCGGCCATGTGTTTTCCGGGCTTTCGGACTCAACGCCGATGACCCCTTTTGGGCACCCGGATTGGGTTCGGAACTATTTAGCGGTTACCGCGGCCTGCCTGATGACCCGAAAGGAGATCTTCCTACAAGTCGGGGGATTCGATGAGCACTTCGAAATGGTCTTCGGAGATATAGAGTTGTGCCTTCGAATCGTTCGTTCAGGGAAGAGAATCGCGTACACGCCCCACGCGAAGCTTGTTCATCATGAGTCGGCGAGCCGCAAGCTCCGCCCAGTTCCGTACAACGATGCCTGGATGTCATTCCTTGCCTTTCAACCTTGGCTGCAGGCGGGAGATCCATTCTACAACCCCAATTTGAGCTTGCTCCGCGTCGACGGAGGGCTCCGCGAACACAACTTGACTGCGGAGGAGCTTGCGATACCGGCCTTGGCTAGCCAGCTCGAGTATCCCGACGGTCAGCTCCCCGCTCACCAGCCGCGACGCGTGGCGGAACACCTGGCGATTTAGAGCCAATCGACGCCGAGTGGCCAAAAGCACCGACAGTGCCCAGTCCTGGACGCGGGTGCTCGCTGCGCCAAACATCCGCGCCGTCGTGCCAGGTGTGCAATCGCAGTGGGGGTGTCGAGATCGCTCTCGCGAGTGCCGAATCGCGCCCCAGCGTTTTCGCCCGGCGACGGGGTCTCGGTCTCTATATCGGCAAGGGCATTGTTGGAGGAGCAAGGCGGCACGATCTGGGTCGAAACCGAAATGGGTGTGGGCACCACCTTCTTCTTCAGTCTGCCGCTAGCGGAGAGCGTTGCGCCCCGAGCTTCAAGGCGATGACACTTGCATCACCGCTTTTCATCGCCCACTGCGGATCCCCAAGAAGGCTCGCAACACGGTGATCGGATGGAGGAGCAAGGTGCCGAGACGGCCTTTCAAGCTCGTTGGATCGGAGAGCTCGTAACGCCTTCGAGTTTTGACCGAGAGTGTGGAGTAAGATATCAGAGGCGGCATTGTTGGAGGATTTGTGACATCTGACGCAACGGAGACCGGACGAGAAAAGCCAGTCAAGTACGGAACGTGGTGGAACACGAACGGACTGGACGAGGCGTGGTATGCGAAGATTTACTCGCTCCGCACGCGCGCTCATGAGTTCTTCCTGAACTGGGTCTCGGACTTAATCCGGCAAGGCTTCAAGATTGAGTCCATCCTGGAAGTAGGTTGTGGTCGAGGCGAGCCCTACCGCGCAATCTTCCAGGGGTATGACTACTATGGAACCGACATCTCGGAAAAAGAGATCAGCTATTGCCGCGAAAAGGCGGGGCGGTCCGCAGATCGCTTTTTCGTCTCGGACGCAGTGCGCGATCACCTCGGCGGCCCCTATGACTTGGTCTTCTCCCATGCAGTAATCGATCATGTCTATGATATAAATGCCTTCATTCAGGCACTGGCGGCGGCGAGTCGAGGATGGGTTTACATTAGTGCTTACAGGAGTTGGCATCCGAGGCTTGAAAAGCACGTCTATGCTTGGGCGGAGGATCTGACTTGCTATAACAATTATACCAGCCCATTGGAGGCGCGCGGGGTCCTTGAGGAAATGCGGTGCGAGCCGGTAGAAATCTTTCCGATATTTGTTGGCATTGCGGCTGACAATTTCCCACTCGAGACTGTAATCACCGCGAAGGTTGCTGGATCTACTCTTGGGGTCTAGCGACGTCGAATACCTCTAGGCAGCGCTCTGTGGATCAGCGAATCTCGGCGGTGGCAAGACATCCCTTCTTGAGATCCCAGAGGAGTTTCTGGTCAAGAAAGACGGAAGCGTTGGGCCGAACGCCGAGCGTCAGCGGCGGCAGATCGAGTACACGCACCGGGGCGAGGTCTTCGTTGGGCCGGATCTGGCCACCAAGATCGATGCGCTTCGCGGAGCTGGGCGGCTGTGGTTCATAGCGTCCTTGTTGCTGGACCCGATGAACTCGGACGTGGTCTACGCCCGGGGCTGACGGAGGGGGAGTTTTCAAGAGCGTCGATGGCGCCGCCACCTGGTCTCAGTCCAACACCGGATTGAGCAACCTCGATGTTTGGTGCCTGGCCATTGCTCAAAATGAGCCGCGCACACTTTACCTGGGCGCCCCATACAGCAGCGACTTTCAAGGTGTCTTCAAGACAACCGATGCCGGCCAACCATGGACGCGTTCGGGCGCACCGGGCCGCATCCTGTTCGTCACCATTGACCCGAAAGACTCGAGGACGGTGTATGCCGGGATCACCTTTGACGGTAAAATCGTGAAGACGACCGGTGGTGGCGCAAACTGGTCAGAGCGGGCGGGCTTATCCATCACTGCGCTGGCGATCGATCCCCGCGATCCCCAGCGGATCTACGCCGGGCTGGACAAGTTCAGCGTCTGGCTCAGCGACGATGGCGCGCGCAGCTGGCACTGAATCGCATTGACAGCCGCGGAGGATTTCAAGGAGGGATAGACGGCCATTTTGCCGCGCTCGCCGAAGCACCATCGCTAATCCCCATCGAGCTCATGCGCAACGATGGAGCGAAATGCCCACGGACAATACTTACTTCAACGTGAATCTGTCGTTGGATCATGTTTATCGATGCCTGGCGTGCCTGTGGCGCGCACGGTCGACTTGCCGGCTTTTCTTGCAAGATTGAGCTCGCCCAAGGCGGCGAAAGCGAGCACCACGAAGGCGACGGTCATCGGATACAGTGGAGAAAGATAGCGGACAGTCATGCCCCCGAACGACGTGACTTCCAACAACGACAAGATCGCGAGTCGCGTGGCGACCGCCACCAGTAGCGCGCCAACGAGAAGCAGCAATGGAGTCATTCGGCGGCGGTACACAGCAAATGCGCCCGCAACCGCGACGGCGATCAGCGCCACGGATGCCAGCGGAGACATCAGACGGCCGTACGCTGACACGAGCCACTGCAGGAATCCTTCCTGCCGAGCCGCCAATTTGTGTTGTCGTATCAGCGGACTGCTCGTCAGTTCCACTGGAGCGAGTGAGGAGCGGGTGAGATCGCGAAAGTCTATCAGCAACTCCTCAGGCCCGACGCTCGGGCTGGGATGAGGCCTGATCTGGTCGTACGAGAGGAGGAATCGGGCGCCGCCTACCCAGGCCTCGACCAAAGGACGGAGATGTTCGCGACGCAGAGGGGGCAAGTAATTGGACCATCCGCGGCGACAGGGGAGCCGGCCATCTCCGCATGCCTTCTTCACCTCGCTCGCGACCAGGCTCCAAAAGCGATCGGCTTCGCGGCCGTCCACATAGTGGCCGGCGAGAAAGGCCGCATCGCGGAGCGCCCAGAGCATCCACCCGGCCGCCAAATCGTCGCAGATGGCATATGCCGCGCACCCGTGCTCCGACCATTGTCTGCCGAGCTCTCCTTCCAGAAAAGGCGCGAGCTCCGCAAATCGAGGGCTCACCCAGTAAGTTCGGCGTCGAGCCTCGGAAGGCAAGGGCACTCTCGTCCGAGGCATCGCGTGTTGGACCCGAGCGAGTGCTCCATAGGCTCGGGGGAAGGCACCCTCGGTGAGCTCAGTGATCACGTATGCGCCATAGTGCCAGCCGTTTTTCACCACCACCGCGCCAACGAGCACCGCGAATACCATCAGCGCCGCCGCCGCGGCGCGGAGGAGGGAACGCCAGGCGCGAGGCCTGGGTACCAGGGCACTGGCCATACCCACTAGAAGAGCGGGGACGAGCCAGATGCGCTCCTCGCGGCAAAGCCAAAAGGCAGCGAGGCTGGTTCCGAAGGTCAATATCCAAGCCAGATTGGACCGCAGCGGTCGGTCAATCCGGAGCGCGAGCGCGAACGCACTGCCGATTGCGATCAGACTTAGAGATGAATAAACGGACTCACGTAATACGCCACTCATCGGGCCGTCAGCGAAACTGGCTGGACAGAAGAGTAGGAGCGCAAAGAGCACGAGCTGAACGGATCGGGTCGGCAGCGCTGGCGCGAGTGCTCTCGCGAAAAGCGCACAGGCTATCACGTAGAGCAGATGCACCGAGAACAGCAAAGGCACGCCTAAGCCGAAGCTCGCAGCGATCCACATTGGATAGAACGGGCCTTTCGCCAAAGTCAGCTGGTTGTAAGGACCCAACCAGTTTCCTGAGATCAAGCTGGCCGCCAGATTGAGGAACAGGTGGTCGTCGTGCGGTGATGGGCCAACCGCGCTGATCGCTAAACCGCTGACCAGCCAAAGCCTGACTCCGACCAGCGCAAGAACCCCTCCAACGGCGGCGCGCCGCCTCCCGCTAGTGGCCAGTTCTCGAAGCAGTACTCGTGCTGGTCCCGGCGTTGTCGAGCCTGCGCCCAATTTCGATCCGATCCGCAAAAGCACGCCTGCCGCAAGGGTTAACCTAATTAACCCCTTAGGCCTCGAGATAACAGGGGACCTTCAAGGCTCGGTGCAAAAACGGCAGCCGGGTGGATCGCGTGGGCCCTGCGCGACGCGACCTTTCTTAGCGGCCATTACCGCGACGGCCGCGAAGCCCATCCCCTTTGGATCCAGTGGCGAGGCGATCCGGCCTGTTAGTTGAGTGATTCGCTCGTCACGTTACAAAAAAGCTGCGGCGTCGTGCATCGCGGCGCGCACTCGTCGAAGGAGGCCGCTTCGATGGTGCATTGGCAGAGCCGAGAAAGGCATTCCAGGGGACCGCCACATGTCGCTCCAGGAGGTTTCGCGGGCTTGCACAGTCTATCGCTGTCGCAAAATAATTGAACGTCACAATCAGACTCGGCCACGTTAGTCCTACAGGGTTCACCTGCGACAACATGTTTTCGGCATACCATGCCTGCATCGCAACGTAATGCACGTGCGCAACGGACTAAACGGCAAGATTGTCCTTCCAGAGGCCGCTCGACACATTGATTACCATAACTACAGGTGAGGTCGAGCAGGCAATCTCTCACCGAACAGTTCTCTTCATCTAGCCGCAGCAATCGCGGCCATAGGCAATGACCTCCGTCGCAATAGAAGGGAGGCATACAGACTTCAGACCTTTCACAGGCTGCGCCCTCTGGCTTCCTGCGTTCGCAGATAACCGACGAGTTGCAGTACAGACCTTGCTCGCATCCGTACCCATGGCCGTGTTGAGAAAGACACGATTCGCCTTCGCGACGCGGCGTATAGCAGGTGGAGTTGGATACAATTAACCCTTCTTCACATCGGTCCGGGTAACGCCACACGCTCCCGCCCGCCGGGACGCGGCGGATGCAGGTTCCAAAGCAATCCCACGACCCCGCTTCGGATGAACAAAAAGTTCCCGGTTCGCACTCCCCTCCTTGGCAAGCCTCTCTCTCTCTTACCGTACCCTTAAAGGTCTCACGGCATTCCTTAAGCTCCAGGGTTGAAAAGGCAAAGTTATCGAGATCTCCCGGGAGGGCGAGGCAGGATCCTTGTCGGATTGCCGCGAAACATTGTTCTGCATTTCCCGCGTCAAAAACGATCCTGCGCCCGCGTTGAAAGGCTACATGCGACGGGCCCGTGAAACTCACCCATGATTGCCACTGAAAATATCTTTCGCAGCTCTCCTGACCAGATACCTCTCCACAGTCAAGCAGACGCTGGCAAAGAGCCGTTCGGTACTGTGCTTCGACTGCCTGCAACGTTTCTGCGCTGGGTGGAGCGATCACGGGCTCGTGCATTCGACTGCAGGCGAGAACGAAGAAAAACACTACTCCGGCTTGAAATGGCGGACATCGAGTGCTCCAACGCGTAAGCGAAAAACTGATCGGGGCCAACACTCGTAACGACACGCCCGACCCCCTCAGCCCAAAGTCCACAGGAGCTGGAAGTCGAGTGTCACGGGCCGGACAAGAAGTCAAGGGTTCCGCTTTGGGAGAGCAAATTCGGTTAATTCACACGATCAAATTGCAAAGTTGCTTTGGGCCATCGCTGCGACTCATTCGCGCCTACTTCGAGGGGATAAGCCTTATTAAAGCTTTGGGCCGCGAGTCGACAGGGGTGCCTTGAGGGCTCGGTGCAAAAACGGCAGACGCTTCACTTGCTGATTAAGGGCATCCACCACTTTGTACCGTAGCGGCTTACCCATCACGAGGCTCCTAAGCTGGCCAACCTCGTCTTGCAACTGAGCAAGTGCCTCGTCGTGCGTGAGGCCTCCCGTCTCGTCGAGAAGCTCGAGAATAGGGGCGAGGACCGAAGCCAGTCGCGTGCCCCGATGGATTTCAGGCAAGCTCTCGTAGATGCGCGCCAACAAATCGAAGTGCCGCGTGCGCGTTAGCTGGCGAATCATTGAATCTGGCCTTCTCCGGTAAAAGAAATGAATGTCGTTGGTTACCAGAAAACGATGGCCGGCCATTGCCAGACGCAGGTAGAGGTCCCAGTCTTCATAACTGATGAGCTCTTCGTTATACGAGTAGTGGTCGAACAGGCTTCGGCGCATCAAGCTGGTCGCACATGAAAAACGATTCGCGACCAGGCCAAACGAAACGGCGTTCCCCAGAAAAACCGCGTAATCAATGAATCTCCCTGCATCGAGGTCCTCGTCCCGGCTGAAGTAAGCGGCCGTTGGAACTACGACATCGAACTCTGGCTCTCGCTTCAACGCCCGGACTCCAAGCTCGATAAACGTCGCGGAGATGCGATCGTCAGCATCGAGCGGCAGCACATACTCCCCGGTGGCCGCACGCACGCCGATGTTTCGCGCCCCGGCCAAGCCTCGATTAACCGGGTTGCGAATCAGCTTAAGCCTGGCATCGCGTTTGGATTCCGCCTCAAGTTCGCCCAGTAGCCGCGCGTCCAGTGGTGCAGAGGATCCATCGTCTACGATGATCACTTCCACGTCTTGGTAGCTGCTTGCCGCCACACTCTGCAGCGTCTCCGGAAGGTACTCCCCGAGATTGTAGTTGGTGATGACAACGCTCACCCTACCACTTGGCTTGGGCACAGCCGCGGGCGCCTCGGCCGTGCCATCCAACTCGTAGTAAGGCTGCCGGTCCGATTGATACTCTATCGGGGTCATAGGGCTGGATGAGCTCCAAGCCCGTTCCAAAGTGTCTGTCAGTCCATCCACCGATCCATCGAACTTGAAGCAATTGATTTGATCGACAAATGGCGTGCGATCGCCAAACGCAGCACACTTGCCATTCAAAATCAGCGTGCCCCCTATGAATGCCGCCTCATATGCCGCCAAACTCAGGCTCTCGTGATCCGAAGGAATGACGACAATGTTTTCCGCGAGCAACCGTTGCCGGTCTGATTCAGACATTGAGTCAAAGAATTCGAAACGATGAGTCAAGTCTGAAGGGATGAGACCCGTGATTCTTCTCAGGTATGCGGCGTCCGGAGCATGACAAGCCAGGATCGCTTGTCCCACGAACTGATTGCACCTACGCATCAATTGCGCACTGGCTCGCACGAAGAGATCAGGCCGTTTCACCTGGGCTAGTTTGGTGGGGAAGACGAGATTTCGAGCCTTCGAAGCCGTCCGTGAGTCTTGCGTTCCTGGGCCAGTCAGCCGCACCGGCGGGCGCTGGATCATGACCTTCGACCGCCATTGTTCGTCGAAGCCGTAAAAGCGAGCATTGAAATCGGCTACCGGCTCCGAGTGGGCGATCACCAATTCCGCATCTTCCAGTGCCTTTCTCTCCAGCTCGGCGTGACCGAGTTCCACCATTCGAACCCGATACTCCTCGAAGTGCTGGAGGATTCCCTGCGTGGTATGGATTCGAACTGCTACCCGAGTCCTGCGGGAAATCCCACCCAGTCGCTTTTCCTGGATTGTGCAAAACCCCCAGCCCAGATGGTCCGGAAACTCGATCACATCAAACTCCAGACCCTCCTTAGCTAGACTTTTCAGCGCCAACAGGATTGCTAGCGACTGCGCGTGCCAAGGAGTGTCGGTAAAGGCGGTGGTGATCGGGTAGATGTTTTCTGAATCGCGCTTTTCAGCGTCATCTGGGCCGGACGCAAATGAATGCACTCGCACCGGCTTCAGCAGGGTCGATCGCAATCGCTCTTCCGAAATATTACTGGTGCTCGGGACCAGCAAGTGGATGTCGATCTCGTCTGTACGCGAAAGCGTGTCCAACACAAGATTGTGAATGAGCTTGCCGATACCTCCGCTGGTGATTGGATAAAATTCTTCGGTTACGAAGCAGATCCTTTTCATATCCCTGATCAGAGCTCCAGGAATTCAGCGTACCGAGACGCCGCTTCCCGACGAAAATAAGTGCAAAAGCCTTCGATCATCTCGGCGAGTTCGCTGGGATGATCCCGCTGGATGGAAAACACTGCTCGCATTTTTCGTTGAATGGCAGCGCTGGAATCGCTGGGCGTAACCTGAGCAAGCTTCATATAGGGATCACCTTCCAGCTCGTCCAGACCAAGGACTCCGGTCAAACATGGCGTGCCCAACGCCGCTGCCTCCAGCTGAACCATGGGCTGACATTCCGAGAGCGTAACACCGAGAACAACGCCCGCTTCCCGCACAATTTCGATGAATCGACTGCGGTTCAGGTTTGGATGAATGACAATTCGCTTGTTGTGTTCGAATTCCGAAATACTCCGAAATTGTGAGGTAACGTCGATTCGTCGTATTTCTGGTGAATTGGCAGCGGCATAAAGGCGGCATAAAGGTTGGTGTAGAAGTTTTTCCTCCAATCGTTCGGTATCGGAATGAACGCCGAAAGCTGATCGAGGTTAGGAGAACGGGTGGTCGCTGCCACCTTGGGTGGCAGGTTGAGCAGGGTCTTCTGGAAGAAAAGGGATGAAAGCTGGTGGAGGTTGCCCTTCACGCAGCCAATTCCGCGCAGAATTCCCTTTCGGCGTAATTTGAGTACGCGCTGGAGCGCGGTGGCTTCTGCATCTACGCTAAGCTGCGCCGTGTTGCCATGCCAAACGGCGTAGAGGCGAAGTGAGCGTGGGCTAAGCAGTGAGCGAAGCGTTCGAAACAGAAGCTCTGCATTCACAGAAAAGCCGTGCAATACCGCTGCCTCGATGCGATTTGCACCGATAAGCTCAGCAGCATTTCGAAGTGCTGGCTCGGAAATAGAACCATCCGCAGCGATCGCGAGCTTATGGCCAGGAAGGTATCCCGCAGCCGCCCGAATGCCACGCCAAGGTCGGTGAAAGACGTGGAGTACTCTTTCAAATCGGGAATCGGTTGCAGCCCAATCGCAGTCGAGCCCCGAGTCGAACTCCAGCTCAGGCTCAGCAACGCCTGGTGATTTGGCGCCGGAGTTTTCCGTGTGCCACCTCGAGCGGATTGTTCGCAATTTGGAAACAAGCGCTCTCATCCCAGAGCGGTCGTCTAACCGCGCTGAGGAGACACCGCCGGCCGTGATGTCCGATTCCTGTGAAAAGGAGCTTTTGTCCCGCGTCAATCCGAGCCCTCTAGTCGCAGGGCCATATATCCACTTTCCATGAGCGAGGACACTGGTACCTGCGGCCTGCTTCGCCCTCGAGTCTCGCCCGATCGTCCGTTCAAGCGCCCATCAAGTTCTTGCGTTTTTTGGACAAGAATTGCCCAAGCGCATGGCGCGGCGCCATTTGAAACATCGTCAAGAGCACGCGGTGGGCCGGCGTCCCGACGATGCTAACCGGGGCTCCCCGCAAGGCCTCCTTCAGCCCGGCTCTCGCGACATGATCGCTGTCCACCCAAAGAATGTTCGGCACGTAGTCGTTCTTGAGCTTGTTCTTGCTAAACCACTCCGTTTTCGTGAATCCCGGGCAGAGTGCGGTCGCGGAGACGCCGGTGCCTTCAAGCTCCTTCGCGATCGACTCGGAAAATGAGATCAGGAACGCCTTTGAGCTGCTGTAAAGCGAGGAGCGATAGCTCCCGGGCTCGAACCCGGCCATCGAAGCGACGTTGATCACTCGACCCCAGCCGCGCTCGATCATTCCGGGCACGAAGGAGTGGGTCAGGTGCACGACCGATTGAACGTAGAGTCGAAAGATGCCGTCGACTTCCGTCCACTTCATCCGGTGGAACAACTCGGTCACCGGAAACCCCGCGTTGTTGACGAGGACATCCACCGGCCAGCCGAGCCTTTCGCACTCCGCTCGAATGATCTCGACCGCCCGAGGGTCTGTGAGATCCTGCGCGATGGGGTGGGCCTGAACTCCATAAGTTCGGGACAGCTCCTCCGCGCGCGCTCTCAGGATCTCGCCGCGGCGCGCCACCAGGATGACGTCGAACCCCTCGCTCGCGAGAACCTCGCTGAAGCTTTTGCCGATCCCGGCCGACGCTCCCGTGATCAGGGCCGCATGCCGACCAGGGGGTTTCATCGTCGGCCCACCGCGGGTTAACAGATCCAGCACCCCGCGCCCATGAAGGATCCGCGTTCGCTCGCGAAGCACCGCGCGTGGAACAAACCTGGCCATCGTCAGGATCAGACGGTTGGTGATCCCGCTCACATAGACGGGTTGGCCTCTCTTCGCCGCGCGGTAAGCTTCTTCGGCTACGCGACGGGGATCCGTCCACATCCACTTGGGAACCGAGTCGCGAACTGCCTCAAGGCCTGTCGCCGCAAAAATGTCGGTCCTCATGAACCCAGGGCACACTGCCGTTGCCTGGACCCCCGTTCCTTCCAGCTCAAAGTTCAGCGTCTCGGTGAAGGGAATGAGGAACGCCTTGGCCGAGTTGTACACCGCGAGGAGGGCACCTCCCGGTAAGAAACCCGAAACCGAGGCGACGTTGAGAAGGTGTCCGGATCCACGCTGGATCATCCCCGGAAGGAATCGGTGGCACAGCTCGACGACCACCTTGAGCATCAGGTGCAAGTTGCATTCGACCTGTTGCCACGGCAGCTGATGAATGTACTTGTTCAGTAAGCTTCCGGCGTTGTTAACAAGGACTTCTACCTCCCATCCGAGCGCGTCGCACTGCGTTTGGACGTTCGATGCCGCAACCGGTTGACTCAGGTCTTGCTCGATGACGTGCGTCCGCACTCGGTAGCGTTTGGAGAGCTCCGCAGCACGGGCACGCGCAGCCTCTGCGTGGCGGTCCACGAGAATGATGTCGAAACCGTCGTCGGCCAAAAGCTCGGTGAGGCACGCGCCCAGACCCGCGGCCGCACCGGTTACCAGCGCCGCGCGTTTGTGTTTTCTTGGCTTTTTGTTCACGGACCGGGCGCACAACTTAGTGCGGAGTGAGGGAAGCGCGCAATCAAGGATAATCAGTAGATTTTGCCTATGGCTCGAGGAAAGGTCGAAAGGTCTAAGCTTCGGTGCGTTCCTCGGGGCCTTCGGTCAGAGGACCTGCTCGGTAAGTGCTGATTGGCTAACTGACCAGTTGTGACACTGAAAGACAGACGAAAAATATCACCGGGATGGCGTTTGGCGAGGGCGCGTGCTAGCAGCGCCAGCCCTAGCAGGGCCCTACTGTCTTCTCTGAACCGCGCCCAGCCTTCTGTCCGCAGTTCCATCGTCTTTAGAGGACGCGAGCTTTGGCAAATTCTCGGAGCGCGTCGTCAAACGTCGAACGAGCAACATAACTTGCCAAGCTCTTTAAGTTGGCGGCCCGGCCGTTTATGCGGGGTTCGCCAGGGAAGATCAAGCCGGTCCTCGCCTATTGACCTGTTGTCCAGCGAACCGGTCAACGTTGGGCATTACCTCCGAGATGACACCATGGTATGCACTTAAGTACTGTTGGTCGAACGTACCATGCCAGATCTACCAGTCAGTCAGGAAGAGCTCGGGCCCTTGATCGAGGGCTCTGCATTCCCACTCTCGCTTGATCTCAATACGCTCAACCGATGCAACGCGTCCTGCATCATGTGCCCGTTTGCGGTGAAGTACGACGATTTGGGGGAGAAGCTGCCGCCGTACTATCGGCTGACGTTGGACGAATACCAGCAGATTTCGACCGGATTGAAGATCCATTCAGCGCACTTCGTAGGCGCCTACGCCGAGCCGTTGATGAACAAGGACCTGTTCCGGCTGATCGCATACACCAAGGCGCACGGCGCGGCGGCGGCAGTGACGTCGAATGGGACTTTACTGTCTCGCGACTTCGCAGAGAGACTAGTCGATGCCGGACTAGACTTGCTCACTATTTCCCTGCACGGAGCAACGAAGGTAACGGCGGAACGGATCATGCGGGGGGCGGACTTCGATCACGTGCTTGAGAACCTGCGCACGCTGCGTCAGGTAAAGTCCGACCGGCGAGTTAGCCATCCACTGGTTCAGATCAACTTCGTCGGTCAGAGGTTGAACATTGAAGAGCTTCCGCAATTCGTAAGTCTGGCCGCGTCACTCGACATACGCATTATTCACTTCGTCCACCTCTTGGACGGCGCCGCGGAGGTGGACGCCGCCAGCTCGCTCGTCCATTACCCCGAGCTTCTCGCCCGCAATGTCAAGCTAGCGCTGGACGTAGCACGGCGCGAGGGAGTATCCCTCTACGTGAGTCCAGCCTACCAGGGTGTCATCGACGCCCTCAATGGTGATGCCGCTGTGGCCTAGCGAATCGGGAGAGGCTGCTTGAACATGAAAGCCGGGGCGACGCGCATGTGCGTCCTGCCGTTTACGACCCCAAGCGTGGAGCCCGACGGAACCGTCCGGCTTTGCTCGGCAGCGAGCACGTACGCGTACCTCAACCAGACCAATATGGGGAATTATCGAGAGACCGGCCTGGCCGCGGTGTGGACCAATTCACGGTTTCGGGAAATCCGAGAGTCCCTGCTCACCGGCGTTGGATTGAAGCCGTTCTGCGAGGCATGCGAATACCAGCACGAGGGTCCTCCCTGGTTGCTTCAATTCCACCTGGCGCTATACGGCCATAACCAGACAGGCGCCGAGGTGTTCCTGCCGATTATCGAGCGCTATCGAGATCGCTATGAGGAGTACTGCCGCATCGCTTCGCCGCTCGGGCTTTGGACGGAAATGATGCCCGCTACCCCCAAAGATGAGTTCGGTTGGATTTACCGCGTTAAGCCGCTGGTCCGACCAGTGGTCCGGTTCGAGGCGGAGGGACAGTGGGCGGAAGCCGCCCTCGCGATTGCGCCCTTTGACCTCGAGCGCCTCGTTCAAAGCGATGAATGCAGGGTCATCATACGTGCCAATGCTAGCGGCGTCCCGAGCGCCGCAGCGCTGAACTTGCGGGTGAGCCTGGAGGATCGCGAGGGCAAGCTCGCCTACTATTTTCCTCGGTTTAATCAGCCAGAGGGACTGCTGAGCTTTGCCGCGCGGTCACTGAAATCCGAAGAGGCGACTGCGCTTCCCCGGAAGACCTCCAGAATGCGGGTCGGGGGATTTGGGCCGAGCGGCTCCTCGCTGACGATCGAATCAGTGGAAATCTTTGTCGGGCAGGACGTAGCCGAGGCCTGCCCGGAGCTGGCTGACTCGGTTTTACGCCAACGAGAGGAGCAGCTCCGTTCAGTCCAGGCTCGTCTTGACGAACTTGACCGCCGGGTCGAGCCTTTAAGGAAGGTGTTCCGACTGTTGCCCGGTTGGCTCCGAGACGCGCTCAAAGGGCTCGTTTAAACGCTCTGCCTCAGGTTCCATGGCGCAGCCCGCGCCCTCATTCGGCGCCCGTATTTCGCGTCTCATGAGGCTTTGGGAAGAACCTCTTTCGCGTCCTTCCAAGCCTGCAGCCAGCGGAGGTCGTTGTAGCGAAAGCGCCAGAGCGGGAAGCCCGATCGCTAGCCCTGCAAGCACCAGTGGGTACATGTATCGGAAAGTGTGGCCCGGTCCAAACAAACTAAGCGATACCGAATTAACTAGATGCGGCAGGAGAACGAGAAGCACTCGTGGAGCGCGAAACCTCACCGCGAGGGAAATGATCCCAACGAGCAGGAACAAAAGGTAAGTCGCAGGCCTCAGTGTCAGCCATGCGATCTTTGGGTCCGAGGTCGCTCTGTAGATGGCCCGGGCGTAGCGAGCATCAAGGAGCGGCTTCCGTGAAAGAGAAAACTTGAAACCATATTTCTCCGGTCTGAAGCGCTCCAATGCACCATCCTCTTCAAAGGCCACCCAGAGCCCCTCTACATAACCGACGTTCGCCAATGGCCGCACGCGATACAAATACGAGCCCATACAGATTAAGTGCCTTAGTGTCGTCAGTGGCGAGTGCAGTGACAAATCCACAGCCGCCTTCGCTAAATCATTTGCATGTCTGTAAATGAGGTTCGGGTCGGACCGTCCATCGAAGAACAGCCCGCCGACGCTGGCGCACTCGTACCACCAATCTTCACGTTTTCGGATAGTGTCCCGGAGGAACTGCTGCTCCGGGCGCAAAACCGTTCCCGCAGCCACGTGAGCAGCAAAAACATGCACGGCAAGCATAGCCTCAACCGGCAGACTCACTCGCCTAACCTTCAACAGACTGTACATCGGACCTACAACCATTCCGATCAGGAAGATCCCAATGCCAGCTGCCAAACATGATTTCGTTCTGTTCGCTGACGACGCATACACCAATACCGCGATTGCAGGCACGACGAACAAAAATCCATTGTGGCGCAAGAGATACACGCATGCGATCGCAACGCTCACGGCTAGGATCCTAGATTTCCTAGACAGGTAAGCTCCCCTCGAATCAATGATCTTGAGCAAGAGGACGGTTAGCCACAGCGAGGCAATGGAGAAAGGGACATCCTTCCAAAGGGTTATCGCCATGATTCCGTTAGTGGGAATCAGCGCAATGGCCCCCGCAAGTGCCCAGGCGGGAGCCGGCGAAAGTCCCTTTTCTCTGAAGTAACCCAGCGCCCAAGCACATACCAGTGCGAGGAACACGATCTGCACGAAGGCAATCGCGGCCGGCGAAAACACCAGTCGCGTAATCAACCAATTTAGAAGTGTGTGAAAGACCGGGTGCCAAGTATCATAATTACCCGTCACCATCTCGTTCCATTGCTCCAGAGAATCTGGACTGAGCAACCCCGGCCAGAATGCAACAAGGATCACCGTCCAGAGGCAGATGCTGGGAAGCGAGAGGGTCCACCACGAGCTCTTCACCACAGGCGGCACGGAGGTGCCGCCAGGTCTGTTGGACAGGAACTTGAGATACGCCAAAGCAATTGTCGACATTACGACGGCCCAGGCTATCCCCAAGGCAACAGACTTTGGCCTGAAGTCTATCCTCGCGGGGCCTATCGGAAGCGCAATGGCAAGCACAAGACCGAGCGCAACTGCCAAGGGAAGTACTCGCGTGAGAGATTTCGGTATCGATGACCGGTTCATTGCAGATTCGAGCGAGGCCAGTCTCAGCGCTGGCTGACTGCTTTGCCGTTATCGTCCCTTCGGCATCATCACAGATTTCAGAGCTGCATGAAGGTAAGGGATTTCCTTAAGGGCGGAATTGAATCGGCTGACTACCCGAGATCGCAAAGGGATGTTCACGGGTTGCCCGGCGCTGTACGACTGCACTGAGGGCTCCAACAAGATGGATTCCACCGAGCTGCCGTCCAACGCCGCGCGCCGCTGAGCGCTCAACACGCCGTCGAAGAAGGACGCGAAGGCGCGCACTTTGAGCTTCCAATCCCATCCCCGGATGTATTCCAGATTCTCCTTCGAAAGCTCCGCAAAAATATGGGGATTGGAGAGCAGCGTGCGAAGGGTCTCCTTGAGACACGCAAGTGAGCGTTCGCGAAGGATCCACTGGCGCTGCGAAGGTCCAAACACATCGGCGACCAGCCCAACGTCGGTGCTGATGATCGGCACTCCACAAGCCATGGCTTCGAGGATGGGGTTGGGCGTGCCCTCAATTTCGGAGGTGCAAACATATAGATCGATACCGGCGTAGTAGCTCGGCATCTGCCGCTGAGGAATGAAGCCATCGGCTCGGTCGGCGAATACCGCCTGAATTGGAACGCCTTCCGCCTCGAGGTCCTTGAGCGCCGGTTTCAGGATGGTATGCACGCCCTTTGAATCATTGCGCTCCGTTGCCCATTTACTGTTGCCGCACCATCCGACTCGAATCTTGCGGTTCGCCAGTTGCTGGAAGCGCTCCAAGCTCTGCGGCGCGAATAGCCCAAGGTCGACTCCATCTTCCAAAACGGCAGCAGGCACAGAGAAACCTGGCAAACCACTGTAGATGCCGCGCAGTCGTTGCGAGCTCACCGAGTAGGCCGCCACATGGCGGCGGAACAGGAGGCGCCACGACTCGAGATCCGCGGGATCCAACCAGAGGTGATCGTAGACGGCGGTGGTGATCCTCTCGCGAGCGAGCAATCGGCTGCCAATCCCCCTGTTGCCTATTCCCAATGCTCGGGACCGCTCGGCAAAGTCGTCGGAGAGCACCTGGAGAAGATGCCCGCGCCAGAAGAAGTGGACCAACTGACAGTCCTTGGTCATCAGGAGCAGTCGCGGAAGGCTCTCAACGACGTCCAGTGGCACCACCTTGAAGTCGAACTGATCGGAAAGATGTGTCACCAGCTGGCGTGCAATGTTTCCGAAGGCCCAGTCCTCTGTATCCGTAATCAACGCAATGCGCGGGCGAGCGAGACTCTTCGGTTCGGATTCTGCTCGTGAGGCTGCAGAGGATGGCTCGAAAATTCCCAGGTCTTTGTGCCGATCACTCAGCCATCTGTCCTCCCCATCTGACCAAACACGGAAGCCGTGCTTCTTCTCGATGTGCTCGGCGGATCTCCTCAGGACGGAACGACTGAAGCGCTCGCGTTCGTAGTTCCTGGCGGCGTCGTTGTCCGGGGGCGGATGGTCATGGATCAAGCAAGCGGCTCCGATATTTCCAACCTTCCGCCCGGCCTGAAAGAGCCTGATCGAGAAGTCCACGTCTTCGAAGCCAACGAACATCGCCTCGTCGTACGCTCCCAGCTCGAGAAAAGACGCCACCCTCAGGACGCAGGCGCCGCCAAACAAGAAGGTCGACAGGAACGGACTCTGGATCTCGCCGTCTGTAACTTCCTGGCGACACGCGGAGCCGCCGCCCACGTGAACAGCGCTGCCGACGATGGTGACGTAGAGGTGACCACCCAAAGCGAACCAACGGTCGCCATCGCGTTCCAGCAGTGGCAAGTTCAAGAAGTGGCATCCTAAGAGCGCCAGGGCCTGCTGGATCTCTGTAAGGGGGTTGCCTTTGAAATAGATGTCGTTGTCAAGAGACAGGACCCAGTGCGTTTTCACATGCGACATGGCCCGGTTACGTCCTCCGGCGACGCCGAGGTTCTGACCAAGCTCGACCATCTCGCATGGCACGCGCAGGGTACCGATTCGAGCTTTGAGTTTCTGCAATTCCGCAGGCTGGGAACCTTGATCGATGATCAGCACCCTGCCTCCAAAATCAGGGAGCTCGCGTTCAATGGAATCGAGCAACCGGCACGACAGGGCGCTGCGGTCCATCGACAAGAACGCAATGGTCAGGTCTTCCCCTCTGCGACCGATGTTGGCACCGACCGGAATACCCGCGTCGGAGGCAAGAAACTTGTGCTCCGGGGCGTACACGTAGGCAGTAGACTCCAGTCCGGCGATGAGTCGTCGCTCCAAAGTTTCTCTCTTGGAGTTGCCTTCGCTCACAGCTTGTTGAGAATCCGGCTGGCTGCTTTGCGCACAGCGCGACGTGCGAGATTCTGAACGCGGGTTGGAAATCCCGGCATTTTTGCGCGAACGAAGTCGCGCGAGAACAATAGATAGTGCTTCAGTGGAATAGTGGAGGGCCTAAGTCGCGCATTCTCTTCCGTCAGTTTCTCGACCGCTTGGCGGCCGAAGAAGATCTCCTCGCGGAGATGCTCATTCTCGGCGCTGATCGCCTCCAGGCGCAGACCCAAATGCCGAGCCTCACGCGACCGTTCCTCAACGATCTTGTCGTGCTGTGCCCAAGCCGCGGCGCGTTGGGCCTGGGCCTCGTCGCGCTGCCCGGCAATCGCCCTCACCTCGTCCTGGAGGTTGGAAATGTGCTGGGCCTGCGACGCCGGCGCGCTCGAAGTCATCGCAAGCGGGAAGATCGCCGCTTGCTCAGTGAGGTTAAGCGCCTCACGCGGACCCCAGAGTGCGACGAAGTAACTGGACTCCTCTGACCGGATATCCTCGTGCGACGGAAGTAGAGAAACCGTCCGATCCTTTGCCGCCAGAATCGCTTTAGGGTCACGCTCCCCGCGAGCGCCGCATCCCGAACGATCGATCGGGACGTTCATGAATCCGGCTACGCATGCTCCCATCATCAGCTGGGTGGCCGGGCCCAAGGCACTTTCCGTGAGATCCAAGAACTCCGCGAGCGTGTATTGCCGCTGGTGGAACGGGTTCCGTTCGCCCGGACCACGATAATACCAGTGATCATTGGGGCAGGAGATCGCGACCAGGCCGCCAGGCCTGAGCAGTGCCCGGATTTTCTGCAAAACTGAAAGGGGATCAGCAAGGTGCTCGATCGTCTCCAGGCTGACCACTAGGTCGAAGCTCGCGGGCTCGAAGAGAGTATCAACCTTCTCGGCGGCTTCTTGGTGGTATTCGACGTTCGGTGAGGCAAAGAGCTTCCGGGCGCTCGCGATGGCCGACTTGGAAATGTCCACTCCTGCTACAGCGGAGGCCCCCCAAGAGTTGGCCATCAGAAAAGAGCCGTACCCCTCGCCACAGGCGAGGTCTAGTACCCGCCGACCCCGGCAGAGACCCTGGACGACCAAATAGCGATTGAGATGAATGGCAGCTTCGAGGGCGTTGTAGGCAACGGTCCCATCGAAAGGAAGCCGCTCGATATGCGTCGAACCCTCCGTGCCATTGCCCGAACCGGCCTTGGCGACCGAGGGGGCGGCAGAGGACGTCTCCGCGGGAGAGGAGTTTTTGTGTTGGCAAGCGATAGTCGGTAACAATCTGAATCCCTAGCCTTGGTGAACAGGCCCCGGACGACTTGTCGCCACAGGATTGACTACGCGCTCCCCATATCAGTAGTGCCGGATCCCATCAACTCGAAAGACCCGCGCGCCGCTCTTGCCTGGGGACTAATCCAGGCTGAGGATGCATTCGACCACTTCCTCGAGCGAATCAACGCGATAATCGGGTTTCGTCCGAAGTGACTCGCGGTATCCACGGTCAATCAGTAGGGTCCGGCACCCCGCCGCGTGTCCGGCGTCAATGTCTTTCCATCGGTCACCGACCATAAAACTTTGGTGCAAGTCTATCCGCCACTCCCGTGCGGCATCTAGCAGCAGACCAGGTCGCGGTTTACGGCAGGCACAATCATCTTCTTCGTCATGGATACAGACGCGGATATCGTCGAGGGGAACACGCGCTCGCAGCAATGTATGCATCGCTTCCAACGCTTCGATCCGCTGAGTCCCACGGGCGATCTCAGGTTGGTTGGTGACAACGATCAGGAGAAAGCCAGCGCTCTTCAACCGCCGGCATCCCTCCGGAGCCTCCGGAAGAATCTCAAAATCTGAAACCTCTCCAGGGGCGTACGGCTTTCCGTCGCGTACCAGAGCCCGATTGAGCACGCCATCGCGATCAAGAAAGACAGCCCGCAGGGTCATGAAGTTTTCTCGAGCCGCTTCAGCCTCTTCTCGATCTCCTCGTTCCATAGACTCTGATTGCGCAGATGCTGTTGCAGATTGTGGTCAATCTGCACCACCGCTGCCAGGATGGCCTCGTTGAACTCGACTTGTTTGCGCA
>WNFH01000338.1_pt1 | contig 29242 bp, 19 predicted proteins | sample 5400411 | NCBI WGS metagenome assembly WNFH01 (sample SAMN13153347, study PRJNA577476) | soil metagenome | isolation source: 200 cm saprolite under Douglas fir tree site 2 hole 3 | place: USA:California | collected 2015-04-18 | reverse complement strand
CGAGGCTCAGATCGCTTCCGAACAGAATCCGATCGGCGTGGTCGCCAAACAGCTTTCTCATCTCCGCGCGCGAATGGCGTCCCAGCTCCGGAATCCGCCCGGCCGTATCGATGTACAGGTTCTGATACTTGTCCAACAGTGCAGCGACGCGGTCTGGGTATTCGGCCGCATTGCCGAAGTGAACCGAGATGAAGGTGCACTTGGGGTGCTTGGCGATTCGGCGCTCCAGAGCGAGGAACAACGTCTCCCACGGAGGTGCCTGTTCATAGAGCGACAACTCCGGATGGGCAGTGAGCTCCTGGTATCGCTCGTTCTTCGCGATTGGCGGCAGCCAGAACGCTACCGGAGCGCCAGTGTGAATGGCGACCGGCATTCCTAGCTCAGCGGCCTTTTCGAATACCGGGTCAAGCTCGGGTGCGTCGATCACAATCAGCTCGCCCCTGAAATCCCGAACGCCGATGCCCAACCCGCGTGGAATTTCCAACCCCTTCGCACCAAGCCGATGCGCTTTCTCCACCGTCGCCGCCATCCGCGCACCGTAGCCCGGGCCTCGGGTAGGCTCGTACCAGTCCAGGCCGGCGAACACCACGATTCGCCCTGGAAATCGGGACGCCGCGTTCAGCTGCTCTTCCAAACCACGACCGGGGAGCCCTCCAGATAGATTGACCGCTGCGGAGATCCCGTATCGATCCATCAACTCGATCGCGCGCGGCACCGCCTCGGGCGCAAGATGGCAATGGGCGTCGACTTTGGGGTAGCGACTGGAACAGCGGCACGACCCGGCCCACGTGACAAGCAGCAGTAAAGCAAACTGCCGCAGCGCAACACGAGCGTTTGCCATGGTTCAGTTTTCCGAATTGAGATTTCCACTCCCCGACGCGCCTTGGTAACCCTGCGATCCGTAAGAGCCGGTCGGATTGTAACTCAACAGTCCTTCGCTGATTATCGCACTCGATGAATATCCGGTCTCTGCTCTGGGCAGCAAGGTGCTGGAGATGCATGCTGAACCTACGATGACGTTGAGATCGTTGTCGCGGTTCGGATTGTTCAGGTTCGGCAAGAACTCGTCATAGTTGTCATGAACATAAAGATAGACATCCGGTTGCCCGTCCCCATCGAGATCGGCAAACAGCTGGGGATTGGCGTTCTGGAACGCGGTGGTCCTCGCCGTACTCACTGTCGCGTTGTACACGGCTGGATTCGGCAAGAAGGTAGAATTCCAGAACGCGTAATTGCGACCATAGTAGGCTCGGGCGAGCTGCAACCCCGACTCGGCGCATGAGATTCGCGAACTGCCTCGAGAGATGGCCACCGCGCGAGAGCGGGAGCGCGACGCGTAGTACATCAATCCGGCGACGACGAGCAGCAGCACGGTGGTCAATGCCGCGGCGGTCAAGAGGGCGCTTCCGCGCTGTTTGCTTCTCATAGGCTCCCCGTGTTGAGGTTAGATAACTCGACGCGCCGGGTGTACACGCTGCGGCGCAGTGCATCCATCGGTGCCGTGACTACGTGGTTTTCAATCGACAAAGGTTGAGAGGTCAGGATTAGGGAGTTGTCAGCTTTGTGCATCAGCCGGTCATGGGTAGCCACCACCGTGACCCGAACCGCACGCACCGGCAGTCCGGCAGCGTCCGGAAAGCCATTGCTATACACGTATTGGTCCGGTAGATTTGCGTTCGTCGGATCCGTGCCGAAGGCGATCTGCAGATCCTCGATGTTGCGCTGGAGCAGAATCCGGCTCACCGTGTTTGCAACGAAGGAGGGCGGACTGGCACCGGTCAGTACTCCCATTTCGCGATACAAATGCGAGCCCGTTGAATCTCGATGCACGAAGAAGTGCACCGCTGAGAGCCCGACCACGAGATCCCCTACCTGGAATGGGCGAGGCGGAAATCCCGAAATTGCGGCTTCGTTATATCCAAGCAATCCAATCACTGTTCCGTCGGAGGGGGTTGTGACAGCGGGCAGGGTCAGCGCGACTGCCGGACCCGTAAAGTTCGTCACCAGAAGCATTGCCGGGGTTGGACCGAGAGCGGGCAGCAGACTTTGACTACAGCTTACGTTCAACGGCCCGATCCCCGCTGTGACCACCGACACGGCAGCGCCTGATCCGGATTGGCAATTGTTGTCCTGAAAAGCCCTTCGGTCGGGAATGAGCATCCAGATGTCATCTGTGAAGCCTTCGGTCGAGATGTTATCGGTTCCGAAGATCGGGCTGATCAGCCGGGGAATGCCAGCGTTGTTGATCCAGACGCCAGCGGCGGCGCCCATCCCGGCGATTCGAAGCGCGCTAACAATGAATTCGCCCGCGACCCGCGAGCCCTCGTTGCTATTGATAATCTCCTCCGAGTTTCGAGTAAATCGCTGGCCTTCGATCAACATCATGCAGGTGGCGGCAATCGCCACAATCATGATCGCTGTCGAGGTGATCAATTCAATCAGGGTAAATCCACGCTTGGACATGCCGGTGCCCTTTCAGAGGAGTTAGAGGACCAGAACTTTTCGCTCGAAGACAGCGAACCCCAGACTGTCTCCCTTCCTCGAGATCCGAATCCAGAGCGTGGAAGACTGCGCCCCAGCCGCATCGAGGTTGGCTTGAACGGTGGCATTCGCCGCCGTCGCAAGGGGCAGCCGGTTATGAAGCAGCACCTCGCGGCAATACGCCCCGGTGGGGATGGCTGGATCCGCGCACGAGGTGAATGTCCCAGTGAGCGGATGAACGTCCCCGTTAGGAGAGAGGGAGAAAACCGAGCCCTTTCCGAGATCGCCCGGTCCCGGAACCGAGGGGTCCGGGGTCGACGGATCGATCACCCACGGAGCGCCGCCAATCGCCACGCTCGGGGGATACAGAGTGTCCGAGATGGTTTGCAGTCCACCGACCATCGTCGGCAATCTGCTCTTGTCCGCCAGCAGCAACCGCTGCATTTTGGTATCCACCAGCATGGTTTTGTATTGTCGGAGCTGGCCTTCGCGGGAGAGGTTCGACGCCTGAACCAAAGCCATGAAATTTCCCAGCAGCCCGACCGCCAGCACGGTCATCGCGACCAGCGCCTCGATCATCGTGAAGCCGCCCGTCTTCGCCCGCACAGAACGACGCATTGCTTTACTCCTTGTCCAGGGGTGAAACCGATTCATGGCGAATCGAACCGGTGCAGCAGGCCTTTGAACAGGTAGAACACGCCGGTGCCATTCGAATTCGGATCCAGGCGTACATTTTTCGCTGCGGCCGTGCTCGACCCCATCGAGGTTCTCGCGAGTTTGCTGACTTCGGCGGTGAGCACGTAGTCGGTCGGCGTGGCGGTTGATGTATCATGATACACAGTCACCCCACCAAAGCTTGCCAAGCTTCCATATCCGGCGACCATGCTGTCGCCCGTCACCGAGGAGGTGACTGCGCCGAGATCGATCGAGTAGGTGCCGCCCTGGACCGTTGCTTGTAGCCAGTTGATGTCCTGAGGCACCTTGTCCTTGGCCGTCTCGAAAAATACCGTTTGCCCCGCGATGGTGATCGTTCCGTAGAGGTGCGCTGCGGTGAAAGTGAGTGGGAACGGAGACGATTTTTCCAGGAGCACCCCGGTCGCGGTGGCCGAGCTGATCCACTGCTGTTGCGTTTGGGTTACTTGGTTGACGCTCTCGGTTGCGCTACCGCTAATCTGGTAAGGTTTGCGAAACTGATTATCGAGGAACGCCACATGCAACTGACCGGGGTTGTTGAACGACACCCAGTTCGCGCCCGCAGTCCCGAAAATAACGACATTTGAATTAGCAAACGGAGCAAAGACGCTCGGTGCGTTGGGTGGGAGATTGGGTATCCTCGCCAGCGCCAAGTTCGTGGTGATCGGCTCTTGGAACGTCGCGGTCGACTGGGTGCTGAACGCGGCGAACTTGCACCCCGTCGAAGCGCACGGCCCTCCAAAGAAGACGTTCGCATTCATTCCAGTGGCTGCATCGAGCTCCCAGAGATTTCCCTCCATGTCCCCTGCGTAGAGCCGAACCGCCCCAGAGGCATTTCTCATTACCGATACGGGAGGCGGAACGGTGTTGTCTGCATAGTTGGTGGCCGGGCCGTACGGTTCGACCCACTCCCATAGCTTCTGTCCGGTGGCAACCTCGACCGCAAACACCTCGAGTCCGCTGGAGATGCCATTTGCGGTGGATGAATTGGACGCGACAAACACCGCCGATACGGGCTCCAATCCTTTTCGGAACTCGCCAATCGCCAGCCCGACTGATCCACCCAGACCGGTGAAATCATAACCGCCGGTGAGATCGCATCCGTCGGTTGAAACGCAGCCGTTCCGAAAGCTCGAGTCGCGTTCCCTCCATCGTGGAGCTTGCGAACCTCCCGCCGGAACCGCTGCGTTGGCGATCGGGGTGGGTGAATAGTAGGGGTAGCTCCCGCTTCGCCGTAAGCTGCCGACCAGATCCCAAAGCAGCACGGGTTTGAGCGGATTTGAGATATCCAGTGCAAAAATCTCTCGATTGAGTCCACCGACGGACGCGACCAAAACCGTGTGCCACTCACGGATTCCGCGCCCAACCAGATCGACGAATACGTCTTGAATAACCGGCGATGAGTCGACCTGAGCTTGGTTTGATTGAAGCCAGGGAAGCTGGCTCGCTGGCAAGAAGGACCAAAGCTCGGTACCCGCCGGCGGCGGCTGGAATCCACCCAGGGCCGCGGACCAGTCGTTGACGAATGCCTGGTTGGCGCTTGAATTGAGAAGAGTTAGCAGCCCGGCGGGCGGGTTATATCCGCTTCCGCCGGATACATAAATCGCGTGGAGCTGCCCGTCCACGCCGGCGACATAGGCCACGGTGGGGCGCTTGATCGCGCCGTCGTTCACGTTTTTGCTGGGCGGAATGACTGCCGGACTCGAGTGCACCAGTCCGCCGAGGTGGGCCCGGTTGAGCTGGACACCCTCAAAGTCGTTGCATTGACTATCGGCCGGCTGCAGAATCGAGGTCGTCCCTGGCCCATCGGTGCGAGTGGTGGTGGCCGCGCAATAGCCTCGCACCAGTTGGAGCATCTGCTGGGTTGGGCTGAGGTTGGCTGCCGCTGCCAGGAGCGTGGTATTGGCCAACACCTCAGTGACGCCGCAGTCCGTGCCCAAGTTCATCTGGGTAGATTGGACTGCCTCCTGTAAATCACAGATCCCATCGCTTCCCGGGATCAGTCCGCACGAGCCATCGGGGGTTACGCCGAGTTTCATCACATCCACGCAGCCGACTCCAATCGCGGTGCCGGCGACCTTGGCCGGGGTCCAGCCGAGTTGGATGACGTTGTTGTTCACGACCCGATTTAATCCTCCCAGATCGATCGCGGTGGGGTTCGCTTTGATGTACCCACCGAAGTAGGTGAACAAATTCCGATTCCCGGGCAGCGGCATCATGTCATCCGCGTCCCAGAGCGTGGCTGCCCCGAAATCACTTTCGCCAATTGTCAGGCCGCCGACTCCGAGCAGCGAGTGCGCGCGAAGGTGGCCTCGAATCAATGGGAATCGCCACTTGGAGGCGTAGCGATAATCGAATGGGTTGGCGGTGGGCGGAAGGCCGTTGATCGCGGCGTAGGTGGAGGCGAAAACCAACGCCTTCTGCGCGTCGGTCGCACCATTCGGGTCGTAATAGGCTACGGGATGGGAGAGCGATCGCTCGCTGGTTACCGGGTTGTATCCCAGGTGCAGAAGCGTGTTGAGAACGATCCGGTTACCGGCCGCGGAGTTGGAGTATTCGTGGCCACCGATATAAAGAATCGCGGCCTTGGTGGTGTCATTGTTCTTGAATCCAAAATCGAGGAAGTCCCAACCATTGCGCCCGCTGGCTTGATAGGTCGATAGGTTCGGTGGAGGAGCGGTATAGTTTGACCAAGACACCGACAGCCTGCTTACCCCGGTGTTATAAGCGGATGCAGGTGTAGCTGAGGTATTCGGCGCATAATTCGCGATCGAGCCGTTGAGCGCGACAAAGTGGTAGTCGCCGATTTGAGCGAATTGGTTGGTGGCGGACTGATCGAACAAAGCGCAGTCGCCGCTACTGTAATTTGGGTCCGAACAGTTCCGAGCGTCGAACCCTGTGCTTGAAACGCTCACTCCATTGGTCGTAATCGTGTTTGTAAACAAGAACTCCGTCCGAGGGGACACTGGTGCAGCGGAGTCACCTTCATAGCCCCCGATACTCGAGCATTCTGCCATCAGCCCGTGGTAGCGTTGATTCGTAAAGTAGGCGACGTTGTTGTACGCGTTTTGCTGCTGGCTTGTCGCTCCGTCGCCATTGGCGACGTACTGAGCAAAATTCGGCGTCAAGTTGGTGGTATTGTCCCAACCCGTTCCGACCCACGGATTCATGTTGCTGGTTTCCCAGTGCGGGGCCCAGAAGAGTCGGTAGAGCGGCTTCCCGAAACTGTCCACCGCATTCAGCAAACCATAGGGATTGGAGGCGGTGCTGATCAGGTCCGCGTAGGCGTTGAATTGGTCATAGATCAGCCCTGGACTTCCGCCGTTGAGTGTACAGCCCGCGAACGAACCGGGGGGACATCCGATCGATCCGCTGAAGAACAGGTTGGCATTCTTGAGATACATATCCAGCACCCGAATGCCCCCCTGTTCCCGGCCGTACCACTTCACCCCCGCTCCCGTGTCCAGCAGCGCGATTTTGGGAGGAATGCCGTTGAGCCGGCGCGAAATCGAGGCGGTGAATTGCGCCGTCGCCTGATGGATGTTGACGTGGTGGTAGTCGGCGCTCGGAGTCGTGCCATTGTTCGGACAGCTGGTCAACGCCGAGACCGGGTCGGTGGTAGCGGTGAACCGACTGAGGTAACTCGCCGCGGTATACGTATCTCCAGAGCGAAGAAATTGCATCACCAGTGGAGCGTCCGCGGAGTCAATCACGAAGGGCGCGCCCTGATACTGCACCGTGGCGAACGCCGGATTGGTAACCGTATTGTTGAGAGTCGTTAGTTGCATTTTCGGGGAGGCGAAATCCCACGGATTATTCCAACCGACACCTGTGATGGTGAGGGATGAGGTGTCTACCCATGGGATGTTCCCGACAGGGTAAGTTCCCGAAGCCGGCCATGGCGGATTGGCGGTAAAGTCGACTGCAACCACCGGCTGCTGCAATTTGTTCGTCACCGTCAGGTCGCATCCGTCGTTCCAGCGCGGATCATCCCAGTGGTTGGCATCGCCGCTCGGGCCTACACCGTTCGGAGTGGGAGCCGGCGTTCGATTGGATGGAACGCAACGGTTGAGAGACGTCTTGTTTGGGTTGCTGATGACGTAAACGGTGACGGTGCGATTGAGGTTCGCAAAGTAGTGGCCAGGTTGATTGGCAAACAAGATCTGCCATACCAGCCCATAGGCCGAGGTGGCGCCGCAGGCATCCTGGAAGTTGCTCTGCATCGGAATGATCAGACTGCCTTGCGAGAAGATCACGTCATCCGCCGAGGCGGGATTTTCCAACGCGCCCGATCCAAGCGCGATTGCGACGGCTGCACCACATCCTCTGAAGAACTGTCGTCCCCTGTGCGCCATGGTGTTCCTAGGGTGCAGGCTCCTCTCCGATGAGAAGCATTTAAGTCGACCTGTAGCAATTCAGCCGCCGTAGAATCCGGGACGGCTACGGCCCTGAAATCCCTAGGCACACGTAGGACCGGAAGGGTGCTTCTTACCCACCTAAGCACGCAACTCTTTCGTAGTGAGCATGCATTTTTTGCTCGTCCGTCCCACCGCGGCACACACGTAGCCCTGGCCTCAAAAACTGATCCCTTGATGTCGCTTCGGTCACCAAGAGCGCGCGATTCATAACCTCTATCTCGCTCAGCGAGAGATGGCCTGTAGCGCTCGGCGAAGCGGAGCAGGGATGGACATCGGCCTCGAAGTCGTTCGATCCACGAAGACGTGAGTCATCGAACCGGCGGCGCGTGCATCCTCCTTACCTTCGGAGAACGCCGCCACACCGTATTTCACCGAGCTGTTACCGATCTGTTCCGTTCGCAATCCGATCTCGATGACTTCGGGATAGCTCAGTGGGCCGAAGTAATCGCACTGCGAGCTCACCATGAATCCGACGACCGTGCCGCCTCGGATGTCGAGGCCGCCCTGCTGGATCAGGTACTCATTAATGACCGAGTCGAAATACGAGAAGTAGTGCGCGTTGTTGACGTGCCCGTAGATGTCGTTGTCCATCCAGCGAGTCGTGAGCTGCTTCAGGTACGGATAATCGCTGCGGCGCGGAACGTTTTTCTTACTCATCGTGGCCCATTGAGCAGCAGGGTGGTTGGTGTACCACCCTCATGCTTTCCTTTCGCACCCGGTCGCACTTCCCGTCCGCGAATCAGCGAGGTGAAGACCCCAATCGCTGCCACCGCCGCGCACGTCAAAAGCGTGGCTCGAAACGCGGAGATGAACTGCCGTTGCAGGGCGAGAAGCTGCACGGAGTCCCTCGAGCTTACCTGTATCAGCGCTCGCCCCGCCTGCGATCCTCCCAGCCCGGTAAACACCGCGCCCGCGAGTGCAACGCTGAGGCTCTGCCCGATGACTCGGCACGTGGCAAGGATGCCGGAGGCAATGCCGACCCGGTCGGGAGGAGCGGCACCGAGCAAGGCACTGTTGTTGGGCGATACGAAGAGTGCCTGCCCGAACCCAATCACCATCAACCGCCAGACTACGTCCACGAGCGGGCTGCTCGGTTCGAGCTGGCTCAGAAGCACCAGGCCGGCGCAGGAAATCGCCATGCCTGCCGACGCCAGCCAGCGGGTACCAATCCGATCGGCGGCGGCGCCGCTAATCGGCGCGAACAGCGCGATCATCAACGGTAGTGGAGTTAACAGCAAGCCGGACTGCTCAGCACCAAATCCGCGCAGCTGCTCGAAATAGAACGGCAGCATGAAGCTGACCGCAAACAGCGCCATGAAACTCAACGTCAGGCTCGCGCAGGTGGACGCGAACACGCGGCTTCTGAACAACCGCAGATCGAGGGTGGGCTGTGGGTGCCTCAACTCATATGGCACCATCGCCGCGAGGACCACGGCCGTGGCAAGAAGCATTGCGATGATCGGAGGGGAACGCCAACCCAGCTCCTCACCAAACGTTAGCCCGCCAGTGAGCCCGGCGAGTCCCAGCCCGAGAAGGCTTGCGCCCAGAGGATCCAACCGTCCCCGCACGCGCGGCGACGGTTCGAGAAGAAGAAACATGGTGACCACGACGCCTATGATCCCGATCGGGACGTTGACGTAGAAGATCCAGCGCCATGCCAACCTCTGGTTGATGATTCCTCCCAGCGTAGGCCCCACACTCACTCCCGTCGCCACGATCAGTGAGTTGAGGCCGAGCGCTCGGCCTCGCTCGCGTGGTGGAAATGCGGTGGTGAGCATTGCGGGGCTGACCGCCATCAGCAAAGCCCCGCCCACACCCTGAAGGGCGCGAAAGCCAATCAAGGCCGGCAGCGACCAGGCCGCACCGCACAGGGCGGAGCCTGCGGTGAAGATCACCAGGCCGCTGAGCCACAGCGACTTGCGCCCGATCAAGTCTGCCAGTCTTCCGGCGGTCAACAGCGATGCTGCGACGACTACCAGGTACGCGATGATCACCCACTCGATCGCTCCGTTAAGGGGCACCCGAAAGTGGGCCGCGATCGAGGGCAGGCTAATGTTGACGATCGACGTGTCGAGCGTGGCCATGAACACGCCGACCGCGACGAGGACAAAAAGCGTCCACTTTCCAGTTCGCTGGCCGACATCTGATGAGGGTTGATAAGCAGGGATCGTCACTTTAAGTAGGCACAATCCCCCGCATTGTTCGCTCACCCCGAGGGGCCGACGCAACAGTCATCCGGGGTCTGTGTCTTCCGAGTGTAGCGCCCGTACCGAGCTGTTCCTCGTGGGGCATTGAAGGCGGGCGTCTCTAAAAAAACTCTTAAGGAGAAGGAATGAAAACCCAACTGGGTCATGGGTGTCTTTTCGCTGTCTCTGTTTTCGGTCTTGCAGTGGGCTGCGGCGGTAGCAGCTCGATGCAGGACGTGAATCCAATCGTCCCTGCTATGGTGAGCTACGCTCAGAACGTTCAGCCGATTCTCAATGCAACCTGCGCGACCGCAGGATGCCACGCGGGGCCCACCGTCCCGGCGTCCGGCAATCTGGACCTCTCGGCCGGTGTGTCGTTCGCGAATCTGGTGAATCACGACACTTCGGCGGGCTGCGCCAGCGTTGTGCCGAACGTCCTTCGGGTGAAGCCCGGAGACACGATGGGAAGCATGATGTGGCGCAAGGTCGCCGCGGACCCGACCCGATGCTTTGCCGCAATGCCGTTCGGAACATCTGGCCTGATCCACACCGCGCCGAACGACTTCAGTACAATCGAGAAGTGGATTCAGCAAGGGGCGCTCAATAATTAGGTCCGGGGCGCGTCGCCTCGGTGCGAGCGCAGGCGCGCCCAGTAGATCATCGGGCCTAAGTACGCCAAGCTCAGGCCAGCGGCGACTGCCCCCGCGTACGCAGCCGTGGAGCTCAACACCGCCACTACCAGCAGGGCCATCGGTAAAACACCGACGACCACCGCCCCGATCAGACCTCCGGGAACTCTAAAGGCGCGCGGCAGGTTCGGCTCGCGTACTCGAAGCACCACCAAGGCAATGAATTCCAGCGACAGGCTCAACCCATAGAGCAGAACGTCAAATAGAACCAGCCGGCCGAAACCCAGCCCCAGGCAGCAGCAGTAGGCGACGCTGCAGACTAAAATCGCCACCCATGGGGCACCGGTTCGGCGACCGCGCCAGGCAAATGCGGCAGGAAGCAATCCATTCTGGGCGAGCACGACCGGAAGCTGAGAATATGAGAGCAGCAATGAGTTGAAGGCCCCGATCGCGCTCACCATCCCGCCGATCACGACGGCGGTTGCCAACCACTTTCCGGAAATGAGGCCGGCAGCTTTTACCCAAGCCCCGGTTAACCAATCCTTGGGATCCAGGCCCGCATGACGCGCAGCCCATACCGGCAACAGGTAGGTGACGGTTACCAGAATGACCGTAACGATCATCGCGAGCGGATAGTTTCGCTGCGGGCGCTTGACCTCAGCCGCGATCGTGGAAGGGTTGTCCCAGCCCATGTAATTCCACATTGCGATGGTAATCCCGCCGAGAAGCCCCGCATCCGCCGACGGAGAGGGCGGGATCGGCGCTGCAGGGTGCATTCCCGAGAGGAAGACCATGCACGCGAACGGCGCGAGCAGAACGACTCCAACCAAGACCGAGGAGCCTCCAACGTTTCGCGTGCCCGTCATGTTCCACAGCGCGCAGACCGCAATCATGGCTGCACCCAGCAGCAACGCCGGCACACCCAATGCTGCAGACGGAAAAAGACGGCCGAGGTAGAGGACGAACATCGTCGGGTAGATCGCCATGTCGAAGATGCTGGCGACGAGCGACAGCCATGCTTCCGAAAATCCCCAAAATGGCCCGAGCGCTCGCCGCACCCAGGCGTAGTAGCCGCCCTCCTCCGGCAACGCCCCGGCAAGCTCGCCCACCATGAACGCGGTCGGCAAACTCCAGATCAGGGGCGTGATTAGCAGAACCCAAAACGCGTTCTCGTACCCTGCTCTGGCCAGCAACTCCTCGAGCCCATAAGGTCCTCCGGAAACCATGAAGTAGGTGGAGGCAACTAATGGGGCGATGGTTAGACTGCGGACGTTGCGGCCGCTCATCTTGGACGTGAGTATTCTAGTCCAGGTGGATTGGGAGTGATGGTCAGAACCGTTCTTGGATTAGTGACGTTGGCGGCGGTCACCGCTTGTTCCGGGCGAAGGGCCACCAACCCCGCGGAACCACCCTCGTCGCAGGAGACCTATCAGTACGGCGACTGTGCAAGGTACGCCGGCGATTGTCCCGGAGAGGGAACGCTCGCCTGTGCGCTGAAGACGATCGTTGCAAAGTACAATGCCTGCACCAAGCACGACGACTGCGTCGCTGCCGCCTTCGAGGCGAAGTGCTCAGGAGCGGGCGCCTGCCCACCGTTCTATGTCAACCGACAACTCAAGGCAGGCTTTGAAGCCGAGGCTCAACGGGAAATCGACAAGTATTGCGCCACCGCTCGCTGCCGTGCCGGTGGACCGTGCGGAATCATCGAAATGGAGCCGTACTGCGCCGACGCGCACTGCACCTGGATCCGCGTCTTCGGCGGGCCGCGCTAGCGATCGAACAGCTTCTGTATTTCCGTTGGCTTTTGGATTCCCGCCTGCAACGCGAGCAAAAGAAGAATGCGCGCCTTTTGTGGGGAAAGATTGTCCCCAAAGAGGGCGCCAGCCTCTTGCAGCGTCTTGCCGCCTCCTTTGAAGCCGTAAACCGGTAAGACGCGGCCGTTGGGAACTCGGCTGGTGATCACGACTGGAATGCCCTTCTTTATTGTCTCGGCGATCGCCTCGTACATCGGGACGTTGACATTTCCCCAACCGAGCGCCTGCACGACGATGCCTTTCGCGCCCGCTGCCACCGCCGCGCGAAGCAGTCCGCCGTCGGCTCCTCCGTACATCGCGACGATCTCCACGCGGGGCAGCGTCTCTCCCTCCTTGATTGGTCGCAAAGCGAGGTGCTGCCGACGCAGCGGTGCGCGATAGAAAATCACGCGATCGTTGTCCGCGGTACCGAGAAAGCCAAAGTCGCCGGACTTGAAGGTCTCCACGTCCGAGGTATGCGTCTTGGTGGCTTCGCGCGCGGCATTGATTTGGTTGTTCAACGCGATCATCGCACCTTTACCTTTGGCGTCAGGCGAAACGCAGATCCGCGCGGCGTTGAGCAGATTGCGAGGGCCGTCAAAGTCTGGCTCCGAGGCATTGCGCTGCGCACCAATCAAGATGATCGGTTTTTCGCTTCCGACGGTAAGGTCCAAAAACCAGGCAGTCTCTTCCAAGGTATCGGTTCCGTGGGAAACGATCACCCCAGCCACTTCGGGCCGCGCGAGCGTTTCCTGAGCGGCACGCGAGAGCTGCGACCAACGTTCTGGATCCATGTAGTCGGAAGGAACATTCGATAGGTTCTGCACTTCGATACGAGCCAGTTTGCTGATTTCGGGTACGGTGGCGACAAGATCCTCGCCGGAGATCGCCGGCACTGGCGCCTTCTTGACGGGATCGATTTTCATCGCGATCGTCCCTCCGGTCGCAATCAGCCGGCACACTGGCAACTGGGAGCCTGCGGGTTTGGCCCCCTGCCCTGCCCCTTGGGCCGCGATCTCCCCGCCCACCAGAACGACCAACACAATCGAACCCGCGATAACTCGACTGCGGATCATTTGCGTCCTCCGGTAAGAGTCGCGTGGCACCCTACCAAACCACCGGTTGGTCGGTCGGGCTGTATTTTCTTCCCCTTTCCTGAACCAACGGCGCTCCGTAGCTTGGGTTCGGGCCAAGAACCCTCAGGCGGGACGAAGACTTACGTCCGACAGCGCCAGTGTGCCGTTCCGGCCGCTTGGCATCACGACTGCAAACAACCAAGCATGCGCACCAGACCAGCCGATTCAGCCATTGCGGAATCCACGGAGCCGCCACCCGAGCCGGCGAAGGTCCGAATTGCGGTGCTACTCGACTCTCCGACGCCGGCCCCGTGGGCCACCGCGGTGATTGAGGCACTGCGCCGCAATCCGGATATCCAGGTGCAGGCAATGGTGATCGCGCATCAGTCCTCAAAGTCGGAGCCCTCCCCTAGCCTGCTCTTTCGCTGCTATTCAATTCTGGACTCGTTGCGCATCCCCGGCGGCAAACGACGAAATGGCGTTAGCAGCGGGCTCCCGATCCTGCCGGTGATTCCGCTCGAGCTGACCTCAGAAGGTCAGAGACTCAACGGTACTGCGCTGACCAAGCTGAAGGAGCTGGATTCAGACATCCTGTTGAACTTGGCAGTGCGGCACTCGGTGCGCGAGCTCGCGGAAGCGACGAAATCTGGAATCTGGGAATTTCGATCCCGGGGGGTGGCCCTTCAGGTGAATCCCTATCTGGGCTTCTGGGAGGTCTACCAGAACGAGCCAATTACCAAGGTCAGCCTCGCGGCGGTGAGCCCTTCGGGCGAGGAAAAGGAAATCGCCGAATCAGGGCTGCGCACCCATGGTAACTCACTTTCGATCAACCGGGCCCAGGCATTGCGCTGCGCTCCGATCCTGGTTCGGTATGGGATCAACTGGTTGCGCAAGCAGGCCACCGAGGAGCGGCTCAATCACCGGCCACGCCAAGAAGCACAAACCAATGGACATTCGCGAAGTCCCCGGGGCCCCGAGATCCTGCGATTCGGATTGAGAAACTGCGCGTCGATCATCAAAGGACGCGCGACCGCCCGCAGCCGGAAACTGCAGTGGTCAATTGGCATCACGTCCGCGGCGCCGGCGAGTCTTAGCTCCAGGCACCTCGCCAACGCGCGCTGGCTGACGCCGGATTCATCTCGCTTTTTTGCCGACCCGTTTCCGATCGAGCATCAAGGACGCAAATACATCTTTTTCGAGGAACTTCCCTTCACCAGTCGAAAGGGCCGGATTGCCGTGATCGAGCTGCTGCCGGACGGCACGTTGTCCGCGCCCCGCACCGTTCTGGAGACTGGGTTCCATCTCTCCTACCCATTGGTCTTTGAAGAACAGGGAAAGCTGTACATGCTGCCAGAGCAAAGCTCGACAGATCGGATCGCCTTGTACGAGGCGGTCTCCTTCCCCGACGTTTGGAAACAGGCCAAGGTATTGGTGGAAGGATTCGCGGGAATCGACAGCTCGCTACTTCAGCATCGCGGCCGATGGTGGCTCTTCACTTCGCTCGGCGAGCACGGCAACCAGGACAACAACCTTCACGTCTTTCATGCGAAGAGCTTGTGGGACCGCTTCGAGCCGCATCCGCTCAATCCGGTGAAGATGGACATTTCCAGCTCGAGGATGGCGGGCAAGTTGTTCTTCGACGGAGAAACGCTCATCCGTCCCGCGCAGAACTGTTCCAGTCGATACGGCGGTTCGGTGGTCTTTCACGAAGTTACCCGGCTGAGTGAGAAACACTACGAGGAACGTGCTCTAAGAGAGGTGCTGCCGTCGCCCGAATCGCCGTTTGGGCTCGGCTTTCACACCGTCAACTCCAGCGGCAGCATTACGATGGTCGATGGCCTTCGCGTGCTTGACGCTCCGTAGGCTCGGAAATGGCCCCGATCTCGCAAAGCAAGGGAAAAGTTCTGGTCCTCGGCGACGACCTGCGCAGCTTTCTGAGCGTGATCCGTTCCCTGGGACGGCGAGGCCTACGCGTCGAGGTCGGCTGGTGCGCACCCGATTGCCCGGCGCGCTTTTCTCGATACGTTTCGCGCTTTCATGTGCTGCCCCCCTATTCAGCCAAGGACTCCGGCTGGAAACTGGCGTTCAAAAGGCTTCTTCAGAGCGAAGACTTCGATCTGGTCATCCCCTGTGATGATCCGCGAATCATCCCGCTGCAGTTCAACCGGGCAGAGCTCGAACCGCTGGCGCGGATCTACCTTCTCGAGGACCGCGCGTTCCAAATCACCTCAAACAAGCTGGCATCGCACCAGCTTGCCAAAGAGCTGGGCGTGCCGGTGCCGCGAAGCGTGCAGCTTTCCCGGCTGGATAGCGACCGGCTCGAGGGCTTTGGGCTTCCGCTGGTGCTCAAGCCGTTGAGCTCGTTCACACGCGAGAACATCCTCGATCGAAATCGGGTGCGCAAAGCGTATTCGTACGAGGATGCGGTCGCGGCTCTAGATCGGATGCTCATCGCCGGCCCGGTGCTGGTGGAAGAAAACTTCCTCGGTCGCGGGGTAGGCGTCGAAGTGCTGGCGAACGAAGGGAAGATTCTGACCGCCTTTCAACATCAGCGAGTTCATGAACCGCTGCTCGGAGGCGGAAGCTCCTACCGGCGCGTCGTGCCGCTCCATCCAGAGCTGCTCGAGGCCACGCGGCGACTGATGCGAGCACTCGACTACACCGGCGTCGCGATGGTCGAATTCAAGCTCGATCCAGCGACCGGCCGCTTCGTGCTGATCGAGATCAACGGCCGTTTCTGGGGCTCACTCCCACTCGCGCTTTCCGCTGGCGCCGACTTCCCGTGGTTTCTGTATCAGATGCTGGTGCTCGGCAAACGAGAGTTTCCGCAGCGCTTCAAGACCAATCTGTATTGCCGGAACTGGATCGCCGACATCGATTGGTTTCGCAGTAACCTTCGCGCCGACCGGACCGATCCGACGTTGGCGACGCTTCCGCTTACCAAGGTCCTGGGCGAGGCGTGGCATCTCCTCACCTTCAAAGAGCGAAGCGACACCCTGGTGCTCGACGATCCCAAACCGGCGTGGGTGGAGGTTCGGCAATGGATTCGAGCAAAGTGGATCCGGCTTCGCTGCGCGCTCTCGCTCCGGCTGCTCTCAATCCCTCCGCTGCGGGCCTGGGCGCGCAGGTCTGCTCGCAGCGCTCTCCGGACGTCCCAAACAGTGCTGTTTGTTTGCCAAGGCAATATCTGTCGCAGCCCGTTCGCGGAGGCGTTCGCTGGAACGATGCTGAACACCGGCACCACGCTCCGCTCCTTTGGTTTCGACCCTCGCGAGGGACGCAGCAGCCCGCCCGAGGCCCAACGCGCGGCAGCCGAGCTGGGCATCGACCTTTCTCGCCATCGATCCAGGTTGCTGACGGAGGAAGCTATCCAGGGCGCCGATGCCGTTTTCCTGTTCGACGCCGCAAACTACTATCGGTTCGCGACGGCCTTTCCCGCCTTTCGCCGCAAGGCTCATTTGCTCGGCCTGCTCGACGATGCAAAAGCAGTGACGATCGCCGACCCGTGGGGCTCGGATCCGGAAGCGTTTCTCCAGACCTATCGTCGGATCCAGGACGCCCTGGCTAAAGCCGTCAGCCCCGCGTCTTCTGACGCTCGATCCAGTCGCGCACGAGCTCCCGCAGCATCGGGAGCGTGACCGCGCCGTGCCCGAGCACCACCGCGTGAAAGGCGCGCAAGTCAAAGCGGGAGCCGAGCTCGCGTTCGCCGTCACGTCGCAGCTCGAAGAATTCCAGCCCTCCCGAGTCGTGGGAGGTAAGCTGACCTGGCATTACCGCGATCCGGTCCACCAGGTCCTCGGCCTCCTTCTCGGAGAAGCGGCCGCTCTCCAAGACGAAGTCCACCACCCTCGCGCGACTCCAGCCTTGGACATGGAATCCAGGGTCGAGCACCATGCCGCGGGCCGGCCAGAGTCGCCGTTGGATCCGGGCATAGTCGGTGCTGTAGAGACCCAATTCCTCCGCCAACGCCTCGGCGTAACGTGCCCACCCCTCGACGAAGCCGCCGGTCGCGGCGATCCGCGAAATCGGGTGCGCATTGGGCAACTCGAGCGCCAGGCCGACCTGCAGATGATGGCCCGGGTAGGTCTCGTGGAACGCGGTGTCCTCTTCGTCACTGCGAGTGCGATCGGCGAAGCGCAATAGGCCGATCCGGTAGGTGCCGTCCTTTTGCGCTCCCGTCGGCGGCCAGTACGAGTCGCTCACCTCGGGTCCGAGCTCGTCGGGGTAGGGTTCTACCCGCACGTCGGCCCGGGGGAGCCGCTCGAAGAAACGTGGCGCCGCCGTCCGCGCACGGTCGACGGCGGAGCGCGCGAAGCCCAGCATCTCGTCGCGGCTGCGGAAATGGTTCGCCGGGTCGCGCCGGATTCGCGAGACCAGCGAGGCGAGCTCGCCCGTGCCCAGCCGCTCACGGCCGATGGTCAACGCTGCAAAGACATTCCGTTCGAGCGCCTGGGTGCCGAGCTGGACGACTTCCTCGGGCGAGCGATCCAGGGAAGTCGCACCGCGGAGCATGGCCCGATAGCAGCGCGCGCCTTCGGGAAGGGCGGACACCGCTTGGTTCTCGCGCGCCTTTGGCCGGTAATCGTCGCGCAAGAAATCGCGATACTTTTGCACCGCGGGGACGATCCGCTTTGAAAGCAGCTCGCTAAACTGGGCCCGAAACTCGTCGGTCCCGTCACGCGTGGCGGGCGAGCACATCGGCCATTTCTCCACCGGGAGCGCGAGAGTCGCGTCCAGTTGCTTCACCACCAGATCGACATTGCGGCGGGGCGAGGTGAAACCGAGCTTCACACCTTCGCGGAGGTTGGCGATCTCGTTGTCTAGAAAGAGCGGCAGCTTGCTGTAACGGGCCAGCGCCTCGTCTCGGGCGGGGTTGCTTCCCACCGGTTGCGCCTGGGCGAGCGCCGCGACCTCCACCTGCCATCCGGTCATGTGGCTCACTCCCTGCCACAATTCGCGCCGGCACACGCGCTGCTGGCGAGAGGCTTCGATCGTCTCACGCAAAAAGCCCAGAGTTACCCACTCGGGTTGCCCGAACAGTGGACGCGGGTCGATCGCGGAGAGGCGTTCCGCCCAGGCATCCTCCAATTTCTCCCAGGCCACCTCCGCGGCGAGAGAGTTGTCCCTAAATCCGTCATGCCGGGGCAAAGGGATGGCTGAGAGCTCTGCCCAGTCCGGGAACCGCGCGATGAACTCCGCCACGTACTCGTCCGCCAATCGCACGATTTCGGTTCGGGACTCGTCCGTGCTCATCGGTCCACGTTTGGCGTGCCTGCAGGATGCCAGGATCAAGACCAGCACCGCGGACGCGAGCACCCGGGCAGACGACGCGAATCGGCTCATGGATTACGCTCTTGTCACACCGTTCCCGATTTTTCCATCCCGGAGCTGCGACTCTAGTCGTTTCCGAGCCGCGGCGAAGGAGCTGGGGCGACCAGGTGCTCTCCGGGATTGCCGTGGCCGCCATTCTCCGGCCGATTCTCCTCGTACCGAATCGCGGCGCCGATGGCCGCTAGGGGCCCAAGCTTGTGAGTGAAATCCAGCGGAGGCTCGCCGCTCCCATGCTCGCCCCAGAACTGTTCGAGCAGCTTTTGACGTTCCTGCCTCTTTCGTTCCGAGATGGACTCGAAGTCCGCGCGGGTACGGATGATGTGCGGCGTGAGGAACAACAGCAGGTTCACTTTTGCCTTCTTCTTCGTCGTGTTGCGGAACAGATTTCCGAACAGCGGGATGTCCCCCAGGATCGGAGTCTTCGATACCGCTTCCACCACCCGATCTTGCATGATGCCGCCCAGCACGACGGTCCGATGGTTTTGGCCGACAATCGTCGTTTTGGTGCCGCGGGTCGAAGTGGTGGGCCCGAGCACCTTGTCGGTCGATGCGATTTCTTCAGTCTGCTCGTCAATCTCCAGGCGCACCTCGTCCCCTTCGCCCACGTGCGGCTTGACAGTGAGCTTCAGCTCGACGTTTTCCCGGGTAATCGGCGCGTACAACTGCGAAAGGTTGCTGATCGTCGGGCTGACTCCGGAGCTCTGTGCCTGCTGCAGCGCCGAGGGTGAGTAGCCTGTCTGGAACGGCACCTTTTGACCGACGTGGATCACCGCCTCCTTGTTGTCCATCGCCAAGAGATGAGGAGTGGAGATGACGTTCACATCCGAGCTCTGCTGCAAGGCGTGGAGGATGACGCCGAACTGCGTGATGTTGAATCCGAGCTGATTGGACAACTTCGTCAGAATCGGACCCTCGACCGCCGCTAGCGCGCCGCTCGCGCTGAGGAGACTCGAGGTTGCGAGGGTGTTCGGTTGCCCGGGATAATTGGTGCCGAATAGGACGGGCATCGATCCGACGTTCTGAACGTCGTGGAAGCTGAGCCCCAAATCGCTGTCTCGCTCGATGTCAATCTCAAGGATTGCCGCTTCGATAAAAATCTGCCGGCGAGGGGCGTCGAGCTGCTCGATCAGCCGAGCCAATGTGCGGTAGTCGCCCGGACTGGCCATCACCACCACTCCATTGGTTGCTTCTGAGGCGGACACCTTGACCTCGCCGGTGAAAAGCGATGGACCCTGAGTGACGTTCGGAGCATTCGGCTGTTTGCCGCGGCCGCCCTGAAGTAAGGGCTCGAGGGTGGCGACAACCTCTTTCGCGTCTGCGTTTTTGAGGGGATAGACGCTCAGTTGTCCATCTCCCGAGAGTGGCACGTCCAACTCGGTCAGCAGCTGCAGAACGCGGTCGAGGGTCGCTGGGCTGCTCCGGACCACAAGCTTATTCGTACGCTCGTCAGCGACCACCAACTGGCTCACGCCGCCAGGAAGGGGCGGCTTGCTCCCGCCTCCTGCCGACTTGTCCAGGATGCGCTGAATCTTATCCGCCACGTCCTGAACGGAAGCGAACTTCACTTGAATCACTCGCAGCTGGTCAGACGGCGCAACATCGAGCTGGGCCAGTAGCTTGCCGATTCGCTCGAGGTTAGACCCAAGCTCGGTCAGGATAAGGGTGTCGGGTGGAAACGGCACCATCTCTGCGCCGGGGGAAATCAGCTGTGCGAGCACGACCCGAACGGCTTCGAGATCGACGTTCCGCACGCGAAACAGGCGAGTCACCATCTCATCGTCGGTTGGGTGAGGCTCGTTCGAATCAGCGAACGTATCTATCGCCGACTTATTCGCTCTCGCTTTGTCGATGATTCGGTAGAAATTGCCGCTGCGCAGAATTGTCAGTCCGTTGACGTCCAGAGCTGCCAAAAAGGCAGCGTAAAACTGCTCGGCGTCGATTTCCCCTCGCCCCTCGTTGGGGCCGATCACCGAAATCTTCCCCTTAACGGTGTCTGGAACAATGAAGGTACGGCAGGTGGCATCAGCCACCGTCTGAATCAACTTTTCGATTTCGACATGTTGAAAAAATACGTTGAAGCGCTTGTGTTTTTCCAAAGCTTCGCAGGCAGGTGCGGTCTCGACCGCGTGCGTGCCTTCTTGTTGCAATAAACCGGCGGTGACGGCCCACGGCACAAGCAGGTACCCGAGGGCGACGACAATGTCGGTCTTGGCCTCGCGTAAGCGCATGCGTGCCGCGCAAGAAGCAACTCAGGTGCCATGCCGCGGCTCGGCACTAACGCGGCTTGCGCAGCTTGGTCATCGCCCCATAGACGAGCGCTCCCACCTGCTCGCGGTAGTACTTGCGAATCTCACCCGGTGCGACCGTGCCATAAACCACCACCAGTCGCTCTTCGGGATCAGCCCAAAAGGCCGTGCCATTCGCGCCGTTCCAGGTGTAGTCGCCGCGGCTGCCCGGTATGGCCGCCACCCCCTCCTGAAGCCGGACGGCAACCCCGAGCCCAAATCCATAACCTTCCCGATGCGGCTCGATGCCGGAAACCTGGTTCTTGATCCTGTCGCCGAGATGATCGCTCGTCATCACTGCCACAGTTTTCGGGCTCAACACACGCCGGCCGTCGATGATCCCGCCGTCGAGCAGCATCTGGCCAAAGCGCAGGTAGTCGCCCACCGTGCCGAAAGCGCATGAGCCCGCGCAGTCGAATTTCACTCGGTCGTCGAGAATGGCAATCTTCTGGTCCTTTCCATCGATCGGATCCTTCGGCAGCGGCCGCGCAAGGCGCTTGCGGTTCTGTGGCGGAACTTCGAACGAAGTGTCGGGCATTCTGACTTTGTCCCAAACTGCCGCCCTGAGGTAATCATTGAGTCGCCTGCCGGTTACCTTTTCGATCACCAACCCAAGAACGTCGGTCGAGAAACCGTACTCCCAAACCGTTCCTGGCTGGTACAGGAGCGGGGCGGACGAGAGCTTCGCGATGAATTCCTCCCCCGAATATTGCGCCGCTGCGGCGGACGACGTTGAGGGGTAAAGCTTGTGCACGGGCGTGTTGCCTCGCCCGCCGTAGGGAATGCCCGATGTATGGCGGAACAGGTCGTGGATATAGATCGGATTCGCGACTTCGTTCTTTGCCTCCGCTCCCAGCGAGGTCCAGACGGTCATCTTTGCGAACGAGGGAAAGTAGCTATCGAGCCGCGACTTGAGCGGGAGCCGGCCTTCTTCGTTGAGAACCAGGCCCCCTACGCACGCCATCACTTTGGTCATCGAAGCGAGATTGAAGATCGCATCGAGCACCATGGGCTCGTTGCTGGCCCGGTTCAGAAAGCCGTGCGCCTTGTAATAAACGAGCTTGCCATCGCGAGCGATCGCCACCACCGCGCCAGGAACGCGGTTCGCAGCGATCTCGCGCTCGAAGAACTTGTCGATCCGACTGAGACCCTCCTTTGAGAACCCCGCCCGCTCCGGAGCGATCACTGGCAAAGGCCCAGCGAAGCCAGTGGCGGCAACCAACGAAGCCCAACAGATGGCGAGTAGGCGCATGGACTCTCCCTCCGACCAGAGGGCGGTGGCCTTAGCACCGCAAGGGAACGCGCCTCAACTTCAAACGCCTATCCGGATGTAGTTGCTTAGGCGCGTCGCCCTGCCCTTTCACCTCCTGCTCAGCCGCCTCGTTGAATTCGACAAAACAGGCGATCGACAATCGTAGATACGGCCTGCAAGGAGCTGAGTTTGTCGGATGACGCTCGATACGATGGTTCCAAAACCTTGGTTCGCGCGCTCCAAGGTGATCAATCGCTAAAACAATACGTCACCGAAAAGAAGATTGGCCAAGGGGGCATGGCCACGGTGTTTCTCGCCACCGACCTCGAGAACAAGCGAAAAGTTGCGCTCAAAGTGATGCTTCCCCATCTGGCCTCCAACCCGGAGTTCGCCGAGCGCTTTCTTCGAGAGGCCAATGCGATTCTTGGGCTCAAGCACCCGCACATTGTGGAGCTGCTCGGCTATGGAGAGGACGCCGGTCGCTACTTCATGGCCTGCGAATTGATCGACGGGGGCACGGTGCACGAGCTGCTTCAGGCGATGGGAAAATTTCCCCTCCCGCTTGCACTCGAGCTATTCGCGCAGCTGCTCGAGGGTCTCGCTCACGCCCACGGCTTCGGAATCGTTCATCGAGACCTGAAGCCAACCAACATGCTTTTGACTCGAAGCGGCTGTCTCAAGGTGGCCGATTTCGGCATCGCGAAGACGCCGGGCGGTGCAACGCTTACCCAAACGGGGATGCTGATGGGGACCCCCGCATACATGAGTCCCGAGCAGGCGATGGCTCAGCCCGTCGATGCGCGCAGCGATTTGTATTCGAGCGGCGTCGTCCTCTACGAGCTGTTGACTGGTTCGAACCCAAGGCTAACAGACAACCCAACCAGCTCCTTGGCAAAGGTGTTGAGCCAGGAACTGCCGCAGGTTTACACGCTCGAGCCCGGGCTTCCCGATTTTGTTCAGGCCCTGTTGGACGGTTTGCTCGCGCGCGACCGGGAACAACGTTTCCCCAACGCTCAAGCAGTCCTTTCAGTCCTGGCTGACGAGCTCGCCAAGGTTCGACGCCACTACCCGGGCCTGCTGGCGGAGTGTCTCGCGCATCCGGCAGAGATGAAACAGCGCCTGATGCATGATCGCGCAAGCGAATGGTATCAGCGCGCGCGCAACCAAATACAGAACCGCGACACTGGCAAGGAGTCGGCCGCGCTTTGGGCTTATCACGCGGTCTCGCTCGAGCCCGAAAATCAAGATATCCAGCGCTTGTTTACCGAAATTTGCCGGACAAACGGCCTTCACTTTGGACACTCCAAAAATCCGAAGGTGCTGGAGCTGGAAAAGCTCTTGGAGAGTGAAGCGGAAGCGCCGGGCGTGCTGCGACAGCTCGCTCAACTGTATCGGCTTGAAGGAAACATCCATCGCGCGGTTGTCTACCTCAAGCGCTATCTGAAGCTTCGACCCAACGACGGGTACGCTGCGACGCAGTTGGCTCAAATGACTGGCGAGGACTTGTGGCTCGGAGGTGGGCTCGGTCCGAGGACCAAAGAGCTAGTCGCCGGCATTCGCACCGGCGGCTTTCGTGCCAAGCCCCAACAGGCCCCTGCGCCGAGCAGCGCGGTCAGGTCGCCGACCAACGCGTCGAGCGTCTCGACACTACAGAAGGAAAGCTCCGCCTCCGCTTCGGCCCTGTCACAACTGGCAGTATCGATCGGGAAAAAGGTGCTGGTGGTCGGATTGATCGTGATTTCCTTGGGATTCATCGCCAAGCGGGTTAACCGGATGATCGATTCGGCAACCGACGAAGCCAATCATGCCCACGATGCCCTGGCGAGTGCTCAACAGAGCGCGGAAAATGCGCGACTCGCGGAGCAGAGTCAGAGCGCGCTGGTCCAGATCTCCCAGTCGAATGCCAAAGATGCCGCGCGACTGTTGGACGCGGCGAGGGCTGCCTTCGAGAAAGAAAAGTATCCCGAGGCGATAAGCGAGTTTGACACGCTCGTTCAGCGGTACCCCAAGCGTCCAGAAGCGGTAAGCGCCAGGTTTTTGCGGGCCAAGGCTTTGCTGGCCTTCGGGCAGCCGGCGAGAGCGATTGTCGCGCTCTCGGAGTATCTCGAACACCACGCTGGCACCGCGGAATATTGGGAGGCGCTGCTACGGCGCGGACAGGCTTATCACTCACAGCTCGAGGATGCCCTGGCGCTCTCGGATCTCAATCAGCTGCTCGAAAAGCAGCCCACCAGCCCTTGGGCGACCGAGGCCCTGATCGCGCGCGGGGAGATACGCGCCGCTCGAGGAAGTAACGAGGACGCGGTGGCGGACTTCAGGGCTGTCCTGTCTCGCACCGGACCGGCGGATCCTCTCAACGTCCGAGCCACCGACGATCTCAACAAGCTTGGTGCCGGACGCTAGCGGCCTAAGTCCTATTGCGTGGATCGTCCGCTGGGTTGACGTACTTGAATTCAATCGGGCCAATCCCGTGGAGCAGGATGACCGTCTCCGCTTTGGTGAAGGCGAAGTGATTGGCGTTGGCAGGCATCAATCCGAAGCCGCCGACGGTCAGCATCTTGGCCGACTTCGGATCAAGCTTGTCACCCATTCCGATCTAAAGCCCGGGCCCCCATTTCGCCTCCTTCACGTTTTCCATCTTGTGGTTCGCAGCGTGGGCGCTCGACGCCAGACACAGTACCCCGCTCAGACCGATACCGATCAGCGCTGCCTTTCCGTGTTTCATGATCGACCCCTCTCCTTTCGATTACTGCGGACAACTGGATTCCAAAGGCGGCGAGTCTACTCGATCGCAGCAGTCGCCCGCGTCCGCTGACGGAGAATATGCTTCTGGACCTTGCCGGTCGACGTCTTCGGAATCGGGCCGAAGATGACTGTCTTGGGGGCCTTGAAGTGGGCGAGCCGCGCACGGCAATGCTGGATCAGCTCTGCTGGGGTGGCCTGCGCCCCCGGCTTGAGCTCGACAAAGGCGCAGGGCGTCTCGCCCCATTTGGGATCGGGCTGCGCCACGACTGCCGCGGCGAGCACCGCTGGATGATCGTAAAGCGCGTCTTCCACCTCGAGCGACGAGATATTCTCGCCGCCTGAGATGATCACATCTTTCGCGCGGTCGGTAATCTTGAAGTAGCCGTCGGGCTGCATCACCGCCAAGTCGCCTGAGTGGAACCAGCCGCCCTCGAAGGCTTCCTGGGTTGCCTTGGGGTTCTTGGCATAGCCTTTCATCGTGATGTTGCCGCGGAACATGATCTCTCCGACCGTCGTTCCATCCCAGGGAACCGGCTCCATGGTGATCGGATCGAGGACGGTGGCGCCCTCCTCCAGCAGGTAGCGCACGCCCTGCCGGCCATTGCGTTCGGCGCGGCGATCGACATCCAGCGCTTCCCATTCCTGCTGCTTCACGCAAATCGCCGCCGGCCCATACGTTTCGGTCAATCCGTAGACGTGGGTCAGCTCGATACCCAACCGATCCATCGCTGCGATCGTCGCCGCTGGCGGCGCCGCCGCGGCCACCAGAGCGTGAATTTTGTGAGAGATGCCCTCTCGCAGCTCGGCTGGCGCGTTGATCAGAGTGTTGTGGACAATCGGCGCGCCGCAGTAGTGAGTCACGCGGTGCTCCCGGATCAGGCCGAAGATCATCGCCGCATCGACCTTGCGAAGACAAACGTTGGTGCCGGCGATCGCGGCGATCGACCAGGGGAAGCACCACCCGTTGCAGTGAAACATCGGCAGGGTCCAAAGGTAGATCGAATGTCGGGGCATGCTCCAGCTGAGGACGTTGCCAATCGCATTGAGGTGCGCGCCGCGATGATGGTACGCGACGCCCTTAGGGTTCCCGGTGGTACCCGAGGTGTAGTTGAGCGAAATGGTATTCCACTCATCCGAGGGCGGCTGCCACGCGTAATCAGGGTCGCCCGCGCTGAGGAACGCCTCGTAATCGATCTCGCCGATTCGCTCGCCTGGTCCTGAGTGCTCCGGGTCGTCCACATCAATGACCAACGGACGCGACTGAACCTTGGTTAGCGCTTTCGCGATCGTCGGGGAGAACTCGCGATCGGTAATCAGCACTTTCGCCTCGGCGTGATCGATCATGAAGGCAAGGGCCTCGGCATCGAGCCGGGTGTTGAGCGTGTTGAGCACGGCCCCGGTCATCGGCACGCCGAAATGGCACTCGTACATCTCGGGCGTGTTGGTCAGCATCACCGCGACCGTATTCCCCACACCGATTCCGCGGGCGGCGAGTGCCGAGGCGAGTCTCCTGCAACGGGCGTAAGTTTCTCCCCACGTGAAGCGACGCCGGCCATGCACCACTGCCGGCTTGCGCGGGTAGACATACGCGCTCCAAGCGATGAAGGTCAGCGGGGTGAGCGGCGCGAAGTTGGCGAGGGTTTTATCGAGTCCAACCTCCAGCGAATTTCGGCGCGCGTCACCCATGGCGAATCTCCTTTCGGAATCCTACCACTACTGGATTCGGCGGTGCGCGACCCCGTCCGACCGGACCCATGGCAATCAGGGTGGCAATCCCATCCGGTGCACGAGATCCGCGAACCTGGGATCCGAGCGAAGGGAATCGAGCGCCGGATCGACCTTGATCGGAATCAGCGTAGAGGAGCGCCGTCGATAGGCCTTTTCAAGCCACTCGAATGCACGGTCCCTGTCGTCGAGTCCGGCGTAGGCGCCCGCAATTACCGGAGCGACATCCTCTATCCGGTCTCGTTCTTTCAGCTCGCTCAAAATGGTCAAGGCGCCGTCTTTGTTGCTCGATCGAGCGTAGGCATAGGCCAATTGGCCCCAAAATCTCGGGTCGGTTGAGCGCATCGCGATCCCGCGTTTGAGCTCGTCGATGGCCTCCCGGTATGTCTTCATTCGCACGTAACAACCCCCAAGAAGCAAGTGCGCATAAGGTAAATCGGGCGCCATTCGCAAATCTTCCTTCAGCAGTGCAACGCCGCGGTCGTATTGCCCCGACAAGCAAAAGGTCCATCCCAGATTTCCGATGTACGCGACAGAAGCAGGATCGAGCTGCAGTGCTTGGGTGAACTCAGCCGCGGCCTCCTCAAAACGCGCCATCCGAAGAAGAAGGACGCCATACCAGCTATGCGCCAGGGCGTAGCTCGGGCTCAATGCAATCGCTCGCTTGCATTCCTTCTCGGTGGTGAGCCAGTCCCATTGGGTCATCTTGATGTATCCGAGGGCGGCGTGTGCCTCGGGCAGCTCTTCATCTAGGGCCAGTGCCTTCAGCGCCGCCGCCTCGGCCTTCGGGTAGACTTCTTCGGTGCGCGCATATTGTAAGTGGGCCAGCGAACCGTACGCATCCGCGAGGCCTGCATAAGCAAGCGCGTAATCGGGGTCCAGCTCAGTTGCCCGCTGGAAGTACTCGAGGCTCTGATTCACGGCTTCCTTTGTTCTCTTGTTCCAAAAATAGCGACCCCGCAAATACAGCTGATAGGCCTCCAAGTTGGTGTTGCGCTTGGCGACGCGTTGCTGCATCCTCGCGGTGAGGCGAGGCCGGAGCTTCTCGGAGATGGCTGTAGCGATTTCGGCCTCGACGGCAAGAAGATCGGTGAGCTTTCGGTTGTACTTTTCCCCCCATATTTCCGAGCCGGTCTCGAGATTGACGAGGTCCGCGCGAACCACCAACGTATTGCCGCGCTGTTGGACACGCCCGGTGACCACCGCTCCCACCGAGAGCTCGCGCCCGAGCCTTTGGAAATCGACGTCCTTCCCCTTGTAGCGAAAGGCGGTGTTTCGGGCGATCACCTGTAGCTCGGGTATCTGCGAGAGGTTGTCGATCACGCTCTCCGCGATGCCGTCGGAAAGATATTCCATCTCTGCATTTGCACTGTCATTGACAAACGGCAGCACCACGAGGGATTTGATTGCGCTGGCTTGATTTCGTGTTTCACGGCGCTGAAGGACGTACAGCCCGGCCGCGCCAATGATTAAGGCGGCGACGCCGAGCACCCGTAGGAGAGCGAATCGGCGGCGTTTGATTTCCAGAGACGGATGCGGGCGATGTTCCAAGCGCTGCCGGACCTCGCTCGCGCTCTGGGGCCGCTCGGCCGGTTTTTTCTGGAGCAGCTGTGAAACGAGCTGCGCGAGCCAATCGGGAACGGCGGGAATGGAGGCCAAGGAAACCGGCTCGTCATTGAGAATGCGCGCCGCAGTCGCCGCCTTCGAATCCGTTTGAAATGGCGAGACACCGGCCAACACTTCGTACGCGACCACTCCCAGGGACCAAAGGTCAGTTCGCCCGTCGACGGGCTCACCTCGCAATTGCTCAGGAGACATGTACAAAAGCGTCCCCATCGTCTGCCCTTCCTGGGTCATCATTTGGCCTTGGGAATCCGAAACCAGTTTGGCCAGGCCAAAATCGAGGATTTTGATGATTCCCGCGGTGGTGATCAGGATGTTGGCCGGTTTGATGTCCCGATGGACAATCGCGACGCGATGCGCGGCCTCGAGGCCGAGTGCCACTTGGCGAAGCACGTCCACCGCGTCGGGAATGGTCAACCGTCCCTTCTCCAGGCGCTGCTTGAGCGTCTCGCCCTCGTAGAGCGCGATCGCGATGAACAGCTCGCCGTCCTGCTCGCCGAGTTCGTAAATCGCCCCGATGTTCGGGTGGTCGAGCGCGCTGGCGGCCCGCGCTTCGCGCAGGAATCGAGCCTTGGCGTTCTCGCTGGTGGCAAATTGTCTCGACAACAGCTTGATCGCCACAGCCCGACCGAGCTTGAGGTCCGTCGCTCGATAGACAACCCCCATCCCACCCGACCCCAACCGCGCCTCCACCCGGTAGTGCGACAGAACGCGCCCGGCGAACAAATCGATTTCGCTGGAAGCCGCAATTGTCTCTTCAGAGACTCGGGAGAGCTGAGTGCCGGTTACCGCCATGAAGCTGCCCGCCTGCTCGTGCGCCGCGAGCAGCTTTTCGACTTCCTTCTGCAGCTCGCTATCCCCACCGCAAGCCTGCGAGAGGAAGCTGTGCCGCGAGACGGCGTCCCGCTCAAGTGCGGCGTCGAACAGCCGCTTCACCTGCTGCCAATGCTCGGGTGTCATCAGCGCGCCCCGCCGGTTACGGCCCTCCCACCGTTCGCCTGCAGC
>WNFH01000672.1_pt1 | contig 29292 bp, 32 predicted proteins | sample 5400411 | NCBI WGS metagenome assembly WNFH01 (sample SAMN13153347, study PRJNA577476) | soil metagenome | isolation source: 200 cm saprolite under Douglas fir tree site 2 hole 3 | place: USA:California | collected 2015-04-18 | reverse complement strand
GGCGGCGTCAAGTTTGCGGTAAATGTCTTCGCACAATTCCTGGTTTTCCGGCGAATCGGTGCTGTAGTAGTTGTCGAATTCGACGTGGAAGTCTTTAAAATCTCTGGCATGCTCGCGGTTCATCCGCGCAATGAGCTCCTTCGGCGTCACGCCGTCCTTCTCCGCACGCAGCATGATCGGCGTGCCGTGCGTGTCGTCAGCGCAGACATAATACACTTTGTGCTCCGGATCCTGCATACGCTTAAACCGCACCCAGATATCGGCCTGAATGTAACCGACCAGGTGGCCGATGTGGATCGGCCCGTTGGCGTAGGGCAGGGCGCTGGTAACCAGGATTTTTTGTTTCGTTGCGGCCTTGGCAGTGGGTTGCGTCTTTGCTGGCATGAGTTAAATCGGAAAAGAGTGAGCGCTTATTATCACCTGTAAGGTACCAGCTTTGGCCGCTCCTCGCTAGCTGCGTAAGCTACATCATGACTTTTTGCCGGCCAGGGTGTAGCATTCCGTCCCTTACCTAAAGCAAGGCTCAGGAGTTTTTGCATTGGCTGATATGTCACAATTAGAGATCGAGACGGCGTTAAAAGAGGTGATTGATCCTTACCTCGAGCAGGATCTTGTCACCAGCAAAAATGTGAAAAAGATTACCGTCGAGGGAGGCAAGGTTAGGGTCGATATTGTGCTGGGCTATCCCGCCAAGGGTTATAAGGATGCGCTTGCCGCGCGGTTGAAGGAAAAAATAGCCGAGGTAGCGGGCGCCGCGGATATTACGGTTAATATCCAATCCAAAATCGAGGCCCACGGGGTGCAAAAGGGCGTGCGGACCATCAGCGGCGTTAAAAATATCATCGCCGTCGCGTCCGGTAAAGGCGGAGTAGGCAAATCCACCGTGGCGGTTAATCTTGCCTTGGCGCTGTCGGCGGAAGGCGCTTCCGCCGGTATTCTCGATGCCGATATTTATGGGCCGAGCCAGCCGCGCATGCTTGGCGTGAGCACGCGGCCGGAATCCAAAGATGGTAAAACCATGCAGCCGGTGATGAGCTACAATTTGCAGTCCATCTCCATCGGCTATTTAATTGATGAAGAGACGCCCATGATCTGGCGCGGGCCGATGGTGACCCAGGCATTGGAGCAACTGCTGCGCGACACGAATTGGAAAGAGATCGATTATTTGATCATCGATCTGCCGCCCGGCACCGGTGATATTCAGCTGACGTTGGCGCAGAAGGTGCCGGTCACAGGCGCGGTGATTGTGACCACGCCGCAAGACATCGCCTTACTGGATGCGCGCAAGGGCCTGAAAATGTTTGAGAAGGTTAACATCCCGGTGCTCGGTGTGGTAGAAAACATGAGTACGCATATCTGCAGCCAGTGCGGTTTTGAAGAGCATATCTTCGGTGCCGGCGGCGGCGAGCGCATGGCAAAACAGTATGCGGTGTCGTTCCTGGGCGCTCTCCCGCTCGATATTCGTATTCGCGAAGATACCGACAACGGTAGGCCGACAGTGGTGGCGGATCCGGACGGACGCATCGCCCAGATCTACCGCGACATCGCGCGCCGCATCGGCGCTAAGTTGGCCTTGCAGCGCAAGGATTTCAGCGCCAAGTTCCCCAATATTGTGATTCAGAATACTTAAAGTGATGCGGGAGGAAGCAATCCCTCTCCCGGGCTATACACGGGAGGAGAGGGATCGTCGGTGCGCTGATGCGTCTTTTTTATTTGAAGCGGACGAGGTGTGCGAAGTTTCCTATAAAGACCGCGGCGGCAAGTATCAGGGACAGAAGGGTGTCACCTTACCGAAGACCTAAAAGCTAAAATGGCACGGTTAAATCCGGCCGGGCGCGCGCTATTAATGCCCGGAATAAATCCTGAATTCGTTTTAATCCCGCTTCACTTTCCGCCTCAAAGCGAAACACCAAAACCGGGGTGGTATTGGAAGCGCGTACCAGGCCGAAGCCATCGGCAAAGTCCGCACGCAGCCCATCGATGGTGGTAACACGCGCATCCGGAAAATGCGCCAGCCGGATTAATTCTTCAATTACAATATAATGCTCGCCTTCCGCGAGCTTTAATTGCAGTTCTGGCGTGTTCACCGTATTGGGAAGGGCGGCGAAAACCACCGCGGGGTCGCGCTTGTCGTGCGACAGCAGTTCCAGCAAGCGCGCAGCGGTGTAAAGCCCGTCGTCGAAGCCATACCAGCGCTCTTTAAAAAAGATGTGGCCGCTCATTTCTCCCGCCAGCAGCGCGCCGGACTCCTTGAGTTTTGCTTTGATAAAAGAGTGGCCGGTTTTCCATATGGTGGCCTTGCCGCCGGCCTCGACGATAGCGGCAGGCAATGTGCGCGAACATTTAACATCATAGATAATTTCCGCGCCGGGGTTGCGCGCTAAGACATCACGGGCATAAAGAATCATTTGCCGGTCCGGCCAGATGATCGTCCCCTCGGGCGAAACTACTCCCAAGCGGTCGCCGTCGCCGTCGAACGCCAGGCCGATATCGGCCTCCTGGTTTTTTAGCGCCATGATGAGATCAGCTAAATTTTTCGGTTGGCTGGGATCGGGATGATGATTGGGGAAACGGCCGTCGACGTCACAAAAGAGCTCGCGCACTTCACAGCCTAAGCGGCGCAAAAGTTGCGGCGCGAGCTCGCCCGCAACCCCATTGCCGCAATCCACGATCACGCGCAAAGGTCGGGCGAGTTTAACATCGCCGGTGATCCGGCTGAGATACGCCTCCTGGACATCGGTTTGGCTTATGCTTCCTTTGCCGTGGGTCAGGTCATTATTCAACAGGCGCTGGCGCAATTTTTGAATCGCCTCACCCGCCAAAGTCTCACCCGCCAACACCATTTTGATGCCATTATAATCCGGTGGATTATGGCTGCCGGTCACGACCACGCCAGACTGTGTGCCCAGGTGATGCGCGGCAAAGTATAAGACCGGCGTCGGCACCCGGCCGATATCGATGACGTCACAACCGGAGTTGGTGATGCCGGCTGCCAAGGTCTTGGACAGCTCCGGCCCGGACAGCCGGCCATCGCGCGCAATGGCGATGCGCCGCATACCACGGTCGCGCGCCTCGCTGCCGATGGCATGGCCGATCCGCTCGACAATCGCGGGCGTCAGGCTTTGCCCGACGATGCCGCGAATGTCGTAAGGTTTAAATATTTCCGCCGGCAGGGAAGCTAAATTCATGTTGAGCGCGATACGAGAAGATTGCGTCGAATTCATTTTTTGTGGTCATCCTTGATTCAAATTCCCACAATCGTGAGAGTCTCCCATATTTAGTGGAAAAAAAACAGATAAATGCAGCCGAGGGAAAGGCGTCGCCACTCCCAGTTCCGAGCAGCATTCGGATACTTATGTTCGAGCCCACGGGGAAAATAACCGCTTGATCCAACCAAACAGCTTGTGCCGCACAAGGATGTGCGAATCCGTGCCGCACAGGGAAGTGGTAATGCCGCGGAAGGGCTGCTCCAGCGCATCCATGCGCACGCAGCATTCGTCCTTCCCTGGACAGCACAGGATGCCGGGAGCGGCCGGGCGGTCCCTTTCGGCATCCTGCCTCTCAGGACACTCGCACATCCCTGTGCATCGCAGGATGCGCAAGAGCGGTCTCGATGCGAGTGCTGTAATGGCGTGTACGGATCGTGCTGCGGACCTGGTCCCAGCCGAGGTTTATGCAGGAGAATTCTCCTTGGTGTATTTCCCTTTTTCAATATACAACCCTATGCTACTGTAACTCGATGATTATTCTTGATTCAAGGATGCTATATGTCAAAAATGACGTAATTCATCCCGTCAAATGGGATGTATATTTATAGTTGGGCGCGGAGATTTGCAGATGTCCACATATGGGTTCTCTCAAGCCGAATGGGATGCCGCGAAGCAAGAGGCGCGCGCTCTCATGATCGCAAGGGCCAAGGTACGAGGCATGATTCCGTACTCTGACCTTGCGAAGAAAATCAAAGCCGTTCGGCTGGAGGCCCACGACCAACGTTTGTTTCACCTTCTTGGCGAGATCTCCTTGGAAGAAGACGCCGCTGGTCGCGGAATGCTGAGCGTCATAGTTGTTCACAAGTCCGGTGATATGCAGCCTGGCCCGGGGTTCTTCGAGCTTGCGAAGCAGCTCGGGCGCGATACGTCCAACATCCTCAAATGCTGGGTTGAGGAGTTGAAAAAGGTTCATGCCGTTTGGTCGGCCAAATGACTCTTCCGCACCTAATCACGCGGGAGTACGTGGCGTGAGCAGCATTCAGTACAGATACGGAAATGATTTGGATCTTGCCGAGGTCATCGACCTGTACCAAGAGTCGACGCTCGGCGAGAGGAGGCCGATTGATGACAGGCAGGTAATGTCCGAGATGCTGGCCCACGCGAATCTGGTCGTAACGGCTTGGGATAGAGACCTCTTGGTTGGTATTGCGCGTACGCTGACAGACTTTAGCTATGTTGGCTACCTGTCGGACCTGGCCATCAGGCAGTCCCATCAGAGTCGGGGGATCGGGACGCAACTGATTCAAAAGACGCGAGAACGGATGGGGCCGCGATCGATGCTGGTACTGCTGGCTGCACCGAAGGCGGCGGCGTACTACCCGAAGATTGGGTTCACGCAGCACCAGAGTGCCTGGGTGCTCAATGCGACCGACCCATTCCCGCCGGCAGGCCCGGCTGATGCTTAACAACCGCATGCACCGGACGGACGCGCTGAAGCCCCGGTTGAATTACGACGGTTAGCGAAAATGGATCGGCACCGTCATCTGAAACTGAAAATTATTATCGGCCTGGCATTGTTCGCTGTGGTTGCGGTTTTTCTCACCTCACCGATTCCGCAAGATCCGAGTTACCATCACTTCGCGGACCAACGTCAAATCTTTGGAATACCAAACTTCTGGAATGTGGTATCGAACCTTCCGTTCATGGTCGTTGGGTTGCTCGGGCTCCGATTGGTGTTGGGCGGTCCAATCACAGGAGGTTTACCCGAACTGCGGCCGGCATACCTCGTTTTCTTTCTTGGGGTAGCGCTTATCGCTCTCGGTTCCGGCTATTACCACCTAAGTCCGTCGAACCCGACCTTGCTCTGGGACCGGTTACCCATCACCATTTCTTTTATGGCGTTCTTTTCGATTATTGTCGGCGAGAATATCGCCGGTCACTTTGGCCGGCGGATGCTTTGGCCTCTTGTTTTCGTCGGCATTGTTTCGGTGGTGTACTGGAGCGCCACGGAAGTTCAGGGCAACGGCGATCTTCGGCTGTACGCCCTCGTTCAATTTCTGCCAATGGTGCTGATTCCCGTGATTCTTGTCCTGTTTCGCTCCAGCGTATCTAAGAACGGGTACATCTGGGCAGTCCTCGGCGCGTACGCCGCTTCCAAGGTCGTGGAACTACAAGATGAGGCTGTATTTCGCTTTTTTGGGGTGGTCAGTGGGCATTTTCTTAAACACCTTTTTGCCGCGTTGGGTACTTATTTCTTCTTTCTGGCGTTGAAGCGGCGTCGCTTAATTGTAGCGAAAAGCCAATAAATCGGTAGGGTGCCCCTCTAAAAATTCATAAAGTAGGGTGGATTAGGCAACGCAAATCCACCAATCAATAATGATTTTGTTGGATTCACCGCTCTCGCGGCTTAATCCAACCTACATGAAAATCTACCTCCTTTTGGGATTGAAGAGGCGCCGCTTAATTGTAGTGAACAGCCCGACATATTGGTAACATAACAGCGGGTTATTGAGTGAATGGAGTTATCAGGCCAAGATATTTCACCATCGGATCAAAATCCCGATCACAATAGAGAAGCGGCAGATTCTGGAAGATGCAATAAGTGCCGATCATGACATCGATGGTTTTGCGCACAGTGACTCCCTTCTTTCTTAAGGTACGATAGTGCGTAGCGCTGCGCTCGGCCATCGCCGGGCCGAGCATGGTAACGACGGGGAAGGCGCGCAGAAGACGCCGTGCCCGTTTGAAATGCGCATCCAGGCGAAATCCTTGCAATACTTCTGTTAAAATCAGGTCGCCTAGCAATATCTCTTGCTGACCAAGCAGACCATATAGGGTGCTCGTCTCGCGCGTTTCGCGGCCGTTAAAATAATCCACCCATACGGAGGAATCGATGACGATCACTACTTTTTATCGATGCGCATTTCGTCTAAGTTGCCTTCCCACGGCAATTTTCCGCGCCAGGCTTTCACGGCCTCTTGTTGTTTTAAACGCAATAACAACTTCAGGCCTTCTTCCACTACTGCCTTTTTAGTTTTAAGGCCGGTTGCGCGCATCGCGTTTTTAATAAGCTTTTCTTCGATGACTATATTGGTTCGCATTTAAATGATCTCTATGTGTATAAATTAATATTATTATACACATTATTAGAGCAGCTGCAAGACTCGGAGTATTGGGATCGGCGAGGCGCAATAATGGTGTTTACGGTCCCCGCAAACACTTAGTATTTGTAGGGTAGGTTAGCGGCGCAGCCGTGTAACCCGCCATCGGTCGCGTCCGGTGGGTTACGCCCTGACGGGCTAACCCACCCTACGAAAACTAAAAATTTATAAAGTAGGGTGGATTACGCAACGCAAATCCACCAATCAATAATAATTTTGTTGGATTCGCCGCTCTCGCAGCTTAATCCAACCTACATGAAAATCTACTTCCTTGCCAGGCTTTTAAGGTTTCAGGCGCAATAACAGCTTCACCGCTATTTTTTCCCCGAATGGCCGAAGCCGCCCGCGCCGCGGGGGCTGTTCTCAAAGCTATCGACGATAACAAATTCGGCTTGGACCACCGGGACAAACACCATTTGCGCGATGCGGTCGCCAGGCTCGATGATGAAGTGCTCCTGTGCACGATTCCAGCATGAGACAAGGATTTGTCCTTGGTAGTCGGAATCAATGAGACCGACAAGATTACCCAGCACGATACCGTGCTTATGTCCCAAGCCGGAGCGCGGCAAAATTACCGCGGCAATGCCCGGATCGGCGATGTGAACGGCGATGCCGGTGGGTAGGAGGTGGGTTTCCCCCGGCTCGATGCGCAGATGTGCATCAAGGCAGGCGCGCAGATCGATGCCGGCCGCGCCCTCCGTGGTATATTGGGGCAGAGGGAACTCGTTACCGATGCGCGGATCGAGTATTTTGAGTTTTATTTTTGGCATAATACCGTTTTGCGATCTGTTGAATAAAAGCGCGCGCCAAGCGCAATTTTGGCGCCAGGGGTAATTCCGTAACGCCCATTTTGTCGATCAAGAGTAACTGGTTGTCATCCGCCTCAAAGCCAACGCCCTCGATTCCTACCTGATTGGCGGCGATGAGATCAACCCCTTTTGCTTCGAGTTTGGCGCGTGCGTTCTTTTCCAGATCGGCGGTTTCAGCAGCGAAGCCGACGGTAAATAGCGTGGGATTTGAAGCCGCTATCTGTTTCAGAATATCGGGGGTCTTGACCAGCTCTAATACCAACGTATCGGGTTGCTTTTTGATCTTGTGTAAAGCGGCCTGCGCTGGACGGTAATCCGCGACCGCCGCGGCGGAGATAAAAATTTGCGCGTTGCGGATGTGCGCTTGCACTGCTTGCAACATTTGTTCGGCGCTTTTAACGTGTATCGTCTGCACGCGTTTCGGCGAAGGCAGGGAAGTCGGGCCGGAGATGAGCGTGACCTGCGCGCCCGCCTCAACCGAGGCTTCGGCAATCGCATAACCCATTTTGCCTGAGCTGCGGTTGCTGATGCCGCGCACCGGGTCCAACGCTTCCCAGGTCGGGCCGGCGGTAACCACCACATGCAAGTCTTGTAGCAAGCCGGTTTCGAACAAGGCCTCCGTCAAGCTTACCAACTCATGTGCCTCCAGCATGCGTCCCCATCCGACTTCACCGCATGCCTGATCGCCTTCCGCGGGGCCAAATAATTTAATGCCGCGTTTTTTTAACACCGATAAATTGTTTTGCGTGGCGCCATTTTCCCACATCTGGTGGTTCATCGCCGGTGCCACGGCAATCGGCGCTTCGGTGGCAAGACATAAAGTACTGAGTAGATCGTCGGCGTTTCCGTTTGCGAGTTTAGCGATAAAGTTGGCGCTGGCCGGCGCGATCAGCACCACATCCGCCCAGCGCGCGAGCTCAATATGCCCCATGGCGGATTCGGCCTCCATATCGAGCAGCTGTAAATGCACGCGATTCCCGCTCACCGCCTGCATCGTCAGCGGAGTGATAAATTCGGTTGCCGCACGCGTCATGGCGACTCGTACTTCCGCGCCTTCATCGCGTAGGCGCCTGACCAGCTCGGCGCTCTTATAGGCGGCAATACCGCCGGTAACACCCAAGAGAATATGCTTATTGGTTAAACGGTTCATGTGTTAAAGTTTACTTGGAGTTACATCGACTTGCATCATTTGCGCTCACTTTTTGCGCGTTTTTTTAGTCAAGGGAGGGGGTTATGCCAATCAGCGAATGGCCGGTGGCGGAACGGCCGCGTGAAAAATTGCTCTTGCGCGGGGCGGAAGCGCTGTCCGACGCGGAATTGCTGGCGATATTTTTACGCACCGGAGTAGCGGGGAAAACCGCGGTGGATCTGGCGCGCGAGTTGTTGGCTGAGTTCGGCAGTCTGCGCGACCTGCTGACTGCAAAACAGGAAGCGTTTTGTTCCGCGCCCGGATTAGGCAAGGCGAAGTACGCCCAATTGCAGGCAGTACTGGAGATGGGGCGCCGCTATTTGGCGGAAAATATGCAACGCGGGGAAGCGTTGTCGTCTTCCCGCGATACGAAACAATATCTCCAGGCCCGGTTGCGCGATCGCCGGGAGGAAGTCTTTTGCTGTCTGTTTCTTGATAATCGTCATCATATTTTAGCTTTTGAAGAATTATTTAACGGCACGCTGAACGGGGCGACTGTGTATCCGCGCGAGGTCATAAAGCGCGCTTTAGAGCATAATGCCGCCGCTTTGATATTTGCCCATAACCATCCCTCTGGTATTGCTGAACCGAGCCACGCGGATAAGCTTTTAACGACCCGGCTTAAAGAGGCGCTGTCCTTGGTGGATATCCGCGTGCTCGACCATTTGGTAATCGGCGACGGCGAGATCGTTTCGTTCAGCGAGCAAGGGCTTTTGTGATTTTCCAGCGGCTATAATAAATGTAGGTGTTTTAATTTTTTTAACGTAAAGGCTACCAAATAGGGCCGATTCTGATATAAAATCGCGCTTTTACTGAGGAATGAACATGTCGAAGGTGTGTCAGGTCACGGGTAAGCGTCCTCTGTACGGGAACAACGTTTCCCACGCGAATAACAAGACGCACCGTCGTTTTCTACCCAATCTGCATTATCGCCGTTTGTGGGTAGAGAGCGAAAAACGCTGGATCAACCTGCGTATCTCCAATTCCGGCCTGCGCACGATCGACAAGAAGGGCCTGGACGCGGTGTTGGCGGAGATGCGCGCGTCCGGCATAAAGGTTTGAGGATTCAATTATGCGTGAAAAAATCAAATTAGTTTCAAGTGCGGGCACCGGGCATTACTATACAACCACCAAAAATAAGCGCACGATGACCGATAAGTTTGAGATTAAAAAGTTCGATCCGGTGGCGCGCAAACACGTTACTTATAAAGAAGCCAAGATCAAGTGAATGTTAAAGCCCGGTTCCGCCGGGCTTTTTAGTTTTGGGGTAGGAAAATCACAGACTCATAAATTGCATGTTTTTGGAAAAATACCGTAAAATGGCTTGAATATTGACTTAAACTCCGTTTATGTATCCTCTCACGCAACAGGTATTAAGAACAGATGTCGCGGGCATGCCGCTGGAATGGATCGGTTTTCAAGATGCAGCTCGTATTCATCATTTGGGGCAGGTGGCTTATACCTGCGGCGTAGTATTATACCGTATCCACGGCGGCTATAACGCCATCACCGGGCGGCGCAGTACGATAGAAGTAAATTCCATTATCGCCACCTACGGCGACAACCATGGACTGATTAAGGCAAGAGCCCAATATGTACCGCCGCTCAGCAATCAAGCACTGTTTGCGCGCGACGCCCGTATGTGCATGTATTGCGGCGAGCGGTTTTTGTCGCGTGAGTTATCGCGCGACCATATTACTCCCTTAAGCAAAGGCGGAGGCGATTCTTGGAACAATGTAGTGACTGCTTGCAAGCGTTGCAATAACCATAAAGCCGGCCGCACACCGGAGCAAGCGGGGCTAAGCTTGCTCGCCGTGCCGTTTGTCCCGACGCACGCTGAATATGTTTATTTGCAGGGCAGGCGGGTATTGGCCGATCAAATGGAATTCTTGCTGGCGCATTTCCCGCGCACCAGTCCTTTGCATAAACGGTTATCGCGACTCATTTAGCTGACGCAGCCGGCGTTAATTCTGTCCAAGAGAATTATGTCGGGGTGTCGCCTGAGCGAGCTTTAGTGCCAGATTGTTTGGGAGTTTACTGCATGCATTTCGGTTGTTCGAGTTGTGGCGGCTTTACTGTATAGATTACGCGGCACCAGGACGCGGTAACAATGGGGGTGTGTGATGAAACTTACTTTCTTCAATAAAGGCGCCGTCTGCCTTGTGTTTGCCATGGTCTGCGTGGCGGTCTCTACCAACGCCAGCGCCGAGAAACGCCTGTCTATCGTGACCGGGCCCACCAGCGGTGTTTATTTCCCATTGGGCGGTGCGTTATCCAAGATATTGACGACGTCTCTCCCGGATACCACGGCTACCTCTGGATCCACCAGCGGCTCGATTGACAACATTCGCATGCTCGGCGCCGGCAAGGCCGATATCGCTTTCGCCCAGGCCGACCAGGTGTGGGATGGGTATAAAGGTTACGGCAAGTTCGAACAGCCGCAGCCGATCCGCACGCTTGCCGTGATCTATGCCAACACCTTGCATTTCGTCGCCTTGCGCGGTAGCGGTATTAGCACAGTAGCCGATCTCCGCGGCAAGCGCGTCTCGACGGGTCCGAAGGATAGTGGTGCGGAGGCCTGGAGTAACCGTCTTATGCAGGCGTCCGGTCTCAATCCGGACAAGGACATCGTGCGCACCAGCCTGGCGCCGGCCGAATCGGCGGCGCTGCTGAAGGAACGAAAGATCGATGCCTTCTTCTGGGCCGGCGGTATTCCGACCAAGGCAATCGCCGATCTGGCCAAAGAGCCGGGCGTGAGGACGCAGATTTTAAATACCGCTGTCGGGGTGCCCGCGATGTTGCGCCAGTTCGGACCGGTATACACCGACGGCGAGATTCCGATCTACCGCAAAGGGCAGATTCGTGTGGACAGCTATGCCGGCGTCACCAAGCCGGTCCCGGTCGCGCAGGTGTGGAACCTGGTCGTCGTTCGCGCCGACATGGACGAGAAGCTCGTATACAACATCGTCAAGACATTATTTGAGCACAAGTCGGATCTGGTGGCGGCACACCCGGAGGCGGCCAACCTCGATCTGGTGAATCAGCGCGGGGGCGGATCGCCGATTCCGTTCCATCCCGGCGCCAAAAAGTACTACTCGGAAAGAGGCGTGAACAACTTGCGCTAGCCTATCGCAGCATCTAATAAAAGAGTGCGCAAATAAAAAACCCGCTTTAAGCGGGTTTTTTATTTGGTGCGCCCGGCAGGGCGCACTCACTTGGAGGTGGAAGTCCTCTACCTACCCGGCAAGGGGAAGGGTTAGCCGAACGGCAAGGGTGTCGCAGGCGACTGCGAATCTGAAGGAAGCTGAAGGCAAAGCGCTGGCCTGACGAACAGGAAGCGGATAGAGGCGGCGTAGCGGGGTGAGGCGGCCAATATCGTCGAAGCCCGAAACTTGCACGGAACGCTACGACGTAGATCCGACAGGCATAAGCGTGAAGGTGGGTGCGCAATACCCGGGGAGATCTGGCGGTCTGCCTTGTGCTACTGACATCAAGAGGTGTTGGGATGGGACGCCAGAAGTCAGCAGAGGCCATAGTTAGGTGTCAGTATGAGCTGAAGGGCCGAACATGAAATGCCGCGAGTAGGCGGCGGGAACCTCAATGAAGCTTATGAAGGCGGAAGCTTGTCGGCAAGACGAGGCTGGAAACACCGGAACCGGACGGAATCTGGGGAGGGTGGCTGTCAGTGCCGAGGCGGATTTGGCGGCCCGAACGCGGACAAAAGCGGAGGCAATGCCCAATCTCATGGAGGCCGTAGTGGAACGCGGCAACATGAGGCTGGCGTATCAACGGGTGGTTGAGAACAAAGGCGCGGGAGGTTGCGATGGGATCACCGTGGCTGAACTCAAAGACCATTTGAAGCAACACTGGCCCACGATCAAGGGAAGAAGTGCTGGCGGGTGATTACACGCCGATGAAGGTCGCGCCGGGTGGACATCCCCAGCTCGCAAGGCGGGGTACGGACGCTTGGCATTCCGACGGTGGTGGATCGACTCATCCAGCAGGCGCTGCATCAAGCGATGCAACCGATCTTCGAGCCGACCTTCTCCAGAGCGAGCTTTGGCTTTCGACCGGGCAGGAACGCCCATCAAGCGATGCGGGCGGCGAAGCACTATGTTGCCGAAGGCAAACGTTGGGTAGTCGATATCGACCTGGAGAAATTCTTCGACCGGGTCAATCACGACCTCCTGATGGGCAAACTGGCCGAGAAGATCGACGATGCAAGGGTACTCAAACTCATCCGGCGGTATCTCGAAGCGGGCATGATGGCGGACGGGATCACTCAAGCAAGGAGAGAAGGCACACCGCAAGGCGGGCCGCTCTCGCCCCTGCTGTCCAACATTCTGCTCACTGAGCTTGACCGGGAACTGGAGGCAAGGCAACTCTCCTTCTGCCGTTACGCCGATGACTGCAACATTTATGTCGGGAGCAAACGGGCGGGGGTGGGGCTGCTCCAAAGCCTGACCTGGTTCCTGGAAGAGCGGCTCAAGCTCAAGGTGAATCAGGCCAAGAGCGCGGTGGCGCACCCGTGGCAGCGGAAGTTTCTGGGCTACAGTCTCACGTGGCACAGCAAACCGAAGCTGCGGATTGCCCGCCAAAGTCTCGGGAAACTGACAGAGAAGGTGAGGGCACTCCTGCGCGGGGACCGAGGGCGCTCCGTGCTGACCACACTCCAGACACTGAACCCGGTACTACGCGGCTGGGCGGCTTACTTCAAGCTGACTGAGACCAAACGAGCGTTGGAGGAAATGGACGGATGGCTGCGGCGCAGGCTGCGCTGCATCCTGTGGCGACAGTGGAAACGTCCCTATACCCGAGCGCGCAACTTGATGAAGCGTGGATTGACGGAAGAGCGGGCATGGCGCTCGGCGTGTAACCAGCGTGGCCCCTGGTGGAATTCTGGGGCGAGCCACATGAACGCGGCCTTCCCGAAATCCTGGTTTGATCGAATGGGGCTGGTGTCGCTACTCGATACTGTGCAGCGTCTTCAGCGTGTTTCATGAACCGCCGGATGCGGAACCGCACGTCCGGTGGTGTGGGAGGACGGAGGGGGTGACCCCTCCTCCTACCCGATTCTGGTTTTTTACCTTTAAATACCGGCTGGTCCTAGCGAGTAAGTGCGCAATTTCAAGGAAAAATCGCGCAAGGCCTGAATGCCGGTGGCTTCCGCCTGTTTACACCACTCTTCCAGTGCATGCAGCAGTTGTTCTTGGTTGTTGGCGGAGCGTTTCCAAATATCCTGAAGCTTTTCTTTCATAGCATAAACAGTTTGTAGCGCGCGGCTATATTCCAACGCCTTGTGCAGCCATTTCTTATTGGCCTCATCGATCAAGCTGATTTCCCGCACCATTAATCGTTTGGCGCGTTTGAGCACGGCCCAACTTTCTTTATCGGTCGGATCTACCTTGCGTAGCTCCTCGCGATGTACCGGCTGCATAACCTCGCGGGTGAAACGGGCCATGATCTGGAAGCGATTGGTGATCACCGCCTTGACGGTTTCGAGGTCGCAAGTCTGTTTATTGGAATTAAATGCCGGCTTCGGGGCAATTTTCTTAACCAAAGCAAGCCCCAAGGTTTCGAGCATGCGGATATACATCCAACCGATGTCAAATTCCCACCACTTGGAGGACAGCTTGGCGGAGCTTGCGAAAGTATGATGGTTGTTGTGCAGCTCTTCGCCGCCGATCAGAATCCCCCATGGCACGATATTGGTCGCGGCATCCGGGCATTCGTAATTGCGGTAACCCCAATAATGGCCGATACCATTAATGACGCCGGCGGCAAAAAATGGAATCCACATCATTTGCACCGCCCACATGGTGATGCCGATAGCCCCGAATAACACCATATTGATCAACAGCGTTAAGATGATGCCTTTGACACTGTGCCGCGTATAGAGATGGCGCTCCAGCCAATCATCCGGCGTGTTGTGTCCGTATTTTTCCAGGGTTTCCTGGATTTTGCCTTCTTGTTTGTAAAGCTCAGTGCCCTGCCACAGAACTTTGCTGAGGCCGAGAATTTGTGGGCTGTGGGGGTCCTCCTCGGTTTCGCATTTGGCGTGATGTTTCCGATGGATGGCGACCCATTGTTTTGTCACCATACCGGTGGTTAACCATAGCCATAGCCGGAAAAAGTGACTGACAACGGGGTGCAAATGGAGCGCGTGGTGCGCTTGATGGCGATGTAAGAAAACGGTAACACTGACAATCGTCACATGTGTTAAGGCCAGGGTTACGATGATATAGCCCCACCACGGTAAATCAATCAGGCCATCAAGCATAATAATAGAATTCCTCTAAATTCACTCGAATCTTAATAGTTTAGCTCAAATTCAAAGCTGGTGTGTTACTTTTTGTACCTTTTTGTACCTTTTGAAATTTGTTGGATTTCTTGCTTAAATGAGGACGCTTCAGGCTGGTTTTCCGGCCTCAGCGGTGTTTGCCAGCGCTGCGATAAGCTTAGGGTAATTCGCTTTTGTTTGCGATATTATTTTCATTTTTCCGTAACAGGCAAATGACCCGTCCAATCACCCCGTTATTAGCTGCGGATGTCATCATTGAATTAACCGACCGTGCCGGCGCTCCCATCGTGCTTATAGAGCGCAAGAATCCACCCTATGGATGGGCATTACCCGGCGGGTTTGTCGATGTGGGGGAAACGCTGGAGCGTGCGGCGATACGTGAGGCGCAAGAAGAGACCGGGCTTAAAGTAACATTGAAGACTTTGCTTGGATGTTATTCCGACCCTAGCCGAGACGAGCGTGGCCATACGGTATCGGTGGTCTATATCGGCGCGGCTACCGGCGAGCCCAAGGCGCGGGACGATGCGGCCAGCGTCGATCTTTTCCTGCCGTCTAGTTTACCGGACAAGCTTGCGTTCGATCATGTACGCATTTTGTGGGACTATCTTACTTATCGGCGGAGCGGAAAAGTCCCTGCGCCGGCGCTTCCTGAAGAATGATGCTGCGCGGCGCGGAAAGGGTGATCCCTGCGCTGCTGAATTCTTTCCATATACCGAGATAAAGATCCGAACGCAGCTCACTAATGCCCCGCTCCGGATTATTGATCCATACGCCCAGCTCTAAGTTAATGCTGTTATCGCCGTAGCCGAGCAGATAAGCCATGGGTTTCGGGTTTTTTAAAACACGCTCATGGCTACACGCCACCCGCTCTATAATTGTCAGGGCTCGCTCCAGATTGTCGCCGTAACTAATGGGCAGCGGGAGCCGCAAGCGAATATTACGGTCACCGCGATATGACCAATTGGTGATTTGCGCGGTGACCAACTCTTCGTTAGGTATCAAAACATCCAAGCCGTCACCATTGCGTACTACGACGTAACGCGCATTCAGCGATTGGACGACACCGAAGGTGTTGTTGGCGAGGCCGATCACATCGCCGGGATGAATAGATTCTTCAAAGATAATAATAAAACCGCTGATAAAATTGCTTACGATCCGCTGCAGGCCGAGGCCCAAGCCCACACCCAAAGCGCCGCCGAATACCGTGAGCACCGTTAAGTCGATGCCGGCGGTAAACAATGCAGCGGCGACGGCGAGCAGTAATAGCAGGAATTTGCTTAATTTGGTCAAAGCAATCTTCATGCTTAGATCCAGGCTCTGGCTGCGCATCACGCGCGCATGGAAGGCGTTGGCGATCCACAGCGCCAGCACTAACAGCAACGCGACGGACAACAGGAAGCTGGAGATCGTCAGCAGAGAAACACGGACGTTGCCGAATCTCACGGCATACTCGTCCAAGACCTCCTTAACCAGAGGCAACCAACCTAAAATATGCAGGGCGACAATGGACCAGATGGTAAAGGTCAACACGCCTTCCCATGCTTTCAGCCTGCTCCCCGGGCTGAAGCTGTGGCGTAAAACGAACACGCCCATCCGGATTAAGGTCAGCGCGCCGGCGAGCAGGATAGCGTAGTGCAAGAACTCTGTCGGTATTTTCTGCCAGTGGCGCAGAATAGCGCTGCCGGCTACCAGCCATAACCAGAGTATTAAGGGGATAGTGGCGAGCGCGCCGGTGCGCATGGCCGTCCGCCGGTAGCCGGTAGCGGCGCCAGGCTGGATCGCCGGTTGAAACCAGTTTTGCAATCGTCCCCCGACCCAGAGCGCGAACAGCGCGCCGGTTACGATTACGCCGATTTGCCACCACGTATAAACCGAGTAAAAAGGCTCGATCAGATCCTGGACCAGAGGTGAAAGAGAAAAGCTGCCGCTTAGTGACAACTGCTCGATCCGCATAGAAAAGCCAACGTAGTGATAGGAAGAATTTTGCCTGCAGTTCGCATATTTTCGAGTATAGCTTCTTCCCGGCGGTTTGGAGATATTTAAGCGGTTATTACCGCTTATCATCTCGACTTCAGCCATCCGGTGAGGCTGTAACGGCAGCGGCGGGCGGGCAGGACTTCGTGCGCGATTTCGCGGCTGTTAAGAATCACCAACCTGCCGCCGACAGGCGGGATATCCAGTGATATTTCGCCGTCGTCTTTCTGTAGGTATAAGCGAAGCTCTCCACCCTGTTCGTGTTTCCAGATAGCGTTGAGATACAAGACGCAGCTGATTAAACGGTTGGGGTTTTGTTGGAACACGTCACGATGGCGCTGGTAAGTGCTGCCGGGGCGATATAGGGCAAAGTGGCATTCATAGTCGGTCAGGCTTGAGAAGCACTCACGGTTAAGCTGCAGGCGCAGACGATCAATCGCTTGCCAGTACAAGTTTTGCGCGGGCGAGAGCCGATTGGGATCGAGCCATAGGATTTCATCGCCGCGCACGGCGGGGTTGACCTGCCGCATAGCTCCACGGCCTATCGCCGCTTGGCTTCCCTGGCCGCGCGCGAATAAAGACTTTTCCTCCGCGCGCAATCGATTGATCAGGCGGGCCGGCAAAAAATCCTCAGCGATGGCGTAGCCGTCATTGGCAAACCGGTCAATTAATTTTCTGATCAGGCCGGGTTCGGTCATGCCGCGAAGTCATTGCGGGATTCTAAAATCCGCCGGCTGATTTAAGCAGGAGAGTGAAGCTCTGATTGTTCTTGCGCTTCCTAACCTTCGCAGCAATATTATACTTATCGGGAAGCAGCCACACCGTGAAGTCATCGGCCGGGTCAATACATTTTCGCAGATTGACCGGATCTTGGCCGTTTATATTCCGGCAGGATGGTTCAGACGCGGGTTCGGATGGGAGCCGTTGCAGGATCGCAGCTTCTAATTTGCCAAAAGGTGTTTCCAATATTTCTTTCCCGGCATAAATAAATTTATAAAAATTTAAAGTTTCACCGTCAGTGATAGGCATAGACTGCGCGCCAAGATTAGCGAAAGAACGCAGCATGAATAAATACAAGAAACTCCCCTGGTCCTGGCTGCCGGGAGGCAGGGCGGATTGCTGCCCATTATTAAAAATCAAGCGTGCCTTCGGCCAATCGAAAACCGCATTGCGATAATAAGCCTTGTTATCGCCTTTGCGGGTCTCCGAGAAAGATTGCGGCTGGATATCCTGGCCAACAAGCTTGAACCATCCCTCCTCCAGCCATTCCGCCTTCGTCAGCGCCCTCGCCAGTCCGCTTGCCCGGGTCCAGGTGGTGTGATAATAAAGCCCGTCTTTTCCCCGCAGCAATTTTTTTGTCACCTTGCCAATCGGCAGCTCCCCGTAGTTAAAGCTGTATTCCAGCTCCATCTGATCCGGCAATCCGGCGGTAGCAGAGGCGAAAGGAAAAAATAAAAATAAAAAATAAAGAAGACGTCTCATTTTAGTTTTCCCGGATCGGTTCAGCCTGGTATTTTCCATCGAGGAAAATACGGCCGTCGTGTAATTTTACGCGCCCTTCCGCCAGCCAGCGGATGGCTAAGGGGTAAATGCGATGCTCTTCTTTGAGCACGCGTTCAGCCAGCGTTTGTACTGTGTCGCCGGGTTTTACCGGCACTACCGCCTGCAGAATCACCGGTCCTCGGTCGACGACATCGGTTACAAAATGCACGCTTGCTCCATGCCGCACGGCGCCGCTTCGCAACGCGCGCGCGTGGGTATTGAGGCCGGGAAATTCCGGCAGCAGCGAAGGATGAATATTGATCAAACGGCCCTGATAATGCCGAATGAATTCTTTGCCTAGAATACGCATAAATCCCGCCAAAATAACTAATTGCGGCCGGTAGTTATCGGTAACTTGCATCAACGCGCTGTCAAAGTCCGCGCGCGAAGCAAATGCGCGGTGATCGACGATATGAGTAGGCAATCGAGCGTTACGCGCGCGCTCCAATCCCAAGGCATTCGGATTATTGCTAATGACCGCCCGTATTTCTATCGGCAGCTGATGAGCGGCGGTTTGATCGAGGATAGCCTGTAGATTAGTGCCGCGTCCGGAAATTAAGACCACTACCGCTGCCGGGGATGAAGTCATTCGATAATAGCAACCTGCTCGTCTCCAGAATAGGCCTCGATATGGCCGATGATGCACGCGGTCTCGCCCGCTTCTTTAAGCAAGCGCAGCGCGGAGTCCGCGTCGTGCGCAGCGACCATCAACACCATGCCGATGCCGCAATTGAAGGTGCGGTACATCTCGGCGTCTACGACGTTGCCTGTAGTTTGCAGCCAGTCAAAAATCGCCGGACGCCTCCAGGCGCGGCGGTTGATCACCGCGCGGGTCCCCGCAGGCAAAACCCGGGGGACGTTACCGGGCAGGCCGCCGCCGGTGATATGGGCGAGCGCGTGGACCGATATTTGGCGCAGGAGGTTGAGAATCGGCTTAACGTAAATGCGAGTTGGCGCAAGCAGGCTCGCGCCCAGGGTGGTCCCGGCAAAGGCCTGGTTGAGATCGGCGTGCTGGATTTCAATGATTTTACGGATAAGGGAATACCCGTTAGAATGGGGACCGCTGGAGAGAATACCGACCAGGCTATCGCCCGGTTTAACGGCGGTTCCATCGATGATCTTGGATTTTTCCACTATGCCGACGCAAAAACCGGCGAGATCGTATTCCCCGGCGGCATACATGCCCGGCATTTCCGCCGTTTCTCCGCCTACCAAGGCCGCGCCGGCGAGTTCACAGCCTTTGCCGATACCGTGAATTACCGCAGTGGCGGTGCTGATATCGAGATGGCCGGTGGCGAAGTAATCAAGGAAAAACAAAGGCTCGGCGCCTTGCACAACCACATCGTTGGCGCACATCGCAACAAGATCGATGCCGATAGTGTCGTGTTTGCCCAACGCGATGGCCAGCTTAAGCTTGGTGCCGACGCCATCGGTGCCCGCCACCAGCACCGGCTCTTGATATTGTCCCGGCGGAATTTGAAACAGCGAGCCGAACCCGCCTAAGCCGGCGAGCACCCCCGGCCGCATGGTGCGTTGCGCAATCGGTTTAATGGCTTCGACCAAGGCGTCCCCGGCGTCAATATCGACGCCGGCAGCGCGGTAACTGAGTGTGGGTTTTGCGGTTTTGTCCATGGTTTCGTTTCGAGTTGGAAGATGGGACGCGGGACGTTTTTGTCAGTCATAATTGTTAATTTCGCATAATATTGTGATTTTAGCATTATTATGGCCAGGGCCTCACCTATCGCAATTCAAAAGGTCGAGCTGTGCTGTACAGGATGTACGAATGCCGCGGAGCGCATGGATGCGCGAGAGCGGCCGCGCGGGCTTAACTGCAATGATTGCGGGTCTCGCCCCGCGGGCGAGGTACTTTCTTGTCGCGACAATAAAGTACCCAAAGAAACGCTCCCCGGTCGCTCGCCGCGCGAAAGGCGCGCGGTTCCCTGCGCTCCTCGGTCGGCAAGGGGGTTGGCCGACAGCACATCCCTGTGCTGCGGCCAACGCGCGGTCCCTACCGCGCCCCGCAAAACAGCGGGCCTGATCCTCGCCGCCCTCCGGTGCTTGGCGAGCTCCTACGGGGCAAAACCAACCCAACCCTCTTTACTATTAATGTACCGTGGATTAGCAGTCTGTCTATGGTGTATTAAATCGCGTCGAAAAGCCCGATGTAGATTTTATTGCCTGGACTTTAGGTTAAGTTTACGATGCAGCCATGTTTATAAATCAACCCAATAAAATTTTAGGTATTTTATTGGGGTCTATGTTTTAGTTAGCCCCGCGGAGAAAGATCATGGTTCGAACACATCAACAATTCATCGCCCTTGCCCTTGCGATTGCCATTGCAGTCTTCGGTACAACCCTGCCGCTCACAGTGGCGGCTGAGACAGCCCCATCAAAAATTGGCATTGTAATCATGCATGGCAAAGGCGGATCGCCGACGAAACATGTTACCGAATTGGCATCGTCGCTTGAGCAAAAGGGGTACCTCGTCGCGAACCTGGAAATGCCCTGGTCCGGGAAACGCGAATACGACATAAACGTTAGCGCCGCAGTAAAGGAAGTTGAATCCGCGCTCGACACGCTGCGCAGCAAAGGGGCGCAGAAGTTGTTTGTCGCCGGACTCAGCCAAGGCGGCCTGTTCGCAATCTATTTCGGCGGTAAGCAGGCAGTGGATGGCATTATCGCCATCGCGCCGGGCGGGAACGTGGGCAACCCCACCTACCGGGAAAAACTGGGCGAGTCCGTCGATTTGGCGCGCAAGCTTATCACCGAGGGGAAGGGCGATAAAAAGACCGAGTTTAGCGATTACGAAGGCTCAAAGGGCACCTACCCAGTTGTCACCACCCCATCCGCTTACTTCAGTTGGTTCGATCCGGATGGCGCAATGAATCAAACGACGGCATTCAAAAATATGAACCCGCACGTTCCTATTTTGTTTATTGCACCAATGGGCGACTACCCAGGCTTGCGCAAAGTGAAGGACCAGTTTTTCTCGCTCCTGCCTAAGAACCCGCTTAACAAACTCTACGAGCCAGATTCGAGCCATCTGAATTCACCTTCCGCATCGCGCGAGGAGATCGTGCGGTGGACTACGGAAGTGGCAGGTAAGGCTAAGCCGGCGCTCTAGGGGGCGCCTGCAAGCGGGCGCCCCTGAGCTAGGACGGTTGGGCGTCTTGGAGGAATCACCATGCTAAGACTTAGTTTGTGTTCTCGCTTTGTCGGCTGCCTTGATCGGATGCGTAACTGGCGAGCGCATGCAAAGCGTTCGCGAAGGCATGTCGAAAGACGAAGTAGTTGGAGTCCTTGTAAATCCGGACGGGTTTCAACGTAGCGGTGAGTACGAAGCCCTCCGCTACACAAATCGTCTAATTAGCGGGTGGTCATGGGACCGGGCGGACTACAACGTCATCCTTCGCAACGGCCGAGTACTTGAGTACGAGCCTGGTCAGGTCAGGCAACGGGATCCGAACACCAGCACGCTAATCCTCATGCCACTGAGGTAGGTCGAGAAGATGGACGACTACGAAGGGCGGCTTCAGCCTGAGCGCGTGGCGCCGCAGGCGATCGCGCGAGTTGCGGCCGAGAGCGGTTGCCGAGGATACCGATAGCGACCGGGGCGAGACCCGCAATCATTGCAGTTAAGCCGGCGCGCAGCGCGTCCGTAAAAAGCGCGATGCGGTGTAAACCTTGACTTAAAGGGTGTGCTCGCATAGCGTGCGATATCCACACAAATCGCGCTTTTGTATTAATCATCGACCGACAAGAATAATTTTTTTGGAAGCAAGCTGCTTGAAAAATATTTCTTGTGCCGGTGCTGATTTTGTTGTTAAAGAGCCAAGATTATCTCCCGGCATTAATCGTTTTTTTAATTGCCGGAATATCGGATGGATTGGATGGCTATATCGCGAAACGTTATAATCTGATCAGCGGCTTAGGCGCGATACTCGATCCTTTAGCCGATAAGATATTACTGGTAAGCGCCTATATTATGCTAAGTTTCCTGGGCCACGTTCCATTCTGGTTGGTATTAAGCGTGGCCTTCCGCGACCTGCTTATTATCGGCGGTTATTTGGTTTATATCTCGCTCGTAGGCGCCGTGCAGATGCGCCCGAGTTATTTGAGCAAACTCAATACCTTGATGCAGATTTTGTTGATCATTGCCATTTTAGTCCAACAGGCCGCCTCATTATTTTTCCCGCTTCTTACCAATGGATTAATTATAGCCGTGTTGATTACGACCGTGGCCAGCGGCGCGCATTACCTCTGGATCTGGGGCGTGATGAAGGATATTGCGCCGGCAGCAGCGCCGGGAATCCGCCATGAATAACTCGCATCTGTTTCTGCGCCTGGGGGTCATCGCCGGCTTCGGGATTCTGGTTTATTTATTGGCGCCGATTCTCACGCCTTTCTTAGTTTCAGTGCTTATTGCTTACATAGGTAATCCCGTGGTCAGCAGGTTCCAAAGAATGCATGTACCGCGCGCCGCTAGTGTTGTGTTTTTGTTTATATTCTTTTTCGTGGTTCTATTGGTCCTAGTACTAGGCGTGGTTCCCCTTATACAAAAACAAATCAGCACATTTGCGGAAAAGGTTCCGGGGTACATCGATTGGCTGCAAGCCCGGCTTGCATCACGCGGGATTGGCTTATTTTCCTTAGATGTGGATACCATCAAGCAACAGATTTTGCAGCAGTGGCAAGATGTGGGTAAATGGATGGGAACCGCGCTTTCCTTCGCCAAGCAGTCAGGTGTGCAGTTGTTCAATTGGTTATTGAATTTGGCTTTGATTCCGGTGGTAACATTTTATTTGTTGCGTGATTGGGATGACATTGTCAAACGCTTGAAGCAATTACTGCCCGCACGTTTGCGCGCCCGCGCGGCTCCTCTCGCTGAAGAAATCGACGACACATTAGCGGGATTTTTGCGCGGTCAGTTATTAGTCATGGTGATACTGGCCATCATAGACTCGATCGGATTGGCGTTAGTTGGTCTCGATCTTGCGCTGCCAATTGGTTTGCTGGCAGGATTAGTGAGCTTCATTCCTTATCTCGGTTTTATTGTCGGCATTCTGGTTGCAAGCCTCGCCGCCTTATTGCAATTCCAGGATGGTATTCATCTGTTAGGGGTGTTGGGCGTATTCGCCGTCGGACAAATGATGGAAAGCATGGTATTGACCCCCCGCTTGGTCGGCCAACGTATCGGTCTGCATCCGGTTGTCGTGATCTTCGCCGTGTTGGCGGGAGGACAACTGTTCGGTTTCCTCGGCATCCTGCTCGCCCTGCCGGTATCCGCGGTCTTGGTAGTGTGGTTACGCCACTTGCATAATGGATATAAGCATCATACTCTCCCGAAACGCTCTTCGCGCTCGTGACCACGCAGCTACCGCTTAACCTCAGTTTGCGCGACGGCGCTTCGTTTGAAAATTTCTATCCCGCGCGTAATGCCGAATTGGTTGCGCAACTGATGGCGGCGGCGCAGAGTGCGCCGATCAATCCAGTGTTGTTTATGTGGGGAGAGCCGGCTTCCGGTAAAACGCATTTATTGCAATCCACTTGTCGCCTGGCGGATGAACGCGGCGAGATGTGTGCCTATATTCCGTTAAATCTTGCCGTGGAATTTTCCACCCGCATACTGGAAGAGATGGAGCAACGCCGGCTCGTTTGCGTGGACGACATCCATTGCATCGCCGGCAATCAACAATGGGAATGGGCCTTATTCGGTTTTTATGAGCGCCTGCGCGCGGCGGGCGGTATTCTTATTGTTACCGGCAATGGCGCTCCGATGCACTTAGGCTTACGTATGCCGGAGCTTGCAACCCGCCTGGGTTCGGGCGTGGTCTATCATCTGCAGCCTTTGAGTGACGCCGATAAGCTGGTGGTATTGCGCCGGCGCGCACAAAGCCGTGGATTGCAGATGCCGGAAGAGGTCGCGCGTTATGTGCTGCACCGCTATCCACGCGACTTGCAGGCCTTGTTTCGTTTACTCGATCGCCTCGATCGCGCCTCGCTGGCGGCGCAGCGCCGGCTCACCATTCCTTTTATACGAAGTTTAGAATGATCGGGTAAAGAAAAGAAAATAATCCTCAACCCATGAAAACGCCGCCGTTTATTGTCTCGAGTCGCGCCGCGTCGGCAGGATGACTAGAAGTCGCTCCAAGCGGTACTTGGAATGGATCTCTGCCGCGTTTTGCCGTCAAGTGAAAGTGTGCCCAGGCAAAGGCTGGTCCCAGGGTGTGCGCAGCGAACGCGTCGCAGAGGAACTCAGTGAGCCAAGACCGCCAAGATCTTTTCCAACCCTCAAGATACAACCGAAATGACTGCGGAGTCAGCCGTCGTGTTTCCTCGCGCCGCACCTCGTTGTGCACCAGCGTTTGTGCATCCGACCACAGCGCAACGAACGCCTTCTGCAATGGCTCGATCTTGGGGCTTAAATTTGGCGGTCGTTTTTTCAGAGCAGCCGGCTAAAAATACAGTTTCGGCACCAGAACCCTCAAAAAGTCCTTGACTCTGGACCTACCTCCAAGGTCTATCCTTGTATGACAATCTGCGTTAGCGCAGCGTCTATGAATGCCAATAGTTGAGACTGATCAGACCCGGGGATATGCGATTCCTAAACAGTCGACAAGGAGTCGAGAGCCGGTTATGAGCACGCCGTGTGGTTAGCGCATAGCGCGCTGGCAGTCAACGTTTTTAATTTAATGAGTACAAGGAATATGCGATGAACACAGTGACATTCAAAATCGAAGGCATGCATTGTGACGGCTGTGCCGCGATCATTCAATCCCTTTTAGAACGCCAGGCAGGCACCAAACAGGCTGCGGCATCGTTTAAAGACGCAGAGGCGCGGATTCTCTATGACCCTCAGGCCGTCAGTGAAGAACAATTGGTTGCTGTTATTGAGCGAGGCGGCTACCGCGTTGCGAGTCGCAACCATGACTGAAGCCTTGCATTGGATAGCCCTCCCGATCGGCCTCTGGTCCATCTGGTTCGGTTTGTTTCGCCAGCTTAAACGGCATGAGGCCTTCTACAAAATGAGGTATGGCCATGAACACGACAACCACTGCTGAATCCGCTTCCCATTATTGGAGCGAAGAACCTGCAAACCGGCCCGATCGAGCACGAATCCGCGCGCGAATCGGCGGGCTACATTGTTCACTGTGTACTGGTACCATCGAAAAAGTACTCGGCAAGCAACCCGGTGTCGATAAGGTTGCAGTGAGCCTCACCCATGAGCAGGCGCTGATCGAATACGACCCACATATCGCGCGTCCAGAGGAACTGCTGCAGACGCTCAAGGACATCGGCTATACGATCTCCGATCCACGTAAAATGCGGCCGTTCGAAGAAGAGGAAGCGGCGCTGGTGCATGAGGGTAGGCGCTTTTTCGCAGCGGTGGCCTGTAGCCTCGTCGCAATCGCTTTGGTAGCCAACCCAAACGGGTTCTGGTCTGCCCTGTTGTCGCTTGTCATCTTTGCCAGCTTGGTTCTTTTCATCTTTGTAGTGCTAAGAAATCGCGGGCTTGGCATCGCCTTAGGAAGTGCAGTGGGCTTGAGTGTGCTGGGCTTGGCATTGCATTTCTCTAAAGGCCAAGGCTGGCTGCAGGAAGCGACGCCGTGGATTACCGGGGCTTTAGCCTTCTTCATGGTGTTCGGTGTTGGCAACCACATTTTCGTCATGGCAGTCCAGGCGCTCAAGCGCGGCATCCTCAATCAACACGTACTGCTCGAAATTGGTGCTTTTGCCGGCATAGTCGGCGGGTTGATCGGTATGATCTGGCGTCCTGAAGGTTATCCGACGGCGCCGTTCTTTGCGGTCTCGGTGATGGTGACCACTTATCACATTTTTTCGGAGTGGCTGTCGCTGATCGTCAAGACGCGCAGCTCACAAGCGGTCAAGAAGCTGCTCGACCTGCAGCCTAATACGGCGCGGGTGGTGCGCGACAACCGCGAGCAAGACATTCCGGTCGAGCAGGTGCGGCTGGGAGACCAGATACGCATTCGGCCGGGAGAGCGCATTCCAGTCGACGGTGAAGTGGCGAGTGGCCATTCGGCCGTCGACGAGTCGCTTATTACTGGAGAACCGATGCCGGTGGAAAAAACCGCAGGCAGCAAGGTGGTCGGCGGTTCGATCAATAGCACGGGAACTCTGCTGGTACGGGCTACCGCGATCGGCGAAGAGAGCTTCCTGCAGCAAGTGATCCGCCACGTCGAAGATGCGCGTGCGCTCAAACCCGGGCTCCTGCACCTGGTGGATAGGGTGCTTACGGTTTACACGCCTATCGTGCTCGTGGTCGCCTTGATTGCCGTTGTCGGCTGGCTGCTCGGTTCTTTCCTGATCACCGGACACGTAGACCTTCAACGCGCGGTGTTCGCGGGATTGAGCGTCCTCGTCATGGGCTATCCCTGCGCAGTGGGTATCTCTGCCCCGCTTTCCATCGTGCGGGGCGCCAGCGAAGCCGCAGAGCTCGGCATCCTGATGCGCACCGGAGAGGCGTTCCAGGGTTATCGTCTGGTGACGCATGTCGTGCTCGATAAAACTGGTACCTTGACCCAAGGCCGTCCGCTGGTGCGGGAAGTGGTTCCGGTGGAATCGAGCGAGGAAGAGTTGCTTGCGATCGCGGCCGCGGCTGAAATCTCATCGGAGCATCCGCTGGCGCAAGCGATTGTGAGTGCTGCGTTCGAGCGCAACATCACGCCGCTGAAGGTCGACAGCTTCATGTCGGTCCCGGGGCGCGGTGTATCCGCCACCATTGACGGGGCCAAAGTGCTAGTCGGCAGTCCCGATTTTCTGGAAGACGAAGGTATCCAGCTTGCACCGCTTGGGGTGCGAATTCGCGAATTGGAGGAAGCAGGCCGCACCGTCATTGCGGTCGCGAAGAATGGGCAAGCGCTTGGTATTGTCGCTCTCGGCGACACGCTTCGGGATGATGCAGCCAAGACAGTTGCCGCACTACGCAAGGCCGGGATCACGCCAATATTGCTCACCGGCGATAACGAGCGCGCCGCCCAGCGGATTGCCGCTGAGGCTGGTATCGATGAAGTCTATGCCGGCGTGCTGCCCGATGGAAAAGTGGACATCGTGCGGCGACTCCAGAAAACCGGCAAGGTGGCGATGGTGGGCGATGGCATCAACGATGCGCCCGCACTGATGCAGGCGGATGTCGGTATCGCTATGGGCAGCGGCACCGACATCGCGATCGAATCGGCCGACATCATTATTCTGGGCAACCGCCTCGAATCGATACTCGTCGCGCGCGACATTAGCCGCCGCAGCTACCGCAAGATGCTGCAAAACGTGGTGCTAGCCTTCTGCTTTAACGGCATCGGCATCCCAATCGCTGCCACCGGTCTCATCTATCCTGTATGGGCGATGGCGGCGATGGCCGGAAGCGTTACCGCGATCTTCTTCAATTCGCTGTGGGGCAAGCCATCCATTTTCTTCGACGCGGTGATGAGCGTGGGGCGCCCGCTGCTGACAACAACCTCAAAGACTTGAATGTGCTGGCTTCCTACTAAGTTTGCGAGTGCCCCGCGAGCAGACACTCCCTAGTCCGGCCGATAGAAATGAAACGTCTCAATGACGCAACTACAGGAATGGAAGATATCCCACGCGAGGCGCCGACCCGCGAGCGATTGCTCTAGATATTAGCTCTTGACTCTGGAGCTACTCCAAGGTTTAGAGTGTAGGCCGATAGAAACTCAATTGTGAAAAGGAGGAAGCGTATGCGCAGCATGAAGAAACTCTTGGTGTTAACGGCAATTGGCATGGCGGGGGTGATGGTTTCTGTCGCCGGCATGGCCGAGGAGAAGATCGAGGGCAAGGTCAGCCGCACGAAGCTCACCGCCTGCCACCCCCGGGCAAGCGGCGGCGGGTGCGAGGGAAACCTGACTCTGGAGACGAACGTAGACGGCAAAGCGCAGCAAATGCCGATCAAGGTCGTCGCGGACACCATCATCAGGAAGGGCAAGGACTACCTGTTTCTGCCCGCAACGCAGGGCAGCACGGTGGCGGTGACCTACGCGGTGGAGAATGGCGAGAAGGTGGCCAAGTCTATCGATGTGCTCGCCGGGAAGAAGGGTTCGTGAGCAGGCTAACCGCATTGTTGCTCGTAGCCGTTTCGACCTCGTTCCTGTTAATGACCGGGCAGGCCGAGGCGAAAGACTGCCCATCGAACGCCGCGCGGGTGGGGCCGGTCTGTGTCGACAAGTACGAAGCGAGTGTCTGGGAAACGACGGATAAGGCGTCCATCAAGAAAATCAGGGATAACACGATCACGCTGGCGGACCTGCGCGCCGCCGGCGCCGTTCAGCGCGGCATCTCGGGCAACGATTATGGGCCCGGCTGCCCTCCGACAGGCAAGGGCTGTGTAAACCTCTACGCCGTCTCCATCGCCGGGGTGAAACCGTCCGCGTTCATGACGTGGTTTCAAGCTTTGGCAGCAGCTCGTAACTCCGGAAAGCGGCTCTTGAGCAACGCCGAATGGCAGGCCGCCGCGCTCGGCACGCCAGACGGTTCTCCCTGTGTGGTCACCGGCCCGGCGCCGCAGCTGACCGGCACGCCCGGCTGCGTCTCCGATGCCGGTATCTTCGACATGGTCGGCAACGTCTGGGAGTTTACGGCGGATTGGGTTCCACTTTCCGCCGGAGACTGTCCCGGCTGGGGAGAGTTCAGCGGTGCTCAGATGTGCCTGGCGGGGTCGGACCCTGAAGGCGGTGGTCCAGGCGTCCTGGTTCGCGGCGGCAGTATCGGCTACGGCGAAGGCGCCGGCGTCTTTGCGGTCCGCGGGGATTGGACGCCATCGCGAGGACGCCTGCCGGTCGGATTTCGGACGGCTCACTAGGGAGCGACAGTCGGCGTTTATGTGGACTGGAGCCTTGAGGCAGTTCAGGCGATAACCGAGACGAGTTCGTGACGGGTGCTTTTCTTAGAGGGCTTCGCAATCCATTCCGCAGCATCGCGCGGGCGACGGTGGTCGTCCTGTTGCTTGCCCTCGTCATCGGCTTCCTAGCTTTGATGGTTCAGGCGACGCTTGCGAGCCGGGAGAAGATCGCCGCGATGGAGGGGCGGGTGCGTACGCTTATCGAACTGCGGGAGGCGGGTGCCTTCGGCACCG
>WNFH01000334.1_pt1 | contig 29359 bp, 29 predicted proteins | sample 5400411 | NCBI WGS metagenome assembly WNFH01 (sample SAMN13153347, study PRJNA577476) | soil metagenome | isolation source: 200 cm saprolite under Douglas fir tree site 2 hole 3 | place: USA:California | collected 2015-04-18 | reverse complement strand
TTCCCTAGAAAACTGAAACTTTCCATCCCGCAACCGTACGGCACCGAAGTATCCCACACTGCGCCGCGTCGGATGATGCAGCAGCACGGGGTCCTTGGTTTCCGGTGACACCCACATGCGACAACGCGAGCCGTGCTGCTGGAAGTGTACTTCGTCCGTAGCCCAGAGATCGACCGCGGCATCTTCCATCAGCCCTTGGAGTTTTTTTTATGCGCCTTCTGCCGTTCGGGATCGGCTTGCGCAATCGCGGGACGAGGCTTGCGTAGCCGAAAACCCAACTGTCGAAATAGACGCTGGCATTGCCGTACGCCCAAGTCGATCCCGTACTCCCGCTCGATCCAGGCTGCCAGCGTATTGCCGTCCCACAGATTTCCGCTCAAGCCTAGCTCTCTCGCGGCATCCGCCGAAGAGAGGCGTTGATTCCCCGAAGGTCCTTCTCGCTCAGGCGTCTCGGCCGCCCCGACCGTTCACCCTCGCGCAGTGCGGCTAGGCCTTTCTCCTCGAACCCGCGAATCCAATACTCGACGGTTCTCGGTGCGTCTCCCAACAGCGCCGCCACTTGCGGACACGTCATACCATGAGCCACCAGCAGCACGCCTTGAAGCCGGTGGTCATAGCGTGATTCCTCGGTTCGTCGAATTTCATCTTGTAATCCCAGAATGATGGTTGCGGAGTCCGCAATCGTAAGTGGTTTCATCGCATTATATTCATTTAATTTATAGTTACTTATGACGTTATATTTAGTTTGGAAATTCTGGAGGAGCGATACGCTTTTCAATGGTTATTTCCGTTGAAGTTCGCGCTGCACGGTTTGGAGCGCCTGTTCGCTTCAGACCCGAGAATGCCCAAGGTTCCACCCGCCTGGATCAACGAACCGCTTTATTTGGCTTCCGGCTGGAACAAAAGACATCGGGAAGATTGTCGATCCCGTTCGGTAACTCACTGATGGTGGTTGCTAGTGTTAAGTCGACCGCCCGGCCACAATTCCTTTGTCCGCGGTCCTTAGCCCCCGAGCGAATCCATCTTAACAGCCCCATGGCTGTGATATAAAACTCTATCACTTCTCCTGCACTGAAACCTCGGCCCGGTCATGGAGTTTCTGCCTTTGTCGCTCAAGAATGCTCGACATCAAAAAATAGCTTACTTGATATTCGGCGCGCTGTATCAGCCGAGGAAACACTCTAGTCTGTGTCGCGGGATTCATTGACTTTCCACCTCACCTGGAAATGACCTATTTTTTCAGAATGAGGGTAAAGCTTTTCGAGAGCGTCGATTAGATCTGACTCCAGCGGCCCGGAAAATTGGGGTTCGCTATCAATGGCTACCACGCTGACGCCATGACTTTCAAGCATACGCAGGATTCGCTCACTACGTCCCTCGGGGTCATCACGAAAATCGAAAAACGTTCGGGTAGGGTTTTGCAGGCCAGAAAGGAAATATATCTCCGGACAGTCTGGTGCAGCGTAAATGAAGTTCCCATCGGCATGCGATTGGACCGAGGGAATCAGCTTTTCGTAGAGTTGAGCCTCGCGCGCATCTATGCGAAGACCTCCTGCTCGCGCCATCGTCAATCGTTCGGTTCTCACATCTGTGGCATGGCGCACGCTTGCCACATCGAAGCCAGGAGTGACCCGAAAGAAGGCGAATAGGAGGTAGAAGACAATCAGTGAGCCGAGCGCGAAGCATGGGGGCCGGTCTAGTGATGCGAACAAAGCCGTCGCTGCTAGGATTGCCAGTGGAGCTGCGTAGCAAAAGTAAACCGGTACGGTAAACGGAAATTGCACCAAACTAACAAGCGCCATTGCCCCGGTCAGCAGCATGATTTGCTGTTGCCGAAGAACGGTCAGCCGTCGGACAAGTTGCGGAAGTCCAACTGTCATTACACCTCCCAAGGTTATTGTGGGAATCGCAAAGGCCAGCGAACACCAGCCCTGTGCATATACAAGTTGATTGTTTGCTGAAAAGTTTAGAATTGCAGCGAGATAAAATACCAGAAGAGCGCTGCAAACGAGCTGGCCCCGTCGATGAGATAAATATACAAGACTTATTAATATAATGAAAGGTAATAACGCTAACATTAAAATAGGATTAGGTTGCGGGGTTGAGGCAAAATAGATTTGTCTCTTGGAGAGGTTGAAAACGTCATGTAACAAGGCAGCGGTGGAATGGGAAAGCCAATATGGAATCAAGAAGATGACGATCGGAAACACAATGCCAGCGCCAAACGAAACGAACATCGAATATAGATTCGCAAATCGATACCTGTCACGGCCGCCGGGCTCGGCGAACTCTCGATGCAGTAGCAGGGTCACAAGCACGGCGGTGGGCATAACAAAATAAATCAGACTTCCCACCCCCGGAATGTCGTGGACCAGCCTGGTTAGAAATACCAGAAACAGTATCAAGCCGGTCACCACGAACATTCTAAAGAACCAACTGTTCCCGGATGATTTGGTCTTGCTTGCACTCGCTAGACTCTGTTCGCGAAAGATAAAAAACAGAAGTGCTGCAAAAACGAAGTACACCCCCGTGATCTTCGCGAGAATGGAAAACCCGCCGCAAATGCCGGCGATGAACAGCCATCGGCGAGAACCCACCTCAATGTGGCGAAGCAAAGCACCAATACCGAACACTGCAAAGAACAGGTTGTACCAGGAGGGCGCGGCAGCGGGATAGTTCGGCACACTCCATGCCACGGATAAAAGTGTAATAGCTCCTGCGGTAAAGGCAGAGACGAAGCGCGAAGCCACATAGAAGATGCATGGCACCCACAATACAAATACCGTGAGCAGGAGGATCCGTAAGGATGCCAAATTGACTCCAAGTGCTCGGAAGGCTAAAGCGTTTAGAAAAGTAAGCCCACCTGTGTAACTTTCATCAAAATCTCGATGCGGCAGTTCACCTTGCAGGACGCGCTCGGCGCTTTGAGCATAGGTTCCGTCGTCGTGCGGAACCCATCCTCGCTTCAGATAGCTCGCCATGTAGACGGTCGCGAGAACCCACACGCACAGGAGAATTACCGCCCCACGCAGCCGGGAAGTCTGGCCGATCTCCGAGGGCCGCAGCTCCGCAACTCGTCCCGGATGCGAACCGCTGTTGCGGTCCTCTCCAGCGGGCTTCGCTGTCGCGCTGCTCATGGTCCTTGATTCCTTCCAATCCTTTGGAGTCGATTGCATCATGCCCCTCCAAGGAAGAGAAGCAACGTTTCCTTCCACTGTGTTCTGCTAGTGAATCAACTCGCCAGGGCAAAGCTCCCCGGGCTTTTCCAAGCAGTGTCTTTTTGCGCTATTTCCCCTGTCTACCAGAAATCTCGCCCGGAGATCTTCCTTGCCTGCCGATTCCAATCAGAAATCCAAATCCCCCTTCAAAAATACGTTCTTGTACTCCTCCACTCTCATCGCCGTCACGATCGATCTTACGGTCACGGACCGGGATTGCGTGTTGCCGGCGGCGTCCTGGATGGTGCGGGTGTAGGTAGTTTTTTTGGTGGGGAAATATGATCCCCTCCGCCTCGCCTCCACGGGAATGGATTTGGGGCGCAAGAACAACCCCTTGTCGCCGCAATTCCCCCGCATCTATAATGTTCCCTTGCACGGAGTCCGGTTAACCTTATGCGCATACCGGGCTCAGCATATATTTTAGGAAGCGGAAAGCGTTGATTGCTTCAAGCTCGCATTGGGAATGTCTGCACGGCGGTCGAACAAATACTATATCTGACCCTCACGCAAAAATTAAGCAGAAATTGCAGGAAGAGATCGAGCAGCTCTCCCACGAATTCAACGTCGAGCTACCGAAAGAAATAGCCATCGCCCGCGCCCAGGCGACCGCTCGGAAAATGCCGAGTACAAGTACGCCAGAGAGCGCCAGGGCTATGTCAATCTCAAAATCACGCACCTGAAAAAACGCATGGGCGATCTTGGCATGCCCAATCTAAGCAACATCCCCAGGGACCGCTCCGGCTACGGCCCGCGCATCGTGGTAATGGACGTTTTGCGCAGCGTCGAAATCGGATACAAGTTGGTCAGCAGCGATGAAGTCGACGTGGAAAAGGCCTCATCTCCCTATTACGCATTGGCAGAGCCCTGCTCTATCACAAGGTCGGCGATGAAGTTCAGGTCACTACGGCTGCGGGCAAAAAAGAATTTGAAATCCTCCGCCCGACGACCATTCACTACGACGTGTGAGCCGATCGACCGTGGACGGCCTGAACAATGACGCATCCACCGGCCTGTGTGCCACCTGCGAAAATGCCCGCTCCTCAGTTTTCTTGCTCTGCCAACTCTCCCTCACTGACCCGCGTTTCCCCACATATCCCCGCCTTCCCGTCCTCTCCTGCCCCGCTTACCAGCCAAATTCCGCTCACACGCCTTCCCTCCCGCAAGCTTAATAGCCCCTTCTCTCCAACCCTTCTCTCCAACCCTCCTCTGCAACTCAGTGGCCTCTGTACTCTCTGTGTTAAATTCTTACCCCTTTTCCATTTCCATTAAGCTCTCTTTATAATGATTTTCACCACGGTTCTCCGAAATCACCGAGATGATCCGATGCCTCTCTACTCGGCTAGCCATCTCTACGCCTCTGCGTTGCTCATCTTCGTATTTTCCCTGCCCGCCTCCCCCAACACGCGGGAACTCACTAGCTCCCCGCCCGGCGCAACCGTTGATAAGGCGATGTACAATGCCATCTGCCTTGGAATTCAAAACGGAAGTCTTAGCTTCACTTTTCCGGCTCACACTAATATGCGGAAGAGTTGTTCACGTTTGTTATGAGGAGGAGTTGCGTGACAATTCGCGCGATCCAAGATGAATCACCAGGCACCAACGCCAGACCCTAAGCAAATTACCAATTCCCCTCTGGCGGCAAGTGCGCTGCGCTACATGCGCTCTCAGTGGCTGCCTGTGGGCGTGATTTCCGCGTTGCTGGTGGTGCCGTGTTACTGGCACCGCCGGATTGAAGCGGGCGATCTTGCTAGTCATACCTACAACGCGTGGCTCGCCCAACTCATAGGGCAGGGCCAAGCTCCCGGTCTATACATTGTGCGGCAGTGGAATAATGTGTTGGTAGATCTTGCGTTGCTGCATCTGGGCGGCGTGGTGGGATTTATCGCCGCGGAAAAGATCGTCTCGGCAGCATGTGTTTTGATTTTCTTCTGGGGAGCATTCGCGTTTATCACAGCGGCCACTCTGCGGCCGCCATGGTTTCTGGTTCCAGCGGTCGCGATGATTTCCTATGGCTACACATTCTACATGGGTTTCATGAATTTCTACGTATCGCTGGGGCTGGGATTTTTTGCTGCGGCGCTATTCTGGCGCGGCGCGCGGGCGGACTGGATTGGGGGCGCGGTGCTGACGGTCCTCACTCTGGTGGCGCATCCCATGGGATTTGGCTGCCTGCTGGGAACCGTGGCGTACGTTGCGCTCGCGGAGAAGATGCGTGGAGTCTATCGCTGGGTCGTGTTTGCTTCGGCATTTCTTGTGGTGTACGGGCTGCATGTTTTCATCCAGGGACACTACCGGAATGCTACCAGGTTTGGCAGCAGCTTCTACTTTTTGAACGGCGCCGATCAACTCGTTTTGTTCGGGCCGCGCTACATTATGCTGACATGCATTGTGCTTATCTCAGGCAGCCTATGTTTCCTGCTGGGTGTGATTCCCGGGCGCAAGCCGGATCCGTCGCTGAGAACATTGCGCACGCCGCTGGAACTCTGGACCGTAATGGTTTTCGCGGCAGCAATGATACCGGAATTTATTTGGCTGCCGCACTACGGCGATAACAGCTCTTTAGGATATGTGGTTTCCCGCCTTACGACGCTGACGGCGGTCTTTGGTTTGTGCGTGCTGGGTTCCACTGAACTCCGCAAAGGGCACCTGGTGGGGCTTGCCGCCATGGCGGTTGTGTTTTTTGTCTTTCAGTATGAGGACACTGGCGCGCTGAACCGCATGGAGGAGCAAGCGGAGCAACTAGTCCGTCCTCTGCCATATGGCCAGAGGGTTCTGGAGACGACGTGGCCCGGCGGGGACTCGCGCATCCCTCTGGGACATCTTGTCGACCGCGCGTGCCTCGGCAAATGTTTCGTATATTCCAACTACGAAGCCGGGACGCATCAATTTCGCATTCGCGCGCTGCCGGGGAATCCCATCGTAAGTGACTCTGGCGACGCGGGCGGCCAAATGACAGGGGGGCGATATATCGTTCGGCAGGAAGATCTGCCGATTTCGCAGATCTACCAGTGCGATGAAACCGACTTGACCAAGTTGTGCATCCGGGATTTGACCGCCGGAGAAAAGAACGGCCGCATCGGCCGCCTGCCGCCGGAGCAATGAGAATTCGCAGGCCCGAGGAAACTGACAACTTCAACTGAACTGCCGGCGGCAAACCGATTCCTCGGCGGATGGAGCGAATGGCCCGGTGATCATCCCTCTCTCGCATGAAGGTCCCGAAGGGCGGTCGCTGCCGTATGCTACTATCGCGTTCGATCTCTTGAACGCCCTGGCATTTCTCGCCACGCATTCCGCCATCGAGGACGAATCCCGCCAGATTGACGGACTCGAAACGCGCATTTCTCTTGATCGCGGCTTTAATCGATAAATCGCGGAGAGGCCGGCAGGGATTTTGGGTTATTCTTGATGCGGATTACGATAGGAAAAAAGTGCGAGTGCGGAGCCCACGGCCGTGGCAATCAGGAGGAAAAACAAGATCGACAGAAAAACCCCTGCGAGAGTTCCATTGATGGCGCGAATTCCTGTGATTCGGCCCAGAAGAAGCCCGCTTAGGAACGTAAGAAACACCAAACCCATGTACCCCGGCACGTGAAGCTTCCCTCGCCTGGCAGCAGACGGAATGGCAACCACAAGAGCGAGACATACCAAAAGCAAAGGCAAAACGAGGGAAAGTTTTAGCCCGGCCAGAACGAGGCTAAGGAATAGCTGGTAATCGGGAAGCATTCTCACTAGCATAACTCCAGGGAATTGATTAATCGATGCCGTTTGGCTGGTTGAGTTCCAAGCCAGTGGTTTCTGTACCGGCCATTCCGCATGGAAGCTGACGTGCTCACAGTCAAACGCATAGTCTTGGGCCTTTTGCTTTAACTCCGGGTCACTTCGCAGGTAGATCGCTTGTATCGATTGGCGGATAGGAAAATGGAAGCAACCACCTTGATGGTACCCCACCAAATCCAGCGCACCGGCGTGCGTAAGGGAGTGCTGGAGGATTTAGCCTTAAAAATTCTCTATGTTCACGGCGAGATGTCTCTTACCGAGCTGGGCGATCACGCTTGCCTCGGCGCGGGAGTCATTGAAGAGATATTCCAGGTCTTTCGAAAAGAGCAGCTCTGCGAAGTGAAGGGGATGTCAGGAGCCACCCACCGCATCGTAGCCAGCCAGCGCGGCAAGGAGCGCGCGGCAGCCTTGCTTTCCCAAAGCCAGTACACCGGGCCCGCCCCGGTCTCTCTAGCGGATTACTGCGCGCGGGTCATGATGCAGACCGTCCAGCGGGCGACGCTAAAGCCCACTGACATTGACCGGGCCTTTCACCAGCTCGTTCTTGGCCAAGACATGGTCAACCGCCTGGGCACGTCGCTGGTCTCCGGAACTTCCATGTTCTTGTACGGCCCGCCGGGAACTGGAAAAACAACCATCGCGAGCTGCATTCCGGACACCTACAACGATAGCGTGTGGATCCCCCACGCCGTCGAAGTAGACAACCAGATCATTAAGGTTTACGACCCCGGCGTTCATCGGCCTAGCTCCGATCCGATTTCGGAAGAATCCGACAAGCGGTGGGTCCTTTGCAATCGCCCGTGTGTCATTGCCGGGGGCGAACTGTCCGCGGAAATGCTGGAATTGCAATTCCACGCCTCCAGCAGATTTTATACCGCCCCTCTCCAGATGAAGGCCAACAACGGCGTTCTGATCCTGGATGACTTCGGACGCCAGCGCATGCGTCCCGATGAGCTTCTCAATCGCTGGATGACCCCGCTGGATCGCCGCGCGGATTTTCTCGCTTTGCCTGGAGGCAGAAAGTTCGAGCTGCCCTTCGACGTGTTCGTTGTGTTTTCCACCAATCTTGACCCGCTCCAGCTTGCGGACGAAGCATTCCTGCGCAGAATTCCCAACAAGATCAGAGTCGGTTACGCAACTCCCGAACAGTTCATCGAGATTTTTCACCGGCAATGTAAAGTGCGCTTGCTGGCTTGCGAGGACGGCGTACCCGAATATCTGGTTCAGTGCGTCACGCAGGAGATGAAACACCCTCTTTCGCAGTGCCTTGCGCGTGACCTGATCAATCAAATCTTCTGGGCCGCTCGCTATTGGGGCCTGGAACCTCAACTCTCTCGCGAATCTTTGGACCAGGCCTGCCGGGCTTATTTTCTTCCGGCAGAAAAAGCTTAGGTCGCCTACTTATCTTTGGGGACTTCAAGATAGCCCACGATTTGGTTATGCAGGACTTTTGTGGCCACTAGTTCCAGCGGCGCTGAATTGCGCGCAAGCACGAAAACCACAACCTCATCCACGGCGCGATCCTTCAGCTCGATGCACTGCTCATCAACATATACGCAGACGGTATAGCGCTGGGTTTTAGGGTCGACTGCCTTCAAGAGCAGCGACACCGGCCCTACGGGCTGGCGGGTTGCTCCGCGCCGCAATTCAAATGACATAGCGCTCCGCCGCGTCCGGGCCAGCAGTTGATTCAGGTCCTCCCGTGCCTTGGATAGTTCGCCCTGCTGTGAGCCAACGACGCCAACCACATCCGCAAGTCGATCGGTTGTGGCCTGCCAAGCCTCGCGGTTAGCAGTGCTTTCCGCAAGAGACGCGGAAGCCGTCTGAAAAGTTGCGGGCTGCTCCATTGTCGCGGGGGAGCGTTTTGGGTCCGGCTGTGTCGGCAATGCGCTGGCTGCGGAAATTTTGAAGGCTGGGTGTTTTGTAGGCGTAGCTGGCACCGCACTCTTAGCTTCTGTCGTTGCAGGAGCACGGACAGGCTCGGCAGTCGGAAGTTTGCGGCGCTTCTCCAGTTGTTCTATCCGCTTCTCCATCTCCGTCAACTGCTGCTGAATTCTCTCAAGGCCCTGCGAATCCGCGCTGGCTTCACTCCGCGTGGAAGCCGAGATCACCTTGTAACCAACGAACCCGAGTGCCCCGAGGGCAGCGAGCAGAAACAGCATCCCAAGAAGCCGCGTTGCGGGCTGCGGCGCTTGCTCCCCCGACGATGTGAAGGCTTGCCGGTTGAAATCGATCCCTGCCATAAGGTGCCCTCTGCTTCCCGTTTCTCGAACGTGACATCAGCGAACAGTTGCGCGCGTCGGATAACGGATGACCAGCGTCAGTGCCACTTCTCGTGTTTCGCGCGGCAATAAATCAACCAATTGCACTGCGTATTGCGATCTTGCTCCCCGCAACTCCACTTTGTATTTTCCTGGCGGCACAACAAGAAGCATCGGTGCGCTTCCGACGAAAGCGCCGTCAATCCATACCCTTGCGGCCGAGGGCTGAGAACGTACCAGCAGTTTGCAGGCATCCGGTCCGGCGCGCTGCTCCAGAGCCTGCCGGTTCACAACCTCGGGTCGTGGTCCGACCGAGGCTGCCAGGTGCGCCGATTTCTTGTCATCTACAGTCGCGCTGGGAGAAGCAATGCCAATGGGCTTTGCATGAGCCGCCGTCGCCGCCGAAACACTGGTGGCCCCGGCAGTCTCCACAGCCGTCTGGGCCCAAACGCTCCGACATGGAGTAAAGAACAGGAGAAAAAGTGGGACTATGTTTCGCAGCGAACGAAAAGATGTGGTGATCAATCTCGTGCCTCGGTTCATCGGATTATAAATGGAACGCCTGAAAATGATTCATTCTATTCTGCATCAGAACAAACAAGAGCAGGCGGCATTCCAAACTATCCCCAAAGCTGCACGAACTGGCCCCTAACTCCCATTGTCTGAATCAATTTCCCCTCCCATTGCGTGCCCGTCCCTTGGCCACCCGTACCAGCAAGCAATGAGTGACCTAAATCGCCCAATCTAAATCTCAGGTGTACTCAAAAGGTGACTCGGAGTATGTTTCCCGAAGGCTATCGGGCAAACCAGGATAGAAATGCTCAAACCAGCCCATTGGTACCTTGCGTGCTTGCAACAATTTGGAGTTCTGTTCGTACTACAATTTTACCCTCTCCCGGAACCTCACCAAGCGGTTGCGTGGATGCGGAAGGAAAGGCGGACATTGGCGGGATGAGCCGGTGACTGTTCAAGACAACAAAGACTCTGGTCTGACAATCTTCCGGGCGCACCCGTATGTCCGTCGCGGCGTGTTTCCGCGCGCCCCTCTCCCGCCTGCTCCGCGGGCAAGGTCCCCGCAATTTCAAGCTTTGCCGGGGAGAGCATATTTCGAATGGTGGGAATCCTTCAAAGTAGTTTGTACGCAGATTCATCTGCCGCCGTTCAAGAGCTCCGCCACCTACTTTCGCAGCCTTCCGGTCGCGCCATACCGTTTCAATGGCCGCTCCCTGACGTCCTCGCTGCTTCTGCATAGTGCCGGAATTCTCTTGCTCGCTTATTTGCCGTGGGTAATTCCCGCTCGGAAAATATTTCTCGCGGAAACCTCTCCTTCGACGGAAAAAATTTATTACCGCTTGACGAAGCCGGATCCCATCAAAAAACTTCCGAAGATTACTCCCAAAGGCTCCGGGGGACGCCCCGGTGCAGGCGCGGAAAAGCTGCTTTCCCCAACGTTAGGAAGCACCTCTTGGCACCCGAACGTCACCATAATCTCGAAACCGATCCATCCCGACAATTCCCGTCAAATCATTCATCAGCCCATCTCGCCGCCGGATTTGCGAATAACCTTGGACCTGAAACTTCCGAATCTGATCACCGGAACCTCGGCGGCCCCTCCGAAACCGGAAATAGATTTCAAGGCCAACGGATCGCGGCCGAACCAGCAGCACAACGTGGTTACCGCCGCTGAGGCGCCAACGCTCACTTCGGCGAACACTCCGAGTCCGCTCATCGCACTACCGGATCCTTCCATCTCTCAGCCCCATCTGCCGATGCCTCCTGCTGCCGATGCACCGGGGGCAGCAATGGCTGAGAAAAGCGCTCCATCGTCGTCCAGTGATGCTGGACTTAGGACTTCCGGGGATCAAAGCGGTCTCGTTATCCTCAGCACCGATCCCGCACCATCTGGGCCGATACTCGCATTGCCCCCAGGAAATCGCTATGGTGAGTTCTCGATCTCTCCCAGTGGGGGGCAAGCGGGTTCACCGGGTGGGCCTTCCAGCGGACTACCTGGCGGCGGATCGACTGGTGGCAGCGGCTCTGGCGACGGCCAAAGTTCAGGTGTCGGACCAGGAATCGCAGGCGGCGGTGGCGGCACGATGAACGCTCGAGGAGGCCTGAGCATCAGCGGTTCCGCATCCGGCGGTGAAAACTCCCGCATTCCTGAGCCAAAAATCGTGGGCGGCGCTGTCTATGCTGTGCCTTCAGGCGTTTTACCACGAAAGAATGCTCTCGTAGTCACCGCAGGTCCGATGGGTGGCGGCGGCCTGAACGTTTATGGCTCGCTGCGCTGCGGCAGGATCTACACCGTATTTCTGCAAATGCCGGGGAAAGGCTGGACTTTACAGTACTGCCCGACGGCAGATCCTGGTACAAAATCTTCAGGAGGAGCTCGCCCAACTGTCATCCATCTGGAAGAAGCTATCTTGCCCCCAGATCCTGAGACCAGATTTGATTTTCAGCGTGTGCCGCTCCCCCCGGAAAAGTTGCACAAATCTATTATTCTAAGGGGGATAATCAAGGAAGACGGTACCGTGGATAACCTCGAGGTTTATCAGGGGCTGCTACCCGAAATGGATGACTCCGCGCGTCGCGCCTTTGCCCTGTGGAAGTTCAAGCCGGCCACGCGGGCGGGAAAAACCATGGATGTGCAAGTCCTGGTTGGCATCCCCTCGGACCCTCCGAGATGGCGTCCGCCCTTCTGATCGCAAGCTTCCCCGGGGGAGTCCTTTCGGGCTTATATCTAGTGGCGAGACAGTGCTGCGATTCCGCGCCACTTCAGCGAGAGACCTCGTCGAGCACAGCCTAGCGAGAGGAAAATGTCATACAATGTGAAGTAAGTTTCTCGTTTGACCAACAAGCCGGGCGCTTCGCAAAGTGAAGTCACTCCGATCGCTAGACAACATATTGATTAATAATGGTTTAGGCTGTCACTGACAGCCAAGTCCAAAGCAAAGTTTGGTATTTTACTTGCCTTTCTTCTACCAGTGTGACGATATGTGCTGCGCATAAGTCCCACGGCGGCCTCGTCCCTCTTAACCGACTGGTATGGACGAAAGATTCCCTGTTTCAACCGTCGGCATTTCCCTTGGAGCTGGTGCTAACAATAGAAGTGGTAGCGGGGTTCTCAATTGACCGTGTCAATTTTGCGTTACTAGACCATCGGGAGCGCAAACCTTGGGAAACCAAGTAATAAGAGTTTGCTTCTTAAGTCAGGAATCCGGTTTGGCCGATGCCATTGCCCGAGCCCTGGGCGAGGAATTCTTAGCCAGCACCGCCAAAGAGCTTCCCGCTGACGCATTGGCGGATGGCCGCGAATGGTGCGATGTCATCGTGCTGGACCTTAGATCCGCGATCATGCCAGACGAGGAAGATGATGCAATACGACTCCTCGATGAGATAAATACCTATCCTTCCCACCCTCCCGTGGTGGTGCTCTGCCAGGACGAGAATCGCAGGCTCTTCCTCAAGGCCATCGAGCGCGGGGCGTACGACAGCGTAACCAATCCCCCCAATATCGATGAACTCCGGCTTGTGTTGCGCCGGGCTCGTAAACTCCATGCGGCAGAAAGGGAGCTGCAGTCCCTACGCGCCAACGCACGCACGGCAGGAAGTCTCCACGAATTACTGGGCACCTCGGCGCCCATGCAAGAGCTCTTCGCCCTGGTGCGCAAAATTGCACCCTGCGACGTAAACGTCCTAATCACCGGGGAAACGGGAACCGGAAAAGAACTCCTCGCTCGCGCCATTCATCATCTGAGCGCCCGGAGCGCCGGACCTCTAGTGGCGTTTTCCTGTGCGAACCTACCTGAAACGCTGGTCGAAGACGAGCTCTTCGGCCACGAGAGAGGCGCGTTTACAGGAGCACTGATGGGACGCCGCGGCCGCCTGGAAAGCGCGGACCGCGGAACCTTGTTTCTCGACGAGATTGGAGATCTGGGCGTGGGGCTGCAACCCAAGCTCTTGCGCGTGATCCAAGAAAGGAATTTCGAGCGCCTCGGAAGCAACAAAACCATCAATGTTGATATTCGCCTAATCTGCGCCACCAACCGGAATCTGGCCGATATGCTGGGTCAGGGAAAATTCCGCGACGATCTTTTCTATCGCCTTAACGTCGTCCAAATGCACCTGCCGCCCCTCCGGGAACGCCGCGATGACATTCCCCTTCTCGCACAGCAATTCCTGCAGAGGTCCGCTCAGCAGTTCCGGAAGAGGGCGGTCCGCTTTTCCCAGCCGGTTCTGTGTGCCATGGAAGAGTATGCCTGGCCGGGAAATGTGCGCGAGCTGGAAAATGTTGTGCAGCGTGCCGTGGCTCTCTCTGAAGATCAGACCGTGGACATTTCGCACATGCCCGTGTCCATGCGCAGCGGCAGCGACGCTCTCTGCACCACACCGCCTTGCGAAGGCACTCAGTTAGCTCTTTCCTACGAGCTGGAAATCAGGCGCTTTAAGCGCGGACTCGTCCTGCGGGCTTTGCGCAAGTGCGGCTGGCGCAAAGCAGAGAGCGCAAGGGCTCTGGGAGTCGCCCGGGGATACCTTCATAGGCTGATCAATCAATTGGAAATTCAGGAAGGAGAAGTTGAAGCCCACTCTGAAAGCGAAGCGAAGTTTCCTTCTGCTGGTCGAGTTAACTAAGCCTTTTCTATACGATTGCTGTGGACATAACCACCACTGAAAGAGTACTTTCCGAGCCAATGAACGTTGCTCCTGAAACCTCTTTCGTCGCCACCACTTGCCTGCCGCTCCTTTTGCATTCACGGAACGCCGATGGCGGCTGGGGCTTTCGTTCCGGGTCTTCAAGCAGGGTGGAAGCCACCTGTTGGGCCCTACATGCACTACTCAACTCCGCGCCGTTGGAAGCAGCGGAATCCATTGCCTGCGGCTTCCAATTTCTTCGCGCGGCGCAACTGCCCGATGGCTCCTGGCCCGCTTCGCAGGGAGAGAATGCCGGCTGCTGGGTGACTTCCCTGGCGTGCTGGGTGTTGTTGAGTGAAGAAAACTCAGCCAAAGCCGTTGCATCCGGCCTTCGTTGGCTGTGCGATGACTGGCCACGCGACAGCAGCCCGTGGCGGCGTTTCCTGGGAAGATTTTCTTCGCAGCACAAAATTTTCCCGATCAACACTTCCTATCGAGGCTGGGGATGGACCCCCGGCACCAGCAGTTGGGTCGAGCCAACTTCCTTTGCTCTTCTTGCTCTGACGGAAAGCCCGGAGGAAATCCTTCCCACCGCAGCGAAGCGGCGCCGGAAACTCGCGGAAGCCTTGTTGTACGACCGCATGTGTCCGGGAGGTGCATGGAACTGCGGGAATCCGATGGTCTACGGAGTTGCCGGCGATCGCCTTGTCCTTGCGACTGTATGGGCCCTTCTCGCCTTGCGTCACCATCCGGAGCGGCCTGAAAACGTCATGAGCCTGAATTGGCTGGAGCAAACCGTTCCCAACATTCAGGGCCCCGGCTCACTCGCCTTAGCACGGATTTGTCTCGACACCTATGGCCGGAAGTGGCCGCTCGACGAATCAGCGTTCCACGATTTTCATCAGAAAAATGAATTTCTTGACAGCATCCAGGTCGCGGCATGGACGTGCCTGGCCCTGGCGCCAAGGCGTCCCTGGCTAGCCACACCTTCGAGAGAGGTTTCGTGACTATACGCAACGACTCTCTCATCCCCTCGTTCCAGCGTCCGGCGTCCAGCGTCGTGATCCGGCGCGCTGCGAACTACGAGCAAGATCTGGCTGCTCTGCTCTACGAAAGCCTTCTGGAATTCAAGCTTCCGATCAAGGACAAGACGGTGCTCTTGAAGCCGAATCTGGTTGGGCTGGATCCTCTTGGCGTGATGAACACTCATCCTTCCGTAGTCGCTGCCACCCGGGAGAGTTTCTTGCGCCTCGGAGCGGCGCAGGTCTTCATCGGCGACGGGCCGGCGATGGACAGAGACACCGAGGCGATCCTGGAGTCCGTAAAGCTGAGAGAACACGCCGGGCCGCTCAAGCGCACGTTTGTAGATCTGAATTTGGACGACGTCGAACGCGTCTCCCTCAAGACGCGCGCCTCGCGATTGAAAGAACTCTACCTTCCCAAGACCGTGCTGGGCGTCGACTTCCTCGTGTCCATGCCCAAACTCAAGACCCACCATTGGGCCGGCGTCACACTCTCTCTAAAAAACATGTTTGGTATCGTGCCGGGAAGCTGCTATGGTTGGCCCAAGAATGTCCTGCACTGGGCGGGTATCGACCGCGCTATCCTTGACATCAATGCCTCCGCCCGGCCAGACTTCGCCATCGTCGACGGCATCGTCGGGATGGAAGGAAACGGCCCAATCCAGGGGACGCCGAAGGCCTGCGGAGTGCTGGTTTTGGGTAACGATCCGGTCGCCGTGGACGCCACATGCTGCCGCGTGATGGGGCTGTTGCCGGAAAAGGTCCAGTATCTCTCGCTGGCGGGAACCCTCTTGGGCAATCTTAAACCTGAGAAGATTCAACAGCTTGGGGAGAGTATCGGGAGCGTGCGAAAGCCATTCGCCGTTTTGGAGGCCTTTCGCAACCTCCGGGAAAGAGAAGGTACGGTTTGGAAGTAGAACTGCTTTTATAGGGGGCGGAGTCTGCTTGCAGGGTTCGGGTGTATGCGGATGGAGACTGTCGAGTTTTCGGAGGCTGCCGCCAAGGGTATTTGAGCGAGCCTATGAGTAGAAACCTGTACGAGGTTGTGCTCCATGCATAAAAATGTCCAATTGAGAAAATCTAGCGGGGCCCGCTGTGTCCGGTGTCGGCGAACCTTGGCCGGGCAGGTGGGCGCGGAACTCGTTGAGTTCGCCTTCGTCGTTCCCCTTCTAGTGATGCTCTTGCTGGGACTTTTTTGGATGGGCCGGGCATATAACGTTTACGAAACCATTACCCGGGCGGCGCGCGAAGGAGCGCGTTACGGTGTTTTGCCCAGTTGCGCGACCTGCGGAGACAGGATGGTGGATACTTACGCCACCGTAAACACGTGCCTGGGTACAACCTCGAATGTGTTTACCGGCTATGTGGCGCCGGCTTTGCGGGCCTCCAGTATGAATCCGAGTTTGGTCCAGAACTACTGCCAGGCCGCTGTGGTGCTCGATCCGAATACTGATATCAACGTCCAACAATGCGGAGTGTCGATCAGTTTTAACTATCCGGTTCCCATGGCCATTCCCTTTACTTCGCTCAACGCGACAACGATCAACATTCCGACTCAGGTGCAGATGCGCATGGAAAATCAGAGTGTGGACAGCATCGCGGGCCTGCCGCAGTGCCCTGGAAATCAATAATTCGGAAATGAGGGAGCGCTCCTACGAGGCCGTCATGAGTGCACTGAGCAAAACTCGAACAGCAAAACTAGATCGCCCGAGGAATTTGATAGCCAGACCGGGGAATGCGATGGCGCGATGGTCTCGTGCCCGAAACAATGGAACTGCATGGCGCAAACGGCTCCATGGAAACAGTGGAGCGCAGCTACTGGAATTTGCACTGGCCATGCCGCTCCTGTTAGTACTCGCTATCGGCATAATTGATTTCGGTGGAGCCTTTAATGTGCGGCACATCCTGACAAATGCGGCACGGGAAGCCGCACGCGTTACGGTGTCCAACTCTTTGTCGAATTCGGGCGGAAATTGCCAGAATGCGACGACGCCTTGCTCGATCCAGGCCGCAGCTGACAGTGTCAAACAATACCTCACCCGAGCGGGGCTCAACACGGCCTCCTGCATTACTCCGGGGTCGCCAAGCGGTACTGGCACCCTGACTTGGACTTACACTTGTAATAACGTCACGCTAATAATTAACCATGGCTTTGTGGTTGCCGGCGGACCTTCAGGAACATCGATTCCTAGCACACAGGTGACCCTGAGCTATCCCTTCACCTTTACCTACGGCAAGGTCATCGGACTGCTGGTCTCGGGCGGGACAGGTTCTTCCGGTCAGCAGATTCTCTCGACCACCGTGGTGATGCAGAATCTGAGTAGTGACTAAGGAGAAGCTATGCGCGCTATCAGGAGAGGAAGCCGTACCCATCAAAGAGAGGCCGGAGCGACCCTTTTGATTGTGGCGGGGGCGCTGGTACTTATTCTTGGCCTCTGCGCCATCGCGATCGATTTGGTTTCGCTTTATGTCGCCCGAAACGAAGCGCAGCGCGCTGCGGATGCCGCGGCGCTGGCAGGCGCCTCGACTTTTGTCTCTCAAGGTTGCACGTCTGTAGCGGGCGGTTGCGTGGCGGGCGGGCCGCAGGAGGCCCCGGCGAAAACGCAAGCCATCGCAGTCGCGGCACAGAACCCTATTTTTAGCCAAGCCCCGAGTAACACTAGCGTAAGCGTGAGTTTTAACTATCCCGCCTCCGGGATAAACGCTGCGGGTCAGCAAGAAGAACCTCAGATCATCTGTTCGGTCTATCGAGATACCCTCCACGGGAATGCGATGCCCACTTTCTTCGCGAAGATTTTTGGGATTTCAACCGTTGATGTTTCTGCCACAGCAACCGCGGAAGCCTACAACCCATCGGGCGGTGGCACCTCAGTGGGCACATCGTGCGTGAGACCGTTCCTCGTGCCGAACTGCGACCCGCAACATCCCGTGGCATTCGGTAGTGGCAGGGAGAATGTGAATTGTCCCACAGTAAGTAATAAGCAATGCGCTTCTGGTTCCACGGACTGTCAGTCTTACTTCTTCGACCCCAATAACAAGGGAGCAGTTCTTAATCCAGGTATTTACAATCCCGCTTCCCCGGCCACTGGTGGCTCAATTGGTGAGCCGTGGCAGCTACACAGTAATGCTGGGCCGAGCCAGTGGTATCTGTTGGGATTGGGTACTGTCCCAAGCAGCGGCAGCCAGTTACGGGATTATATTCATACCTGTGCTCCCCAGGTGACTGCTTGCAACAATTCACTGAATTCAACGAACGGGAAAAAGGTCGGACCCGTCGACCAGGGAATCAACCTTCTCATTAACGCAAATGGTGACGGCCTGAATCAGGGTCAGGACACCATCTGCAGCCCAACATCGGTCCCAGCATGCGCGACACAGCCATTCCTGATCACGGGAGGCGCCAATAATCCTAATCCAGCCCTCAGGGGTGCGACCTTTTACAGTCCAAGCAGTTCTATCGCTACCGTTGCAGTCTATGACGGAGTGCAACTTCCGCCGGGAGGTAGTTCTGTCAACATTCTTGGATATATGCAGTTGTTCATTCTCGATGCCCAGCACAATGCAACGGACGATCTTATCGATACCGTCGTTTATAGTATGGGCGGTTGCGGAACAACATCATCGAATCCTCCCCCCGTGGTCGGCGCAGCAGGATCACCAATTCCCATCCGGCTGATCCATCCATAGCCCTCTAAACCAATGGGCGAACCCAACCTTTCGATGTCTATGAGCAGCGAAGTACAAGGCCTGGCACCTCTGGCGCGCTCTGAAGCTGTGACGGCGGACGTTTTCCCCGCCACGTCGGAGATCGCGCAAGACTCCATTTTCCAGCGAGTATTTTCCTTTCCCGCCATGCTGGGAGCGCTCCTCGTGGCAGGAGTCTTCATCGCCAGGCGCGGCTTCGAAGTGGACACCGATTTTTGGTGGCACCTGAAGGTGGGCGAAGGCATTCTTGCTACGCATCACTGGCCGCTGACCGACACCTACTCGTTCACCGCTCCAGGCCAGCCCTGGCTGGCTGCCGAGTGGGCGGGCAGCACGCTGTTCGCTGTCGTGGAGCGGGCCGGCGGGCTGCGCGGGCTTGAAGCTCTCTTTATCATCCTGGGCGCCGCCATCGTGCTCTCGCTCTATGCTCTCACGACACTCCGCTCCGGCAACTCCAAGGCGGGTTTCGTTACTTCCTCGTTGCTGCTGATCCTGGCGACCGCAAACTTCAACCTGCGCCCGCAGATGCTGGGTTACCTTTTCCTTATCCTCACGCTGATCGCGCTCCAGCGCTTTCGGCAGGGCCAAGGCGGCGCGCTGTGGTGCTTGCCGGTATTATTTCTCGTGTGGGTTAACTCTCACGGATCATGGCCCATTGGGCTCGGCGCCATATTCGTTTACTGGGCCAGCGGCTTACTGGAATTTCGCCTCGGCGGCATTGAAATGCGCCGATGGGCTCCCGCCGATCGGAAGCGCCTTTCTCTTGTGTTCCTTCTTTGCCTGGCGGTTCTTCCGATAACGCCGTACGGAACCAGGCTTGCTGCATTTCCGTTTCAATTTATTTCCGCACTGCCGGTAAACCTGGCCAGCATCAATGAATGGAAACCCATGCCATTCAACCTGTTCGGGCCCAGATTGTTTCTAGCGCTGATTCTCGTTTTCTTTGTTGTACAAATTGCTCTGAGGCTGACCTGGCGCCTGGAAGAATTGGCGCTCTTCTTCTTCGGCACGGTACTAGCGTGCCTTCACGTACGTTTTCTTCTCGTTTTTGTGCCGTTTTTCGCGCCGCTGTTTGCGACGACTCTCGCCCGCTGGCTGCCCAGGTACTACCGGGAGAAAGATCAATTCCTCCTGAACGCCACCCTGATGTTTTCCATGGCGGCGGCGATCGTGTATTACTTCCCTTCGCAAAAGAAAATTGAAGAAAGCATTGCTAAAAACTACCCGTCCGGGGCGGTTGCCTATATGCGCCAGCATCCTATCCAGGGGCCCATGTTCAATACTTATGGTTTCGGCGGATATCTGGAATGGGCGTTCGGCGGCGAGCACAAGGTATTTATTGACGGACGAGGTGAGCTTTACGAGCCGGCTGGTGTGTTCGCCGACTACATGCATGTCACCTTGCTGAAGCCCGGCGCGCTTTCCGTTCTTCGCGGCTATGGCATTCAATCCTGCCTGTTGAATCGTGACGAGGCCCTTGCCACCGTACTCTCCGCCTTACCAGACTGGCAAAGCGTTTATTCAGACCAGACCAGCATCCTGCTTGTCCGACGGAACACCGCCAATGCTCCCGCATCAGCACATTGATGCTATTAGGAGATTTATTTCGGCGCCTAGTGGGTGCCGCGTTTCATCGGGATAACAAACAATGAGCGAATCGAGAATCGCAATCCGCGCCTCGGATAAGCCCTTCGTTGCTCCAGCGATTGCCGCTGGATCGCTTGGTTTTTCCCTCCGTCAGGTAATTTCGTTCCCGGCATTGATGGCCGTGTTGCTGGTCGGCGTGGCGCTCGTCGGCGCACAGCTTCGCTTGCTCGATCCGGACACCTGGTGGCACGTCACCGTTGGCGAACAAATCCTCAAAACTCATACTTGGCCGGTCTCCGATACCTATTCTTTCACCGCACGCGGTGCAGGATGGATTGCCTACGAATGGCTGGGAGGCGTTTTCATGGCGCTCGCGGCACGCGCCGGCGGTCTGGTGGGCCTTGCATTGCTCCAAAAAGCGCTGGTCACCTCACTGGCTTTGCTCCTCTACTTGTTCGCGTACCTGCGCTCCGGAAACGCAAAGGCCGCTTGCGTCGCTTCGCTCGTCGTGCTGCTGGTTGCTCCGGTGGCCTTCACGTTGCGTCCGCAATTAATCGGCTACATTTTTCTGGTCCTCACCATGATCTGCCTCGAACGATTCCGCCAGGGCCACAGCAGGGCGCTGTGCTTCCTTCCGCCGCTCTTCATGGTTTGGGCCAACACGCACGGCACGTTCATGTTCGGCCTGATGGTCATCGGTCTTTGCTGGATTACGGGGCTGGTGAGTTTCCGCGCGGGAGGGCTGGTCGGAGAGGGCCTAACGAAACAGCAGCGCGTGCATCTCTCGCTCACTTTTCTCCTTTGTCTGTTAGCTCTTCTCGTGACGCCTTATGGCTCCCAAATCGCTGCCAACCCCATCGAGATGGCCACCGCCCAGCCGTTTAACATCGCCAACATCCAGGAGTGGCAACCTATATCTGTAAGAGATTGGCTCGGAAAATTCATGCTGGTGTTCGCGGCCGCTCTATTCCTCGCTCAGGTGGTCCTGCGGCTCAGCTGGCGGGTTGAGGAGATGGCCATGTTTTTATTCGCCTCTTATCTCACATGCGCCCATTTGCGCTTCGCGATGCTCTTCGCCATTTTCCTTGTGCCCATTGTGGCGGGAATTCTCGCGCGCTGGGTTCCTCCCTACGATGCTGCCAAGGATCGTTATCTTCTGAACCTCGCACTAATCGCCCTTGTTATCTTCGGACTTGTGAAGTTCCGTCCCACGCAGCACTCTCTCGAAACCATGGTGGCCAGCACCTATCCGACAGGCGCTGTCGAGTATTTGCGGATGCATCCCGAGCCCACCGGAATGTTTAATGAATACGGCTGGGGCGGATACCTCATCTCGCAGCTTGGCCACGAACACCAGGTTTTTATCGATGGCCGGGCTGACTTGTTTGAGCACACCGGGGTGTTCCCCGACTACATGGTCATCGCCTCGGCCCAGCCTGGCGCCATGCGGTTGCTGGCGAAGCACGACATCCACTCTTGCCTCGTTGAGCGCAAAGGCCCCATCGAGATGTTGCTCGCGGCCTCTCCGGATTGGAAGCAAGTTTACTCGGACAATTTGAGCGTCATCTTCGTTCGCGCAGTGTGTGCGCGGCAAGCATCTCTCATCCCCAGCGTGGGAGTCGAGTCAGGCAAGTGAGCTGCCGAGGCGATGAAACGTGAGCCAGTCTATTCATCGAAATGAATCTCTCGACGTGCTTCGCTGCCTCGCCGTCCTCCTGGTTATCGGCTTCCATTTGCCCTACTACAACCTCTGGGGGCGGGCAGGCTGGATCGGAGTTGACCTCTTTTTCGTGCTCAGCGGCTTCCTGATTTCCGGTTTGCTGTTTCAGGAATACAAAGACACGGGAGCCCTCAACATCAAACGCTTCCTCATCCGCCGCGGCCTGAAGATCTATCCGTCTTTCTTCCTGCTCTTGGGTGTAGCGACGTGCTTTCACTTTCTGAATCCTTCCACAATCTCCAAAAAGCAGCTCATCGCCAATTGGTTCTTCGTTCAGAATTATTTTCACGAAAATACAATCTCCGTTGCGCTAGTCCACACGTGGTCCTTGGCCGTCGAGGAGCATTTTTACTTACTCCTGCCTCCGCTGTTCATGCTTCTCATTACCTTATTTCCCAAACGAAATCCCTTTCGCGCAATCCCGCTTCTATTTCTCACCATTGCCGTATCCTGTCTGGCATTGCGTTATTTCACGCTGGAACCTGGCACTCTGGCTTGGATGACACACATGCGGTTAGACGGCTTATTTACCGGCGTGGCCTTGGGCTACCTATATCACTTTAGAATGGAGCTATTTCGGAAGTTGACAGGACACTATGCGCCCGCCGTAGCCGTATTGCTCTGCGTCCCGGCGCTGCTATTCGACCAGTACGATCGCATCGTTCAAACCTTTGGACTAACCTGCCTGGCTGTCGGATTCAGCTTTCTCGTGGCGTGGTCCGTCGTGCGAACTCCAAAAGCTCCGCTCGCCCGCGCGTTATGGAAAGCTTCCGCAAGGATTGGATTTTATTCTTACTCGATTTATCTGTGGCACACGGTTATCGTTATCCTATTCAAAAATCATCCCGGTCTTTCGGCGATCAAGTTCTGGCTATACGTCGCTACAACTATTGTTACCGGCATCGCCATGGCGCATCTGGTGGAAATGCCCTACCTGGCGCTTAGAGAAAAGCTTTTCCCGGCTTGCCATGACGGTTCAAGGCCGTCCGTTGATTCAACGGAGAGTCATGCCCCTCCATCCGTGAGCGCCACACCAGTTTGATCACCTCGTTGTCCTCATTGGCCTGAGATGCCAGTTCGGAAGCCGAGTTGCCGGAGCTTTTCTGTGCCGTTTACATTCGAATGGAAAGATCGCAACAAAGCAATCGGTAGTCTTGTGCGCCAGAAACTCTCCTACTCTTGCGGCCTACCCTGGTTGGGTCTGTTCTGTATATTGTTTGCTTACACGCTTTCGGTCATTTGGCTGCATCCAACCAACTTTTTTGGGCTCACGGAAGATGATTCCATTTACTTCAGCTCCGCTAAGGCGCTCGCGCAAGGGCAGGGGTATATTTTGCCCAGCGTTCCCGGAACTCCGCCAGCGACGAAATACCCGATTCTCTATCCGTGGATATTGTCGCTCGTTTGGCGCTTGAATCCTTCATTCCCCGCTAATCTATCCGGCGCCGTGGCTGTAAGTGTCATCTTCGGTTTAGGGTATCTCACGCTGGCCTTTGTCTTTCTCCGCAATTTGAAAATACTTGGTAATGCGGAAACTCTGTTCCTGACTGCGTTCTGTGCTCTGCATCCGCTCGTCATTTTCTACGGAGCCAGCGTCCTCTCCGACATTCCTTTTGCCATGCTGGCCCTATCGGCGATGGTTCTTGCAGACCGGGTTATACAACCCGACGCCCCGACAGCGTCGGCTGCGTTCTGCGGTTTACTTGCCGGACTGTCGATAATGATGCGTTTCTTCGGGCTTTCAGTCGTGGCAGGGATCCTTGTTACCGCGATCGTGCGCCGCACCTGGCGGCAACTATTCGTTTTCGCTGCGTCTGCGGCCCCCTTCTTCGCTGGGGCCGCTTGGCCCATCCTCTTTCCGCCAACCGCACACTCTCCCGTGTCAGGGGCCGCTGCTTCAAGTCTCGGCTGGTCACATACCTGGACCTATTACACGAACTACCTGGCAATGTGGAAGATGAGCGTCCCGAATAGTCATGTTTTCCTGGAAATGCTTAAGAACAATGTTGGAATGATCTTTCGCTCGCCGGCCGATTTTTTTCTCGCACCCTTATTCGTGCGCGATACGGTCGTGGGGCGTGCATTAGTGGGCGTGGTAGCGTTCGCCACAATGGCCGGCATTTTGCGCCAAACACGGATTCGCGGGTGGGGACCTGTTCACCACGCATTGCTACCCTACTCCGCGATCATTCTCTTCTGGAATTACGCTGACGCAAATAATCGCTATTTCCTTCCATTCTGGCCTCTTTTCGCCGCAGGGCTTTGGGCCGAACTCAAACATTTAATCGGAATGGTACGCACGCCGTTCATCGCCGGGGGGTCTGCCCTAGAGAAGATTCTCGCGGTATCACTTGGAACTCTCGTGTTTTGCCTGGGTGCGGGGACCGCAGTAAACTACGCGGCCGGCACGCGGAGACTCATGTTTCAGAAGAGTGAAGCGCGTGCTGCGCTTCTGCGTGGCAAACGAGGAGCCTATGACTGGCTTTCCCGCTTCGCGCCTCGCGACGCCCGGGTGATTGCCTACGACGACCCAAGCGTTTATCTGTACAGCGGTCGAATGGCTATGCGACCGATCATCTTCTCCACCGACGAACTTTTCGCGCCCGAACGTCTGAAAGTTGCGTTAAAGCACATGGGCGACGTTCCGCGAGCCATCGGGGCGCAATACTGGTTGGCCGCGGACGACGACTTCGAAAACGAATGGCCGGATGCTGCCTTGAGCGTGCGGAATTTCATGGGCGCCCTGCGGCTTACCCTGCCAATCGTTTCCATCAGCCCGGATGGTCGCGTGCGGATTTATTCCCTTAGCTGTTTGCAGCAGCCAAAAGAGGCGTCTTGCTCTTCAGCCCGGCAACTCCTGCTTCCATCCGACTGAGAATCCATTAAGCCCACTTTTAGTCGCTTTAGATTTTTGTTTTCTTCTGGACATAACCCTGTGTTCTAATCCCGAAGCGAATTGGAAAAAACGTGAAATTACAAAAGGGATTTAGAAATTTTCATTGGGCGGCGACCGCAATTCTAGCTCTTATGCTGGTCCCGTCGTTCCGATTCGCCCGTCTACCGCTTCACTTTGATTGGGTGCTGTATCTGGAATCGTTCTGGGGATTCAATCTGTTGTTCGCATCCGGCCTGGCATTCACTTTCCACGTTCTCCAGTGGCCGGCGAAATCATTCGATTGGATCAATAAACCCTCGGCATCCCAGAAATTTCCCTCCGAGAGTTTGCTCTCCGTCTTCATCCCGTCTCTGTATTTCTTTGTGGGCTTCGTTTTGGTCCTCTGCTACAACGACGTAATTGCGGCCATACGATTCGATGGATCCCATGATTTGGCCTTAAACCAGGTGGACTCTTATCTTCTTTTCGGAGCAACAGTCACCGAAATTTCTCATTGGACACTTTGGAACCTGCCTTACGGGGTCTGGCATATTTCTGCATTCATCTATCTGCTTACTTCTCCCCTCGTCTCTGCTGGGATTATCTTCCTGGCGCTCCGTGAGGGCAGGAGCAAAGCAATGCGCTTCGTGGGAACCATGCTCACTGCCTATTACATATCGTTGGTCGTCTTTTATCTCTTGCCGACAGCGGGCCCATTCTACATGTGCGCCATTCACCCTAGCGGGGAAAATTCCCTGCTGGAATTATTTAGAATGCATGGTCGGCCCGAAGTGATAAAACTGGACTACTTCATCGGGTTTCCGTCGATGCACATCGGGGCGCCTGCAATCCTCATATGGTATATGCGCCACTGGAAGAAGAGTGCGGCTTTTCTGGCCATCCTCCTAGCGCTACTAATTCCCTCAATTATCATCCTCGAAGAGCATTATGTTCTGGATATCGTTGGCGGCGTGTGTGTTGCCTTGCTGGCGATTGCGTTTGTTGAGTGGCCCTCTCTGGTAGGGAACCAGAGAGCAAGCAGAGATTTCGGCCGGGACGTCACCTTAGCATCGATGCCGAAGGGAAAACCTGTTCACAAGCAGTGACACCTTCCTTGTCGCTGAAGCATCCCCCACCCCTGGCCACATAGTGCAAATCCATGTAAGCCAAGTTGTATCAGCTAGTTATACACAGGTTAGGGTCGCAGCTAGAATGGCATTTCAGGTGCTCCTAAGGATGCATCGGCGGCCGGTCTCCATGCCGCTACTTAACCTCACTGAAAAGGGAAAACTTATGAAACTGCTGAAGAAGCTTTGGAAGGAAGAAGAAGGGCAAGACCTCGTGGAATACGGCTTGCTAGTCGTCCTGATTAGCTTGTTCGCCCTCGCGGCCATGAGGAGCCTCGCAACCGGCGTCAGCACTGCGTTCTCCAACGCAGCTGCGCAATTGACGTAAGCGGTCTGTGATCGGAATGCGCAATCGGCGGAATCTTACTGGCCGCTGGAATGTCCCGGAATTTCCAGCGGCCAGCGATTTGCCGATCGAATGATCTGCTTGACTTCATGAGTTCTATGAAAAGGACCATAGGAATGAAAAGTATCCTTACAAGGCTTTGGGAGCAAGAAGAAGGTCAGGACCTGGTGGAATACGGCTTGCTCGTCGTCCTGATTAGCTTGTTCGCCCTCGCGTCTATGCAGTCCCTCGCGACTGGAATCAGCAATGCGTTCTCCAACGCAGCTGCGCAATTATCCGGCACGTGAGCAAACGGCCGCGCGCTCGGGGTGAAGAGCCTCGCATCTGGGATCTCAAAGAGGCTCCTAACCGCCGCGGCGACGCATTCAGCTTATGGCCGCCGAAGGCTGTGGGTAATTCTCCGTGGCCCGAATCACAGGGAAATTTTTTTTCCAAATGATCGACAGTTCTACGACTGACAGGACCACTAGACGCTAATGGCTCCGCGCATCATACTCTGGACAATAGCTCTCCTTCTTACGGTGACAGCCGGGGTGCTGGATTGGCGCACCCGCCGAATTCCCAATTGGCTTACCGTTACCGGACTCCTCGTCGGCATCACAGCCCACACGGTCATCCCCATCTGGCAAGGTGCCAACGTCTGGCAAGGCGCCAAAACGTCGCTCATGGGCGTGGGCCTGGCGCTGGCCCTTCTGCTTCCCCTTGTGCTTCTGCGAGCGCTGGGAGCGGGTGATTGGAAGCTCATGGGTGCGGTCGGAGCCATCCTCGGTCCAATGCTGTTTCTATTTGTTCTGCTCGGCAGCATTTTCGCAGCGGGTCTGATGGGGGCAGTGCAAGCCATTCAGACGAAGCGAGTAAGGGTAACCTTAGTTAATATGATGGTGCTGGTCCAAGGTTTCGCGACGTTTGGGTTCCAGCCTAATCCGGAGATCTCGCTCAATAATCCGGGATTGATGAAGCTGCCTTTTGGCGTAGGAGTGGCGGCATCCACTATTGGTTGTTTCGTCGCAGCCCACTGGACCCACTGGGCCCGCTGAGAGCTGCACGAAGGAGAATGCTTGTATGAACCAGAATCGGTTGATCATCGGGTTGGCGATCGCAGTGATGGTTGGACTTTTCTTCAGCACCTTCGTGTATAGAAAGTTCAAGCAGGCGACCGCCTATCAGCCACTCGCGGCCACCCAGCATATCGTGGTTGCAGCCATGCCCCTGCAGCTGGGGACGCGCCTGAATGACACCAATCTTCGGCTGATTCCCTGGCCTGCGGGCCAGTCGGTTGCCGGCATGTTCACGCGCATCGAAGATTGCTCGAACCGCGCTTTGATCACTCCCCTGGCCGAAAATGAACCTGTCCTGGAAGCCAAGCTGGCTTCCCAGCAGTCCGGCGGCGGATTGCCCGCAACCATTCCAGAAGGAATGCGCGCCCTTTCTGTGGCCGTGAATGAAGTGGTAGGCGTGGCTGGCTTCGTGATTCCGGGGACCATGGTGGATGTCCTCGTGACAGGAAACATGCCGGCCGGAGCGACGAGAAGCGGCTCGAACGCCATCACCCGAACGATTCTAGAAAATGTGCGCGTTCTGGCGGCGGGCCAGAAAATCGAACAGGATCGCGATGGCAAACCCTTGACCGTCCCGGTGATCACCCTCCTCGTTTCGCCGGATGATGCCGCGAAACTCACCATGGCCAGCAATGAGGGCAAAATTCAACTGGCGCTGCGAAATACCATCGACACGAAGACCGTGGCCCCTGCTCCCGTCCTACAGGCCGTGCTCTTCGGCGGCTCGCTGCCCGCGCCTAAGCACACCGCTTCGGGCAAGGTCATCCCGGCGCCGCCTCCGCCGTATATGATCGAGATCATCGTCGGAAATAAGCGTGAGAACAAAAGCTTTCCAAATGAGTAAGAGAATCAACAGGGGATTTGAATGAACCAACAAGGTGGAAGAAAGAATCACTTCTTGGCGGTTGTGCTTGCCCTTGCCGGCGCCCTGCATTTTAATTCTCAGAGCGCTCTTGCGCAGCGGGTCGAGCCTGTGCCCACGCAAGCCGCGGCTCCTTTGGCGCCTGCGGCGGGCCCCGCAGCTGCACCCGCGGCGCAAAAGGATGCTTCGCAGCTCCAGGAATCCGATAACGCGCAAAGCCTCCATTTGCTCGTAGGACGTTCCCTGGTGGTCACTTCTCCCACTCGGATCAAGCGGGTGTCTCTAGCGGACCCGGCGATTGCCGAAGCTATCGTCGTCAGCCCGACCCAAGTCCTCGTCAATGGGAAGACTCCTGGAGGAGTTTCCCTCCTTCTCTGGGACGAAGTGAATCAGAGCCAGGCTTTCGAGGTATCCGTGGACATCGACGTGATGGGATTGAGCCAGAAAATCCACGAGGTCTTTCCCTCCGAAGCGGTTCAGATAGAAACCTCCAAGGACGTAGTGATGCTCTCGGGACATGTTTCCTCCGCCGCGGTCGCAGATAAAATCCTGGAAGTGGTGAAGAACAGCACGCCAAAAGTCACCAGCCTTATGGAAGTTCCGGTGGCGCCAACGGGGGAAATCCTACTCCAGGTGAAATTCGCCGATGTGAACCGCCAAGCGGTTAGCGCGTTGGGCATCAACATCCTCAGTCTGCCCGGATCCAAGAACATTGGCACCATTTCCACACAGCAGTTTGCGCCTCCCCAACTAACCTCCGGGTCAACCGGCGCTGGCACGAAGATCGGGTTGAGCGACTTGCTGAACATTTTCATCTTCCGCCCGGACATCAACTTTGCCGCCACAATCAAGGCGTTACAAGCGAATAACGTTTTGCAAATCCTCGCGGAACCCAACCTGATAACTTCCTCTGGCAAGGAAGCCAGCTTCCTGGCCGGCGGTGAATTTCCGTTTCCCGTTTTGCAATCCACGGGGGGTGGCGGAGGAAGCGCCGCAATCACGATTCAATTCAAGGAATTTGGCGTTCGCTTGAAGTTTACTCCCACGCTGACTGCGGATGGACTCGTCCATTTGAAGGTGGCGCCGGAAGTGAGTTCTTTGGACTTTGCAAACGCACTCACCATCCAGGGTTTTACGATTCCCGCTATCGCTACGAATCGCGTGGAATC
>WNFH01003798.1_pt1 | contig 29375 bp, 31 predicted proteins | sample 5400411 | NCBI WGS metagenome assembly WNFH01 (sample SAMN13153347, study PRJNA577476) | soil metagenome | isolation source: 200 cm saprolite under Douglas fir tree site 2 hole 3 | place: USA:California | collected 2015-04-18 | reverse complement strand
CGCAGGCAAGGACGAGGCTTGCAAGAGACGTTAGGTAATTTTGTCTAGGCGATGCCAGGACAATACGAGGGAAAAATTACACGATTCTGTCGATGGCTCCCTGCCTCCACTACTGTTATATGTATTGTGGCGATGAGTACTGCAGGAATGTTTTCGGATTATGTCATGTGTCCCTTGCAGGGACGCCTTTTGCAACGCAAAATATCAAAACATTGGGCACCCGACGGTCACACTTGACCAAGAACAGAAGGAGTAACTAGTTTATGAGGTTTTTGAGGAATACGGTGACGAGCCTATTCCTAAGTCTTAAGTCAGTCAGAAGGAGAACGCAGATATGAAGAATAAGAAGTTGATCCTGGCATCCTCTATTGGCATTGTCGTGGTGATCGGTGCAGTGGTCGCCGCGTTGGTCTTTACATCCGCACTGGCGCCCAGCACGCGCGGCAACGCCGCCGCGAACGGCGCCAATGGCTCTGGCGCCATCGTCATCGCCTGGAATAAGGAACTGCTCCACATCGTCCAAACGCCCGGCGCTCAGCCGGCCACCGTGCACCCGACGCGCAGCTTCGCCATCCTGCACGCGGCGATCTACGACGCCGTCGTCTCCATCACCCGGGACGCCCCTGCCTATCTCTACTCGGTAACCGCTCCGAGCAGCGCGCGGGCCGACGCAGCAGCAGCCACGGCCGGCCATGACGTCCTGGTGGCGCTCTACCCCAAGTGGAAGGCAGCGCTCGATCAGCAACTCGCAGGCGAGCTCGCTACGATCCCGAACGGAGCCGGCAAGCAGCAAGGAATCCAGGTCGGCCAGGCTGTCGCCGCGCACTTGCTCGCCATCCGCGCCAATGACGGCTCCGCCGCCACGCTCCAGCCCTTTGTGCCGGGCAACCAGCCGGGCAACTACCTACTCACGCCGCCGAAGTTCGCGGCACCCGTTTTCACCAACTGGGGGAACGTGACCCCCTTTGTGCTGAACAACGCGGCGCAGTTCCGCCCGGCGCTGCCCCCCGCGTTGACCAGCCAGGCGTACGCGCAAGCTCTGAACGAGGTGGAAAGCCTGGGTCAAAAGACCAGCAAGGCGCGGACGGCTGACCAGACCGTGATCGCGAAGTTCTGGGCGGGGCCGATCTGGAACACCTGGAATGAGATCGCCGAGAACGCCGCGCTGGCGCACCACACGAACCTGGAGACCACCGCGCGCCTATTCGCGGTGCTCAACCTCTCCTTCGCCGACAGCACCATCGCCTTCTATGACGCCAAGTACCACTACCAGCTCTGGAGGCCGGTCACTGCCATCCGCGAGGCCAATACGATCGGGAATCCGGCAATCGCCGGCGACCCGACCTGGACGCCGCTCGCCGTCACCGCACTTGATCCTGCTTATCCATCCGCCCACGGCGTGATTAGCGGGGCCGGAGCGGCCGTGCTGTCCGCCTTCTTCGGGAACCAGGATCAAATCCGCTTAACCTCCGACGTCCTGCCAGGCGTGGTTCGGACCTTTGCCAGCTACAACGACGTGGCGACGGAGGCCGGCCTGAGCCGGATCTACGCGGGACAGCACACGCGGATCGATATCGAGGTGGGCTCCCAGCTTGGGCAAAACGTTGCGCAATTCGTGCTCCCCCACTTAGGCGTCCATGCAGGCGGGACAAGCAACTCGTAACGACGCACCGCGCTACCGCGCATTATTGGGAGGGCCCCGCCGGGCTCTCCCGCTCTCGATCTCTTCGCATGTAACGGAGAGACAACAATCCAGTATTGATATTTCGCAGTAGTTCGGAACTAGAAATGAGAGCATATGAAGGCTATAAAGGGACTGAGGTTCTACACCTACCAGGAGGCGGCAAACTGGTTAGAGTGCAGTGTTACTGAAGTTGAAGAGATGGTAGCTCACAAAGAGCTACTTGCCTACAGGTTCAGTCACGATGAGGAGCCATATGTATCAGAGCAGGCGCTCCTATCGAGCGGGCCAGACCCCTGGTATACGCAACGAGAGGTACCTGTCGCATGAAATGGCGCTAGAGCTTCTTCTCTCGTCTTTGACATTCCGAGCACCCTCTTTTCTATGACATTTCGCAGAAGCACCGTGCCATATTTGCAGCCGTTACGTGAGGCTGCCCAGAAGTGGATGCTCGATCTGGCGAGAGTCATCATCTTCCTTGCCCTGGCTGATCCGATCAGCATTCGCGTCAGCTGTCTTGTCTTCCCCTGTGACACTCGAGAGCACAAGGAAACCGTTTTTGGCAAACACCTCCGCTACCAGCACTTGGTTTCCCAGCACGAAGCCCTGGTCGATTCTGTCCGTATTCACTTTGGTCATATGTCCTCCTTCATGGAACTATTCGGATCTCCTTCGAGGAGCAAGCTTGTCATCTGGTCCCGAGCCAGAGGGGATAATGCTCAGTCCGAAATGCTTCACTGGAAGCATTAAGCAGTTGGCGGCAGTGGGCTACTTCTCCAACTGCTTGCCCCCATAGCTTGCACTCCTCCTATCGTTGTGGATAAGTCTCCTTCATGCTCCCCGCACCTATCTGGGGGAGGAATTCGAGGGTATAACAACAACAGGCTGAACGTGTAAGCGCGAGCCTTCAACGAAAACGATACGTAACTTCGTTCATACTTGAACTTCCGCTACTTGCTATACCAAGAGGTATATCTCAAAGGGGGCAGACGCACATCGACAGAATCGTATAATTTCTTCCCTTGATTGCTTGGGAACCGTTACTTAAATCTACTGTTAAGCCATGTTATCCTTAGCTTTCGTTCGTCTTAGCCACACAAGCGGAGCATGATGGGGGTGGCATACGACGAACGAAGACGGACGGACAAACACCAGCCATTGCAGTAGATCCTTCCTGATGCGATCAGGCGACCCCGAGGGGCCGGCGGCGGTAACCGTAGCGCCGCCCGCGTCCCGATGTACGAGACGGGTTGAACAGACGTGTGCGTGATGAAAGGATGCACCACTTTTCCTGTGGTTTGTGCGTGACGAATCAGCGCTGCGCCTAGGCGCGCAAGATTGAGGGATGCGGCGTAGTCTCTGGACCCATTCCACAGACAGGCAAGGTTCGAGCAGCAGAGCCAGGCACCCCAATCGTTGCTCTTGGAGCGATGCGAAGGGGAGGTAGACGTAGTGGCAGGGCTTCCACAGCGTGGACAGACGTGTGAGGTCTGGCGGGGCTGTTGCCACTCCAGACGTATCCCGGATAGATCGCACTTGTAGCGCAAGATTCGCCACAAGTCCCCGCGCACCTGCGAGTTATTCCGCCAGTTTCTCCAGCGCCCTTTCGCTCCTCGCCCACGTCCAGCCGACTTCATCGACTTGAGCGACTCGCCCGCGATCAGTTTGCACTCGAAGACCGTGGCCAGCACCAGCAGCATATTCGCTGCGAGATGCCCAAGATCAGTGTTTCTCGCCTCGTACTTGCGCCAACACCGGCTGATCTCCCGACGCAAAACGGGCAAAGCTTCTTCGGAGGGGTTGCGCCGAGAATCACCCACCGGGAAACGATCGCGTTGCGCCTCCAGTCGTGCAATCTTCGCTTTGAGCTGATCAATTTGGCGGCGAAGTCGAGCCTGCCTCCCATCAAAGGGGCCAGTGTCTAAAAAGAAGGGATGCCCGATCTGGTGCCCATCGAGATCGACGACACTGGCGGTGACCAGCACTCGAATGCCCCAATCGAAGCCCAGAACCGTGTGCATCTCCTCAAAGGTGGCCTGCTTTTCGACCGGAACCTCGATGACGAAGTCGAGCACCGCATAGCGTGTGCCATCTGGCTCGACAATCTCCCGCAAGCTGGGAGCCAACGGCTTCCCCGCCTGAGCACGAACGGCGACGATCTCCGGCAGTGCCATCTGAATCGTTTGCTCTCGCCAATCGCGTGCCCACGTTCCCTGCTCATCGGGGGTACGCAGAGCAAGCGTGAGCGTCTTCTGATCCAGATCAAAACTCAGACGGTAGGTCTGGCCCATCCGATGCCCATCGTCACCAGCATAGGGCAACACCCCTGCTTTGAGCACAGGAGCACGCTGCATGTCTTCATAGGTGTCCGGGAAACAGCCGTTGTGGAGATAAAAATTACATGCCTGTTCGATCAAGCTTTGCAGTTCAACCGCGTTTCCTCCATCCGAATTGGCCTCGCGCACATCGGCGAGCGCTTGCTTGATAACCTTGCGGTTCTTGCCTGCCCGTTTGGTTTCCGTCTGCGGCTGGATCATTCCTTGTTCAAGGAGAGGGACAATCAGGGCGAATTGCTGCTTGCGCTCCGCCTGCCCACGAAGAATCCTTCCCGCTTGCTCTGCCTCGCAGCGCCATTGGCGCTGCCCATGGACAACTGGCGGGGCGATCATCTCCTCCACTTGTTTGTAGGCATAGCTGTTCGTGCGTGTGGCAAACTCGTCAAGCCGATCCCACAAGGCGGTGACTGTGAGATTAATGACCTCGCGGGAAACATCCAGCAACCGCAGCGCATCTGCCTGGATCTCGTCCGGCAAGCGCAGCGGATAACTTAAGGATTGTTGATCACGGCTTGTGCGCACTTCAAAAGCTCCTGCTGTTTGTGAGATCGCATTCCGTACAACCGACCAGAGAAGGAGGCCAGTAACGCCAGCAGATCAGCAGTCAGTTCTTGCTCGGCGGTCTTGTCTTCGCCCGGATCAAGCACCGTGAGCGTGACGCTAAAGCTGTCGAAGAGAGCCTGAAGATATGCTTGCCCAAAGCGGGTCAGCCGATCGGGATACGTCACCACGATTTCGGCGACCTGATCCGCTCGCACCAACCGGAGCAGTCGTTGCAATTGACGACGAGTGGCGGAGAGTCCAGACCCGATATCCGAGAGCACCAGCACCTGCTTGCCTGCTCGTTCTTCTTTGGCCCAGGCTTGGAGCCGTTCGAGTTGCGTGTCCAGATCGCCTTTTTGCCCCTGCCCACTCACTCGCCCATACAACACGAGCAAACGCCCATCCGTTTTCCCCACCAGCCGCTCAATCTCGGATCGGGGCACCCGTGCTTCTTTTCCCACCCAGATCGCCTGAATCTTGCCAGCCTTGATCCATTTGCGCACCGTGAAGGGATGCAATCCCAACTCGTGAGCCGCACGACTCACCCGCAACAGTTTCGGTTCATCTGCTTTCACTTGAACAAAAAACCACCTACAGATATTTGTAGGTAGCATAGCATAGCATAATTATAGATTTTCCGCAACTGTTAGCAACCCTCTAGACAGAATTACCTACTCCACCGCCGCTGGGAGGGCCGGGACTCTCTCGCGCAATGGTGGTGGAGCAACAGATAGATGCTGGCTATACAGCTCGGCAAACGTTCCGTGAAAGGGGCGGTCTCCGCATAACCACTCATAGACGGCGATTCCTAGACACGTAGCTTGTCCCGTCCTCCACCTGGTTGGTACTCATCGAGCGATCCAGGCAAGGCTCGCTCTGCCTCATCCTCTAATCGGTGTTCGTTGCGGCGTAAAAAGAGCAGAAAAGCTATGATGATGACTACCGCCAGCACTATTGCAACGATACCGACCGGCCCTGTCAGCCGATGCACGTTATCGCCAAGGAAGTAGCCTGCCAAGCCATAGAGGGTCGCCCACATAATTCCCCCTAGCGCATTGAAGAGCAAAAAGCGGGGCCAGCGCATGCGGTTTGTGCCGGCGAGAAAGGCGGCCCAGGCTCGTAGAACGGCAACAAAGCGTCCAAAGAAGACCACTCTGCCGCCATATTTCATAAAGAGGTACTGCCCAAGTTTCAGCCTGCGCTCTTCCACGTGAAGGTAGCGACCGAAGCGACGGAGCAGACGATAGCCTCCTTCACGCCCGACCCAAAAGCCGAGATTATCACCCAGGATGGCGCCACTGGCGGCAGCCACAATCACCAGAGGAATAGACAGAAGATGTGTTATCCCAGCATAGATAGCGGCAACAAGCAGCATGGTTTCGCCAGGGAAAGGGATACCTGTGCTCTCGATGGCGACAAAGAACAAAACTGCCCAATAACCGTACGTCGTGAGCAAATGCGTCAGAGTGGATGTAGCAAAGTGAAATATAGACAGGATATTTCTCCAAGATGTACAGGACTCTCTGTGATCGTGCAACGTCGCAGTCTCTAACACAGGTTCTCCTATCTATACGGATAGCGCCTTAAAAAGTTCATAAGAAGCGTCTAGATTGAAGACATTGAAGCGCGGTTCGCCCAAGGCTTGCTCATGGGTTGTATTGCTTCTGCAACGTGGTCTCAGAGACCTGAAAACTATTCTTAACGCCACGACGTCCTCGACGGTTACCGCGCGAGCAAGACGACGGCCACGCTGAGCGCAAGCGCTGCCAGGGCCGCGGTGGCCAGCCCACCCAGCCTCGTCTTGCGCGGCTCGGCGCGCAGATGCAGAAGACCTTGTCGCACCACGATGTAGGCTGCCAGCCCCCCAACGAAGAAGGCTCCGCCAGCCGGCCCGTGACCCAGGACCGCCACCAGCACCCCCAGCCCCAGGCTCAAGGCGAGCACCAACTCCAGCAGCTGTGTGGGGATACGGCGCGCCCCCACACGTTGATCGGATGACCACACGCCCCAGCGGGACGCAGTCGGCGGCCCTCCACAGCAGCCGGCGAAGAAGCATCCCACCCTGCCCACCGCCATGGCGACCAGCAGACCCGGAGTCGTCACGTCGAGAAAGACTCCGGCTGGCATGTGCAGCACCACGAGCAGGATCGCAGCCGCCAGGGTGGCGCCTGCGATGAACCCCTGGATGCACCAGCCTTCCAGGCGGTGCTCGCGCCGGTGCAGGACGATGAACCACCCCTTCGCACCGGTGATGCCAACCACGATGGCGACAAGTGTTACCGTCCACCAGGGGCCGAGCGCAAGATGGTCACCGGCGATCACCAGGGCCTGGAGCGCCAGCGCGACAGCCATGCCCAGCGTCACCATCGCTCCCCAAATGCCAGGAAAGATCCCCGGCACCCGGGCGAAAGGGGTCGGGCAGGTTCTCACATGTGCGGCCAACTCCGCCGACGGCGCCCACTTGCGCCAAAACCGAGCGGTTGGACGCAGCGGACCAGCCGCTGGGGTCGCGTTTCCTTGCTCCCTCGGCCCATGTGCAGGGTGAGCGGACCCCAGCATGCGCGCTGTCACGACCCACGAGCCCGCATTGATGCCGCGGACACGGGCCGTGAGTGAGATCGGGCCGCTCCCGGGGACGACTTGCTCGATCGTCTCGTCCTGGACGAACCGATCGTCAGGCGAGAGCCGCCCCTTTACATCGACGCTGCGCCCAGAAAACCTGACCGTGACAGCATAGGGCCCCGGATGCGGGGCAGGATCGAACCAGTACGTCACCGCCAGTATCTCCTGCGCCGTACTCTCCAGCAAGGCCGTGAACCCACCGCCCGTGAGGGCCCCTTTGTCCGGCTGGACGACATCACGTCGCAGCGCCGTATCTCCCGCTGGACGCATACGTGCCGGAGCTCTACGTGCCATGCTTATCATCTCCTCTAGCTTCTCTTCGCCCGCTTAGCGTATGTTTAGCCCCATATATCACAGTCATCCCTCAGAGGCCTTACTTCACAATGACCGTCAGATTCATATTCGGGTGAACGGTACAAAGGATGTGGTAGGTGCCAGCAGTAGTGAATGGCCCTATTGAAACCGTGCTGCTCGTCACTTGCACATTATTGACAGTTGGCGCGCCAGACTCCTTCATAGGGACCTGGCTCCCGTTGACCCATGAACCGTTTATCAAATTGTGAAATGATGGAGCAGCGGGAACAACCTGTAGACTTGAGCCTTTCGCCACATTCACGCACGCTTCCTGGAACGTTGTTGCCAGGGTATGTACCGTTCCAGTGGCGCAGTTCCCACTACCGCCACCGTTAGGGGTCGGAGTGGAGCCGCCGTTGCTTGTAACAGTAGCGCCTTGACTTGCACAGGATGCTAACAAAATGCTGCTGAGTGTGAATAGGGCAAGAAACATGCCCAGAACCCGCCGTAGTTTTCGATTCATCGTTTTGCTTTCTCTCATGATATCAATGCTGTGTTGTTGTCTTTTTGTTCCTTCTTACAAGATGTGGCTCAAGCATACTGCTGTGCTACTCGCCACGACATCAGATATAGCTCGGAAGGAAGCAGAGCGCATCGTCAGAATCGTGTAATTTCTTTCTCTTATTGCTCTAGAACCCCTTTAGACAGAATTACCTAGCCTTCCTTGGAGACTGCTGGGCAAAGCTAGATAATGAAGACATTCGACATAACAAGTACACTGTAACCCGATGCGAATTTATTGGTGAAAGAACATCTCCTTTGAATGTGACGCTGTGAGCGCCCATCACTCCAGTGCAGTAAAGAAGAGAAATGTAAGAACATGAATACAGATCAGCTACGTAGTAATGGATATAGTAATGGACATCACGCTCAAATCGAGAGGCAGCCAAAGCGGGTCGATTATCCCAGGCTGCTTGCATTAGGGCGTGAGTTGCTGATTGCCATCGGCGAAGATCCTGAGCGCGAAGGGCTCCAAGAGACGCCACGCCGGTGGGCCGACGCCTGGCGCGAATTTATCGAGTATGATCCTGGGACGGTCGATTCCTGCTTTGAAAGTGTCTCGACCGATCAAATGGTTGTGGTGCCTGGAATGCGGGTGTGGAGTATCTGTCAACATCATTTGCTGCCAATTTGGGCAGATATCTCAATCGGTTATATTGCGACAGATCGGATTCTCGGACTTTATAAGTTCGCTCGTATCACACAAAAGTATGCCCATCAATTACAATTACAGGAGCGGCTCTATAAGGAGATCGCAGATGAAATTGTAATGCTCGCCAAAAGTACTGATGTTGCTATCCTTGCGCAAGAACAACATTTCTGCATGACCGCAAGAGGAATCAAAACTCCAGCAATCATGACTTGCTCGATTATGCACGGTGTCTTTAGGGAAAGACACGAAGCAAGAATGGAGTTCCTGCGTCTGACTGAAAGAAGTCATATCTAATGGTACAAAATGGCTTCCGAAGCCGATTGAACTTGACAAGCTAAGGAGGATTTAGTAAACTTGTTCTAAGTAGAGCGGTGTTGTACCTGGGAATAGCTGCTAACAATCCAGGCTATTGACTAGTTCGGTGTTAAGGAGACTAGCCATCGATAGTTTATCTCAAAGTTCCTCACGTCGCAAGGTTTACTTTAGACCTTCAAGGCGCAAAATTTCTCCTACAGTTTCTGCTATTCCAGGTAAGCAAGTGGTGAATGCAGTGAGCGGTGTAAAGCCTGCTCGTGATGTGTGCGTAGGTGATAAATTGTGGACACTCCATAATGGGGAAGTCAAGGAAACAACTGTCACTCATAGAAGCTTCCAGAAGATACATGAAGTTGTCGAGGTTGTTACGAGCAAGGGGATATTCAAGGTGACGGCGAATCAAACTCTTGCTACTTCTCATGGATGGATGGAAGCAAAGGATACTGCAGGCCAACAAATTGAATGGACTGAGCCACGTTCTCTCTGTCGTCAACGGTATACTCCTAAGTTGGGTCATGCTTTCGGTTATGTTGTTGGTGCCATGTGTGCTGATGGTACGGTAGGAAGCCGCTATCTTTCACTCGTTGTTAATGAGGAACATTTTGCACAAGCTTTTGCTGATGCACTGAAAGAAGCTCTTGGAATACAAGCATACTTAGAGCCTGTTACCCGACCTTCGGGCTATCTTCAAGTAGATCTCCCAGGCTTTCGTGTCCGTGTCGTTTCCTCATACTTAGCGGACCTTTTCAGGCAGTATGTAGGTGGGGATGCTCACCATATGTGAAGGTGATGGTTTTAGACCTAAAGCTGGAAGCAATAAGTTCGGCAGATTTGTTACGAGCGCGAATATTCCATTCTTACAAACTCTTGCTGAACTTATTGGAGCGCGATTTACCCCTTATACAAAAGGTCACGTTTCTAACCTCTATATCTCTGATAGATGGTTTCAGAGACACGGTTTTCAGCAGCAAGACCATCAAACAACTCTTCTTGAGTCAGGATGGGTACAGGTGAAAGAGGTGCGTGATTGTTCTCAGGGACAAAAGCTTTATAGGACGTATAGCTTTACTTGTGAACCGCATCCCTCTTTCTTAGTAAATGGTCACTTAGTTCATAGCTGCAATTAGCACCATCTCCTGCCATTCTGGTGTGAGGTCTCCATTGGGTACATCCCCAACGACAAAGTGCTGGGCCTCTCGAAATTCGCGCGGATTGCGCACCAGTTCGCGCATCGCTTGCAACTGCAAGAGCGACTGGGCCAACAGATCGCCGATGAGATCACTCGGATCACCGGAACGGAGAACGTAGCGGTGGTGCTCAAAGGGGAACATTACTGTATGGCGGCGCGCGGCATTCGTACGCCAGGACGGATGACGTCATCCGTCCTGCGAGGTGTCTTTCGGACTGAAAGCCAAACACGCATGGAGTTCCTGCGGCTGATTGAATGATTCGTTAGGGGAGCAACTGATCGCATCGAAAGGAGGAACGGGTAGAGTAGGGGGAGTGAGATGTTCCTGGAACGCCTTATAGAAAAGCGCCGAAAAGCGCCAGAAAGCCCCGTTGCCGTCAGGCCAGGGAGGGTTCAGTTTGTTGTCCTATGACCACTGGATCAAGATCGGCGGCGCGTTTCAGCGCACGAAACTGCAATACTTTGACGTTTGCCACCGTCACCCCCATTCTTAGAGCAGTATCTTTGACTGAAAGATGGAGCAGAAAACGACAGGTCAACACCTCTCGATACCGTTCAGGCAGCGCCTGAAGAATACGCTGCACCCGGTCTGCCGCGCTGTCGCTTGTTGCGGTCGGCTCTTCTTCAGCCGGGACCTCCCAGCCAACATCTACTAGTTCATCCAGCGAACTCATTGGGAGACGATAATGAGCTCGCCAGTGGTCCGCGATCAGTGTGCGCGCAATGAGGTAGAGCCATTGTTGCATACTTTGCCGGCTACGCTCGCGATCAATGCCGCTTACTGCTTTGAGAAAGATTTGTGATGTCAGATCCTCGGCCTCTTCTCTGTTGCGCACCTTTTTATACACAAAGCGATAGATCGGGCCAAAGTTCTCCTGGCAAAATGTTTGGAATGCTTGGTTATCCATAAAGAAGCTTGTTGCCTAAATCAGGAATAGTCCAGGTACTACCTTTGGTCTTGCCTGACGGACGCCGTCCGTAGACGCGCAGTCGTTTCCATAGCCAAAGACCATTTCGTGCCCATTGTTGCCCTATTCCTTACTGAGTGTCTACCAACCCTCCTCTAAGCGAGGGGGCTTATAGCTCGAGAAAACTTCCGTGCACGACTCCTGAGACGAAGTCTAGATGCGCAGCATCGTTGGAGTCGTGTCTTTCAAGAAATCTTCCGTGCCGTTCACCACAACACTAGATATACCTCAGCGGGAGGCAGGAGCACATCGTCAGAATCGTGTAATTCCTTCCTCATATTGCTCTGGGAACGTCCTAGACAGAATTACCTAGCTGCTCTGCTTTAAACGTGTAAGCTCTCACCGCTGGGCATCATGGGGAGCATTTCTGTGAGCGGTTTCTGAAGCCATTTTTCCGAAACTAACGAAGTGGTAAGAAGCCGATGTGCAAGTTCGTAGAGAACGTGATCATGAAATCAGCAGGTTCCTCCTCTCCGCCCTGGGTGGAGTGATGAACCTGCTCGCGGGAGCAGAGCGCTATCCCTATCGTCACTTCCTACTGTACGACGTGACAGGTGAGGCGCTGGGTGTGGTGATCCCACTTTCGCTCGGCTACACATTAGGAGCCTGTTGGGAGTCAGGAGGCAATCTGCTCGGTGCTTTTGCAGGATTTGCCTTCATACTGCTCTTAGCCATGCTCCTTCCGGCATATGGTATCTATATATAGTAATATATCAGAGGCACTACCCCTGTCTAAGAAGAAGGAGGGATATGTACTCCAAATAAAATTTCTTATAGCCATTGGAATATTCACTACAAACCATCGAACGCGGAAAAGTCGGCACCGCCTTCGGGGCCTTCCCTACCAGTTACTGCACGAGCGCACCCCCCAGCAGCCAGTAGAGACAGTCAACGCTGATTCTGCAGCGAGGAAACGGCAAAAGCGGTGGGGGCACACGATGTGATTATGCACCTGCCGGAGGGTTACGATATGGCGATTCGCGAGCACGGGCCCAATCTCAGCGTTGGACACAAGAATCACATGCGCTATCGAATTGACTGTTCTCTCCGCGCGAATGGATTTGCTCGTTCCTGCCGATAGCTCTCCTGGTATGCCTCAACAACCATCCTGCACATCTCTGCGGGATCATCCGAGAGGAGCAGCAGGCCTGCATCCTCCGGCATGATTTTTTCGGTGTCCAGCATGGTGTCACGAATCCAGTTTATCAAGCCTGCCCAGAACTTCGAATCGTAGAGAATGACGGGGAAATTTCTGACCTTCTTCGTCTGAATGAGCAACAACGCCTCGAAGAGTTCGTCCATTGTTCCAAACCCGCCTGGAAAAATGACGAAAGCATCCGAGTATTTGACGAACATCGTCTTGCGCACGAAGAAGTAGCGGAAGTCAAGCGAGATGTCAAGGTACGGGTTTGGACCCTGCTCGAAAGGTAGCTCGATATTGCAGCCTATGGAGAGATTGCCTCCCTCCTGCGCACCCTTATTCGCCGCCTCCATGATGCCAGGCCCACCACCGGTGATGATCCCGAAGCCTGCTTTCGCCAGCAAACGCGCCGTCTCCACCGCCGCTAGATAGATCGGATCATCAGGCTTTGTGCGTGCAGAGCCGAAGATTGCTACAGATGGTGGAATATGCGAGAGCGCATCAAATCCATTTACGAATTCGCTCATAATGCGAAAGACACGCCAGGGGTCAGTAACGGTGAAGTCGGTATGCAGAGCACGCTCAAACGCGTGTTCATCCTCCCTCTCCTGCTCCTGCGGTAGTGGTTCTGTCGGGCTAACTAGTTGTTGCGGTGGGCGATGGAGCAAACGCTCATCCTCTGTCACCGTCCGGCGGCCTTTAGGTGGACGGTAGCGAGATGATCTGCCATTTCTCCGGTTATTACCATTTTGCCCTGTAGTAGAAAACTTTTTATCTGAGTTGTGATCACGATTCATTGTCTGTATTCCCTTCTTCCTCATCTTTATGGAGTCGCCTCTTCAAAACTACCGTAGCGAGAGGCGGTAATGTTAATAGTATAGAGTGGGGGCAGGACTGCCAGTAGACCGGCCCACTTGGCATAGGTTGTTTGTTTTCCAACCCGCTGCCACCATAGCGTGTCGCATCGCTATTGATCAATTCATAGTACTCCCCTGCACGGGGCACGCCAAGCCGGTAACCATGACGCGGCTCAGGGGTGAAGTTACATATAAAGACGAGCGTGTCCCCCTCTTTTTTACCACGCCTCATAAATGACACGACGCTCTGGTCAGAATCGTGAGGATCAATCCACGAGAACCCCTCCGGATCGTTGTCCAGTACGCTCAGCGCAGGCTCGCTTTCGTATAAGTGGTTCAGATCGCGTACAAAACCCAGCAACTGCGCATGACGCGGATCGCTCGGCGGGGCAAGCAGGTGCCAATCGAGACTCTCTTTGAAGTTCCATTCTCGCCACTGTCCAAACTCTCCACCCATAAAAAGGAGCTTTTTCCCGGGATGACCCCACATATAACCAAAAAAGGCTCGCAGATTTGCAAAACGCTGCCAGAGATCGCCAGGCATCTTGTTAATCAGGGAGCCTTTGACATGCACAACCTCGTCATGGGAAAGCGGTAGGACGAAGTTCTCCGAGTACGCGTACATCAATGAGAACGTAATATTGTTATGATGATAGCGCCGGTAGATGGGGTCCATGTGCATGTACTCCAGCATATCATGCATCCACCCCATGTTCCACTTCAGACTAAAGCCTAACCCGCCAACATATGTCGGCCTGGTCACCAGCGGCCACGCCGTAGATTCTTCGGCGATGGTCAATGTTCCAGGCTGCTCGGCATACACCGCTTCATTGAATTGACGCAGAAAGTCCACCGCCTCGAGGTGCTCTCTCCCTCCATAGAAGTTAGGGACCCACTCACCTGGCTTGCGCAAATAGTCCAGGTAGAGCATCGATGCCACCGCGTCGACGCGCAGTCCATCGATGTGGTACTCTCTTAGCCAGAACAACGCATCGGCGATTAAGAAGTTACGCACCTCGCTGCGACCGTAGTTGAACACCAATGTGCCCCACTCTTTATGTTCCCCTTTACGCGTATCGGCATATTCGTAGAGATGAGTGCCATCAAAAAATCTCAATGCATGATTATCCCTGGGAAAGTGCGCGGGCACCCAGTCGAGCATGACACCGATACCCTGCTGGTGCATGTAGTCTACAAAGTACTGAAAGTCCTCAGGCGGCCCGAAACGGCTTGTTGGCGCGTAGTACCCCGTGGTTTGATATCCCCACGAACCATCGTAGGGATACTCGGTAACAGGCATCAGTTCGATATGGGTAAATCCCGTATCTTTGACATATGCTGCCACGGCGACCGCCAGTTCGCGGTAGGTCATGAAACGATCCTCTTCGACTGCGCCCTCCACATGACGTTCAGGAACATGCCTCCAGGACCCCAGGTGTACCTCGTACATCGAGATGGGCGAGTTCAATTGCTGATGCTGCTCGCGCTCTTTCATCCATCTCTCATCCTGCCATTGATGCTGATGAATATCGGTCACAATGCTCGCGGTCTTTGGACGCAGCTCAAAGGCGAAGCCATACGGATCTGTTTTATCAACAGTGTAGTTGTTAAAACGTGAATAAATGGCATACTTATACAGCACACCCTCTTGCACTCCCGGCACGAAGCACTCCCAAACACCTAGCTCGCCATGTCGCAGGTGCATCGGGTTGGCATCACGCATCCAATTATTAAAATCACCTATCACAGACACGGCCAGGGCGTTGGGCGCCCAGGTCGCGAAATTCGTTCCGGTCACGCCATTTACGGTCCGTCTATGCGCACCCATCTTCTCATAGATACGGTAATGCTTGCTCTGACCGAACAGGTAAAGATCGAAGTCGCTAAAAACTGAGGGTACATCCTGCGTATTATTCTGCTCTTTCATCTCAACACCGACACCCTTATTATAGAAATCTGGCCAGAAAGCCCTCCGCTTTCAAGAAAGGGACGAATGGCCTCTCTTGAAGGATGGCTCAATCCCTGGTACGAACGAGGCGAGTGACCTGGCCATGTAGAGGGACTGTTACTATTATACTTTAGCGCATGGATGCTGGTCTACTGCAAAAGGGGAAGAGGTAAACCACTACCCGGGGCCGGGGTAGTTAGATGAGCCGGTGTTCAAAGGCGTAACGGGTTGCTGCACTCCGCGAGGTGATGCCCAGCTTACTATAGACTGAGCGCACATGCGTATTCACAGTCAAGAGTTTTATAGAGAGCTGGTGGGCGATTTGAGCACTGGATAACCCCTTCGCTACCAGGCGGAGTATAGTCACTTCTCGCTTCGTTAATCTTGTATGGCAGGGTATTGCCGCTGCGTCCGCGGTACCAGGTAGTTGTAGAGGGAATATCGGTTCCTGGACAACGTGCTCTGGCGTCGTCGCTCGTTCCCCGGCCACTCCCGTGTCTTCCGCAGCAAGGGCACCCTGGCCCGAGTATGCAAGCGCTTTATGCAAGCGTGTGACCCCTTCTGCATCTCTGCACTCCATCATCCAATTGAGTGCGGAGCGCAGGTTTCCCCGCTCCACCTTCAATCTCCGCAACCAGAGGGTCTGATTGTTCCGCCTGCACTCCAGTTCTGCTTCCTCCGCCAGGCTAAGATAGTACTCGGCATGTGCCCGGCGGGCCTCTACTTCCTCTCCCTGCGCTATCATGCATTCTAACGCATACTCGCGGACAGTCTCCAGCATGATGAGACGTGAGTCGCCATCTGGCATCTCTTTCTTCTGCAACAAGTTCTTCTCAAGGAGCGATGTGACTCCATCAAACACCCTTGCGAGGCTATCGCCGATAGCTGCACATACGGCCTTAGCCGCTTGCAATGTACAGCCGCCGGCGAATACCGAGAGTCGACGGAAGAGTTGTTGTTCTTGCGTGTCCAGCAAGTTATAGCTCCATGCCAGCGTGTTGCGAAGCGTCTGCTGGCGGGGCGGCAGATCGCACGCTCCGCCCATCAAAACCTGTAGTCGACGCTTGAGGCGCACAAGTAACTCCTGCGGGGAAAGCAGTTTCATACGAGTAGCTGCCAGCTCTAGTGCCAGTGGCAGGCCATCAAGCCGTATACAGATCTCCGCAAGAGTACAGGCATTCGCCTTTGTAATCGCGAAGTCGGCCCTGACCGCCTGCACACGCTGCATGAAGAGAGCAACAGCCGCATTGTGTGACAGAGCTTCTATGTCAAGGGGCCGCTCGAGATCGGGCAACGCCAGTGGCCGCACCAGAAATTCGTGTTCAGCATGCATGCGCAGCACGGCACGGCTGGTAACCAGCATTTTCAGATCAGGGCAGGCTTGGAGCAATTCAACCAGCAAGGGAGCCGCAGCCACCACGTGCTCAAAAGTATCCAGGAACAGTAACTTATGTTGGTGCCGCAAATAGAATTGCAGGCACTTCAGTAGGGGCTGGCCCCCTACTTCTGCAAATTCGTGCAGCCCAAGCACCCGCGCAATGGTAGGCATGACGAGACCGGGAACGCTAATTGAGGCTAGCGACACAAAGAAGACACCATCGGCAAATTCAGTGAGTAATCTCTTCGCCACCTCTAATCCCAGGCGGGTTTTACCAGACCCGCCCGCTCCAGCCAGCGTTAGCAGGCGCACATCATCGCGCAGTAAGAGCGAACACACCGCCTCCACCTCCTGTTCACGTCCAATCAAGGAAGTGAGTTGTGCAGGTAAGTTATTCGTGAGTACTTGTTCAGCTTCCGCCGGTACAATCAACACGCTCTGTTGCATGAGCAGCACCCTCCTCACTGCTTGCGTATCGCGCCCATCAAAAATGCCTCATCAATGGTAATACGAGTAGCAGCAAAATTTTTAAAGCATGTGGTTGTGCAGCCCTATCACACCCGGGAGCACGTCTTTAGATAAGGTGATGTTCAAAGGCGTAGCGGGTCGCAGCGCTGCGTGAGTTGACCCCCAGTTTGCTATAGATGGAGCTCACATGGATATTCACGGTATGCCGGCTCACTACGAGTTGTTCAGCAATCTGCGCACTGGTCAGGCCAGCTGTCAACAGGCGTAGTACCTCGCCCTCACGCGCCGTCAGTTTGGCAGGAGTAGCTGATGAGGCAGACATTGGCATGCGTTCCCCTGACCATGCCCTGAGGCTCTGCTCCCCAAGTCGGCTACATGCCGTAGGCACAGCACGCTCATAGGCGACATACTCGAGAGATGGCGCGACCATACTCATGATTTTCTGCAGAGATTGTGCTGCACTCCCTGACCACGCTGCCTTCACAAAGTCGCCCTCTGCCACAGCTACTTCGGCTATGTGAGAATACGCGAACCAGGCAAGCCACAGCCTTTCGCCTAACCGCGTGGCCATCTCCATCTCTTCTGCCTCCACCAGCCAGCACAGCGCCGCCCGCAGATTCGCGCACTCCCGCTCGCACCGGCCCAACCACTCCAATAGCGCGGCTTCGGCTGGCTTCTGCTCTATCTCCTCTGCGAACGCCAGGTAATAGAGAGCATGGGTACGTTGAGCTGCCTCCATCTCTCCACTCTGCTTCAAACACTCCGACCCAAATTCATGTATCATCTGCGGCATCACGAGTCGGGTTTCACCGCTTGCCGTCTCAGTCCTTTGCAACAGGTTCTTTTCGACCAACGCACCAACTTCGTCCAGCGCATTTTCTGCTCCAGCACCGTATAGAGCTTCTACCGCCTCCAAAGTACAGCCATCCACGAATACAGAGAGCTGCCTGAAAAGACGTCGCTCCCTCGCACTCAGCAAATCATAGCTCCATGTGAGAGTTTTGAGTAGCGTTTGCTGGCGCTCCGGTACATCCTTCGCCCCGCTAGTTAACACCAGCAAGCGCTGCCCCAGCCATGCGAGTAACTCCTGCGGTGAGAGGAGCCGCAGGCGAGCCGCTGCCAGTTCAATGGCTAATGGTAACCCCTCCAGGCAGATACAGATTTCTGCGATGGTACGGGCGTTGGCCCTGGTAACTGCGAAGTCGGACTTGATCGCCTGGGCACACTGCACAAACAGGGCAACTGAAGCACAGTGCGCAAATGCCTCGCCTTCCGAAAGCTGTTCCACATCTGGCAAGGTGAGTGGTGGTACATGAAACTCGTACTCGCCACGTACATGCAACAGGCTGCGGCTGGTGACCAGGGCTTTGAGATCAGGGCAGGTTTGTAGCAATTCAACCAGCAGGGGAGCTGCTCTAGCGACATGTTCAAAACCGTCCAGGAGCAGGAGGAGATGCTTGTTGCGCAAATATGCTTTTAAGCGCAGGCGCAGGGGTTGCTCTGCACTCTCTACGAGTCCAAGCGCCCGGGCAATAGTGGGAACAACCAGGCTAGAATCGCGCAGGGAAGCTAAGGAGACGAAGCAGACGCCATCAGCAAATAGGGTCAGTAGTTCCGTCGCGACCTGCAAACCCAGGCGGGTCTTGCCAACGCCGCCCATGCCAGTGAGGGTGACCAGGCGTACCTCCGGACGTTGCAAACGCGCACATACCGTCTTCATAGCTTGTTCGCGCCCAACGAGTGCAGTGAGTTGGACCGGTAGAGTATGTATAAAGCCCTCTTCTTTAACTGGGCGTAGAGCGAGTTCTCTCTCCTGCATACTAGCCGGTCCCTCCACACGCTTGCCGAAGAAAAGTGTCACATGATGTTTTGTAAAACCCCGGAACTGTAACGGAAAATTTTTTTATATTCACACGCTCACATTTTATCATATCGTGACTGTTGAGACTATCTCAATAATGCCGCGAAGCGCTCAAGAGGCACAGTCTACCTAATTCTAGCTATGGGGGCACGATACTCGCTCTCTGTGGCAAAATAACTACTTCTAGGGACGCCCGGCCAATCTCTGCATGCTAGACTTTAAGCAGTGTGAGCAACACCACTAGCAAAAGGAGAAATTTTATGGCACAAGACATGGAGCTAGCCGGGCTCCAGACACACTTGCAGCAAACGGGGGCGAAATGGCAGGCCGGGGTTACCTCTATATCAGCACTTCCTCCACAGCAAAGACGAATCCGTCTGGGCGCTGTTCCCCCAAAAGGACAACCGACGCTCCAGGCGAGAGAGCAAGCCGCGCAAGCCAAACATGCGGCTGTTCAGGCCCCGGCCGGAGGTGCCCCAGGCGCAGTCGCTGCCTATCCCGCCTCGTTTGACCTGAGAGATGTAAATGGCAGCGATTACATCACCGCCATTGAAGATCAGGGCAACTGCGGTTCCTGCGTCGCATTTGGCACCACTGCCACCGTCGAAGGGACATTCCAATGGCAACGCGGTAATCCAAATTTGGGACCGGACTTGTCAGAGGCACAGTTGTTTTATTGTGTTGCGGCATCTGAGGGCTATAACTGCGAATCTGGCTGGTGGCCAGATTATGCCCTGGATGGCTACAAGAACAACGGTATTGCCGACGCTGCTTGCTTTCCCTACACGGCAGGTGACCAGGCCTGCAACCTCTGCGCCGATTGGCAAAGTCGCGCCAAGAAGATCACAGGCTGGCACAAAATCACATCGACCGCCGATATGAAAACCTGGCTCTCCACGAGATGGCCGCTCAGCACCTGCTTCAGCGTCTACCAGGACTTCTACTACTACACCAGCGGCATTTACACCCAACACTCCACTGTCTATGAGGGTGGACACTGTGTTTCTGTGGTAGGGTACGACGATCACAGCGGGTGCTGGATCTGCAAAAATAGCTGGGGAACCGGCTTTGGTGAGCATGGGTTCTTCCAGATCGGCTATGGACAGTGCGGCATCGATGCCGAAATGTGGGCCGTTGAAGGAATCGTAGAAACCATGTGGTTCAACAACGTCTACATAGGCGGATTGTGGACCATTGACCAGGACTTCAATGCCTACGCCTGGATCGACGGAATCGGCTGGCGAAAAATCGCAAACGATACCGACGACATCTTCTATGACATGTTGAATCAGTTGATCCTCGCCAAGACGGCAGGTCGCCCCTGTAACATCTACGAGAACCAGGGCATCATCAGCCAGATCTATGTTCTATAAGGATAAAGGAGAGTTCGCATGACCCAATCAGCAGGCAATCAACCGCAGCAACCTGCTCGCCCCACCGACTTAACAGCCCCGCAAAAAGCTGGGCTTAGCGCGGGGGCAAGACCGGCCGTCGCTCCTACGGGTTCAACCAAGACCTTGCCCGCAAAAGCAGGGGCCGCTCCTACTCTCAGACCCCAAAGTGCAGGCTCCGGTGGCGGCGCTGGCACCAAATGGCTCTCAAGCGTGCATATCACCTCAACCAGGACCGTAACGCCTGGGTATACGTAGACACCACCGGGTGGGTCAAACTGTCGAATGCCTCCGACAGCGGCATCGTGACGCTGACCTTGCTGGCCACACTCGCAAGGCTAACAGGAGAAGCCGTGACTTGCCGGCAGGAAAGCGACAGCATGATACACGAGATCTACGGCTAGTCCGGCAGTGTGGATAGGGCCACGTAAAGACAATTGGAGAAGTGGGCGCAATGCAACTTCTCCAATTGTCTTTACGTACTACTAGTAGACCACCGGAGCAGTTGCGTGGGCAGCAGGTTGAAAAGATGAGAGTACAATCGGAACGCCATCGCCGGAAATATGTTAAGCAGGCATGCGTGTATGTATTTTTTGTCGTCTTTGGGATAATGCTTTTTCTCTTGTCGAGCTGCGGGACGACCAATACGGGGGGCAATGCTATGTCAACAATTACGCTTACACAGGCAGATAAGGGCAAATCCATCACCGTACACACAGGTGAGGAGATCGTCATCATGCTTCCAGAGAACCCCACTACTGGCTATCGATGGGCCATTGATCAGACGGACGAAAACATGGTAGTAGCCCAAACCCCTACATTCTCTTCCACGCCAGGCGGGGCCATTGGTAGCGGCGGCACACGCACATTTACGTTCACAGCCAAACAACCTGGGACCGCCCACCTCCAGCTCAAGTTATTACGTGCATGGCAGGGCGATTCTTCGATCATTGACCGTTATGATGTCACCATTCAGGTCCAAAGCTGATTAAAAATCACGGCAGGTAGACACTGGAGAGGAGATAGTTCTATGCCGCCCTCCCCCGACCAGGATATCCTGCGCAATCTTGGCATACACCGTGTCATTGAACCAAGGGGATCCTTACCACAGCCTGCATGGAAGCTCGACAACACACCTGCTGCATATCCATCGGAGACCTTGATCGATGTTCATGCTTTACATATCGACTCAGCTAGCTTTGCACAGATAGCCAGTGTATGTGAGAGAGACCCTGAGCGGATGCGGCAGCATATCCTGGGTATCATCGTCCAGCGCGGCAAGCTGCATAATCCTGTCACAGGCTCCGGCGGCGTACTGATTGGTACAATTCACGAACTCGACGAGGCATTCGGGGAAATGCATGGTCTGGCTATAGGAGATACCGTCGTTAGCCTCACGTCGTTGAGCTGGCTCCCGTTGCACTTAGAGCGTATTCACACAATCAACCTGGATCGCTCAGAGGTCGAAGTCACCGGCAAGGCCATCCTCTTCCGCAGCAACCCGGTGGCAAAGCTCCCCGGCGATTTACCGAGAAATAGTGTCGTCGCAGCGTTGGATGTTGCAGGAGCGCCATCACGAGTCGCAGCGTTGGCTCAACCTGGCCAGCGTGTCACGGTACTCGGAGCAGGGGGAACAGCCGGGCTACTGACAGTATGCGCGCTTCGAGGGCGCCTTGGCTCGCAGGGCGAGATCATCGCTATAGAGCACAACGAAAAGGCGCTAGGCGATATAGCTGCGCTGAACGTGGCCGACGCGCTCGTGCAGGGTGATGCAACGAATCCATTAGAGCTTGTTGAAAAAGTACGTAATGCTCGTGCTGGGCGAGAATGCCTGGCCGACCTCTCCATAAATGTCGTGAACGTCCCGCAGACCGAGCTTGCCACTATCTTGCTCACCAAACCCGGTGGACGCATTCTCTTCTTCAGCATGGCAACCAGTTTCACTACGGCCGCTCTGGGCGCTGAAGGCATGGCCCGGCAGGTCGAGATGCACATCGGCAACGGCTATATGCCAGACCACGGTGCTGTAGCTTTACAGCTTTTGCGCGACTACCCCGTATTGCGGGCAATCTTTGCCAGGCGATTCGGCTAGCCAGGCGAGGACAACATGACTGCACAGCTTGCTTCTATCGTAGCCCGGGCAAACATTGGGCGCCTCTCCCTCGTTGGTCTCTCAAAGAACGTGGGCAAGACGACCACGACAAACCACTTACTGGAAACGCTCCTCGGCGAAGGTCTCTACCGTGCGCAGGAATTGGCGCTCACCTCACTCGGGCTGGATGGCGAAGCCACTGATGCCCTGACGGGCCTTCCAAAGCCGCGCTACGTGCCACAGGCGGGATTACTGGTGGCAACAACCGCTGACCTCATGAGGCAGGCCGAGCACGAAGGAGCGCAGATCGAACGCCTGCAACAACTTCCGGGCAGGACTGCACTTGGACCTGTAATCCTGGCTCGTGTTTTACAACCTGGACGCATCGTTATTGCCGGCCCCACGCTCCTGAGCAATTTGCGCAGTTCGCTCGACCTGCTTCAAGCTTTAGGCGTTCGCCTGAGCATCATCGATGGCGCGATCAACCGCCTGGGTGCAGCAGCGCCAGGCGTGACTGACGCGTGTATTCTCTGCACCGGGGCGAGCGCGGCGGCAACGCCAGAGCTTGTCGCCCGGCGAACTGCCGATCTGCTGGCGCGCCTCACGATACAGCAAACGCAGTGGACGGAGGCGTGGAAGAAGCGAGACCCACAGGCCAGGCTGTACATGTTCACTGCTGATGACAAAGGCAGTTCGAGTGAACGTTTTTCAGGTAGTGCCGGGCCGGTCAAGGAGGCCCGCTGGATTGTAAGACAAATGCAGGCTCACCGGCAGCCTGCATTTGTCTTACATGGCGCATTTACCGGGGAACTCTCGCAAGCATTACTTACCCAACTGCCCACCGCTGCTTCTTCTTATAGTCATGCAGAGCTCATCGTTGAAGATGGAACCAGGATCTTCTGCCACTCCATTGTGCTGCAACGATTGTCAGCGCGTGGCCTGGATATACGCGTTGCCAGGCCTATACGCGTTCTGGCTCTGACCATGAATCCTTACACTCCTGAGTACGTGTGCACACCTCAACATCTACTGGATACGCTTGTGCGGGAACTGCCGCCGCAACATCCACCGATCATCGACGTAGTATCTGGATACTACGCCGGTGAGAACCGTGTAACCTCATAACGTATCTTCTATATAGAAGGAGACAACGGGAAAGCTCATCTGCGCTGTTTGCCTTCCCTAAGCTGTGAGGCGGCTGATCCGGTCACGCGGCTCCGATCAGATCAGCCGCCACTAGCACTTTCACAACCATATGCAGCACAAGGCTTCTGGAATGTAGCCGGAGGAGAGATCATTTATGGCAAGTATCAAACACCTGTTCTGGGTCGCACTCGGACTATTCCTCGCATTGACCATTGCAGCTTGTGGCAGCACAAGTACAGGCTCTGGCGGCTACGGTGGCAACACCAATGCAAGTCAGACGCCCACTACAAGCGCCAGTAGTGGTAGCAGCTGTGGCCGGTACTGCACAAGCTCCACACCAACCGCGCCTGCTACAGGATCCGGCCTCGTGATCAAGACAGCGTCAGCCACTATCAGTGGCAAGTCGGTGAACATCCTCACCAATGCGCAAGGTATGACACTTTACTATCGCACTTCTGACAGCGGTTCTTCTGTTTGCAGCGGCGGCTGCGCATCAGCATGGCCCCCCATACTTGTTACAGGATCCGCTACTCCAACCAGTGCCACCTCCCTTCCAGGGCAACTGAGCGTGAGCACGAATGCCAATGGCAAGCAGGTAGAGTACAATGGCCACCCGCTGTACACCTACTCTGGAGATAGTGCACCCGGACAAACCAACGGTCAAGGGTTTGGCGGCGTCTGGTTCGCAGTCACAACAGCCCTCGCGCCGGGAGGCGGTAGTCAGAATAATGGCTACGGTTACTAACGCGGGCCTTTATCAGACTTACGAGAGGTAGCCTTGGTAAGCTGGCAGATATATTCTCTTCTGAATATATCCCTTTCGCGGTGTGGCAGGGCATGGATTTTATTCGTTAGAGACCGCTATCACAAGCGGTCTCTTTTCTTTTCCTTTCCCCATTAGCCCATCCTTAAGGAGGAGAAATATGGCAACAAACGATACCCCACCTCCTGCTCGCCGGCTTTCGCCTCAAGAAATAGCAGACGTACTGAAGCTCGCGATTCCCGCGCATCTGGCAACGCTCGATCCTGCCGGGTTCCCTCGCATTATTCCTCTCTGGTTCCTCTGGGAAGACGGAAGCTTTTATCTGTCCAGCGGGCCGCAGAGTCGTCATGTGCAGGACCTGGTGCGTGATTCACGAGCGGGCCTTGGTATTACTGTTGAAGAAGGCCAGACGGAGGCGGGCTACCGTCCGTTTCGCCAGATCATGGTGCGTGGCTATGCGCATGTGCAGCCTGACACCGGTGCCATCTGGGCGCGCAAGCTGATCGGCAAGTATATCACTGGTCAAGCAGGGGTGCGACGGGCGAAGCTTGAGGCAGAGAAGCCCCATGTTGTCATCGTGTTGTGTCCAGAACGCTTTTTGACCACCGGGTTCTTTCCTGCAAAAGAGTGAGGGACATGAGGCTGGTCCTCGCCCTGCCCTGGTGCACGCTTTTTTTCATACACCACCCGTATCAGGTACCAGCGTAAGAAAAAGAATAAAGTAGAAGAAGAGTGGTAGCATTCCCTCTCCCATACGCGTGGCACAACGACATACACTAGTAAATGCACACGAAAGTGAGCGTAATTTGTACAAGTTGCACACCTTTGAACACCGTCTCAGCCGTCTCTACATCTGGCTTCAACAGGATAAGGAAAGGGAAAAATCAAAAAAATACGGCGCAAATGCGCCATAGTTGCGCGCTATCTGGCCGCAAGCCGCCCCAGGAGCCATGCGCCAGCACCTCTTCCCCCTCTCCATCTTTGATGGAGAGGGGGCTAGGGGGTGAGGCCCGCGACAACTGCGACAAGTCTGCTTGCACAGACGGGAGGGTTCTCCCAACAAGCGGGGGCTCGTATCGCCATTACACCCCCAACACCAGGAAAAGCGCAGCCGGGTCGAGGAGGGGCGATCCCGTGCGCATGGCACCTGTTGGAACAGCCGCCAGCACAGTCAATCGTAGAAGCCCGAGAAGGGGGCCCAGTCAGCTACATGTGATATAATACGCGGGATATGGGCGCAGAAGATCAGTGGAATTGCTGCGAATCGAAAGGACCATGAGCAATGACTATAGACCTGAATATAATGAAAGCGCGACTTGAAGCGAAACGCGACGAACTGCAGGCAAATATTGCGCAATTAACAGAGGCACACCCTGCCCCTGTCGATCCCCTCGCAGCCGGCGAGGCACCTCAAGATTTTGAGGATGTGGCCGTAGATTTTTTGGAAACGCAGCAGGAGCAATCGCTGCTTGTTAACGAGTCAGCTTTATTGACCGAAGTACAGCGTGCCCTGAAGCGCATTGAGGACGGAACCTACGGCAAGTGCGTGAACTGCGGGCAGCCCATTCCCGAGAAACGGTTGGAAGCGATTCCCTGGGCAGCACGAGATGTCAAATGCGAGGAACAGCTAGAGCGCAGGAATCTGAGCAGGGAAGAGTTTTACAAAGAAGAAACCGAGTGAAGACGGTATTCTTGATACCTTCTCAACAGGTGGCGAATCGAGTACAATACCCGTACGTCGAGGAAAGGAAAAAAAGATTACCGTGAAAGTCAGACGTGTGCGTCTCTACGATGCCCTGGCATTGCTTACCGCCGTGATAGTGGTGGTCCTGGATCAGTGGACGAAGGCGTGGGTCGTAGCTAATCTAGTGGAAAACGCCCCCCCAGTTCCGCTGGTAGGTAACTACCTCGCCCTTTACTACATCCAAAATAATGGGGCGGCATTCAGCCTGTTCGCGAACAGCATCGTGCTCATTGTGTTCATAGTGTTGGCGATCGGAGTGATCTCCTATCTCTACCTGCGTATGTTCAACACAGCCAACCTGGGATACAAGCTCATCTTTGGTTTGATTATCGGCGGAGCAGTGGGTAATTTGATAGATAGGGCACACCATAGCGGCTACGTCGTCGACTTTATCTATTTCCGCATTCCTCAGATCGGTTTCAACTTTGCTGTCTTCAATCTCGCTGATGCTGCGATTTCCGTCGGCGTCTTCTTGCTTTTTGTGGCGCTCCTTTTTGGCAATCTACGCAAACCCGGAACCCAAAGAAGCGAGCCGACGCCGGCAACGCCTTCTGCAAGCAAAAGCGGAGCGCTTCACTCTTCTAAAGAACACGATGCGAAAACCTGATTCTTCTTCATCTTCTGAGGCAAGCACCTTGAGGATTGGAGCGGGCGAAGCTGGCCAGAGGCTCGACCGGTACCTTGTGTCTCAATCAGGTGACGTATCCCGCACGTCCGTACAGCAACTGATCGTGGATGGAGCAGTACTTGTCAACGGCCGTCCCAGCAAACCCGGTTATGCCCTCAGAACCGGGGACGAGGTACAGATTCTTGCTTCAAAGCCAAAGGACCAGGCTAGCACTGCCAGGCCTCAGCCAATACCCCTCGACGTGGCCTATGAAGACCAGGATGTGCTCGTCATAAATAAAGCAGCCGGGATGGTTGTCCATCCCGCTCCCGGCCATCATGAAGATACATTGGTTAATGCGCTCTTAGCACACTACCCCGATCTTCAGGAGGACGTAGAAAACCAGCGGCCGGGTATTATCCACCGCCTGGATAAAGACACCTCCGGCCTGATCGTCGTCGCCAGGAACGCCGCTGCTCAGGCCGCCCTGGTGGGCCAAATGAAACGGCACGAGATTGTCAAGCGCTACCTGGCACTCGTCGAGGGCGTTGTCGCTCTCGACCGGGGCAGTATCGACGCCCCCATCGGCCGGAATCCGCGCCACCGCCAGCAAATGGCGATCACTGCAACTGGCAGCAGAGAGGCACGTACGCACTTTCGCGTACTGGAACGTTTCGCCCATCATACCCTGCTGCTTCTAGAGCTGGAGACCGGGCGCACGCACCAGATCCGCGTGCACTTAAAGGCTATAGGACATCCTATCGTTGGTGATCCTGTCTATGGATCGGGCAGCACGATGCGTGGAGTGACGCTCAAACGCCAGTTCCTGCATGCCTATCAACTCAAGTTCACCCACCCCTCAACAGGAGCTGTCATTACTGTCGAGGCTCCCCTGCCTGATGATCTGCAAGCTGTGCTCAACGCTAAAACTTTCCTGTAGCCCCCTGGCAAACTCATGCCTCGTATGCTATAATATCCGTGGCGAAGAGGTTAAGACGTATCCCCTTTACTGTCTTGTAGATTACTACCAAATCAGGTTCTAACCACCCGGCAACGCTATTTCTCTTTATCACAATAGAACAGATAGCAGGTCTTTTATACCAGTGTTATTAGAACATATGTTTCAGAATGACGGTTGCCAGGTATGGTTTGTCACAGGTTTCTCCGGCTGCTGCCGGTATTTCTTCAATGGTTTTTTGTCTAGAGAAAAGAAGAAGGAGTAACCTGAAGATGCCAGTTCTCGAATCGACCGATAATTTAACTCCACGCAGTGCTCTACGTCACCGGCCAATCGGAGATGATGCAATCAGGCAGGAGCCGATCGTCTCCACGGGAGCAACACCTGTCGTGCAACGAGCCTCGCGACTTCGCCCCAAACAGACGGATGGCGAGGAGGAGATTAAGGAATGGCAACGCGCAGATACCGGTACAACCAAGCAGGGCCGTACGACTGCCGCCCCCCGGCAAGCCGGTAAAGCAGCAAAGAACCTTCCCAAAATGCCTCGGCAGAAGGCAGTAAGGAGCAAGGGGAAGTTCTGGCGGGGAGCGCACCCCCTGTTGTATCTGGGCATAGGGATGCTAGCGATGCTCGCTCTGTGGACAGTGCTCTCAATGGCTGTAAGCTGGGGGAGCACCACCTGGAATGATCTCCACTATGGTCGCCCACGCACATTCCAGATAGACGCCCTCGTCGAGCATAACGACTCGTCGAGCAATCCGAGCCATTTTATTGCGCTCAACTTGAATGGTCGTATCGAGGTGATCGAGTTTCCCGGTGGCGATGGTTCTAAGGCCCGCATCTACCTCGGCCCGCAACTGTATGGGACTGATGCCAACTTAGTACCGGTGACGCTCAGCTTTGTTGATGTCAATGGCGATCATCGACTGGACATGCTTATCCATTTTCAAAACACGCAGATCGTCTTTATCAATGACCAGGGAGGCTTCCGGCCACTGCAACCAGGGGAGCGTCACGCCGTCGAACAATTTCTACAGCGTACGGGGCAATAACCGGTCTACGCCGTTCCGAACTCGACCGAGCCGCAAAAACAAGCCCTCCACCTCCTCGTATGATGGAGGGCCTGTTTTTCTTATAGTCTTTTCAGAGCTCAGGTCGCTTCAGAGGTTGTAGAGACCGCGACCACCGCCGCCTTTCGGCGCGTGAAGCGCACGCCGATGGCCCCAATGAGCGCGAGCGCGCCAAACCCCACTACCAGATGGGCTGCCTCGACCAGCCAGTGTAGGTCACCCACCAGGATCATCCGCTGCGTGCCGCCAAAAATCGGCACGATGAACGCGTAGACAATCCCTATGGCTCCCAGTCTTCTCAACCCGCTATTGAAAACCGCTATCACCGCCAGGATCAGCAGTGCAAGGGCAACAATGAGACCAAACAATATATGGATAGAGGTGAGGTCCGGGTGGGTATAGGTGCCCATCCCAAATGTTACCGCTACCAGCGCGGCGATTGTGGCTATAATTCGGAAAAGACGTACTACATTCATGAAAAAATTCCTTACACTAAGTGAAATCTCACAATGATGAGATGACTCTGGTTTCTCAGCTTTTGCTAGGCTCCTTGAACGCCTCTTGCAGCATAAACTTCACCACGCTGGGCTGCACCGAGAACGTTGCTACTGCCATAACCTTGCGCGAATACTGGTCGGTGGCGAGCTGTTTGAGCATGCAGTCCGCCAGATCTGCCCTGGAGGTAAATTGTCCTCGTATGTGATCTTCAGCCACTTGATAGTCAGTGACGGCTGGCGTCTCAAAGAGACCAGAGGGCCGGACGACCGTCCAGTCGAGTTCGCTCTTCATC
>WNFH01000332.1_pt1 | contig 29405 bp, 32 predicted proteins | sample 5400411 | NCBI WGS metagenome assembly WNFH01 (sample SAMN13153347, study PRJNA577476) | soil metagenome | isolation source: 200 cm saprolite under Douglas fir tree site 2 hole 3 | place: USA:California | collected 2015-04-18 | reverse complement strand
CGGGCAGGAAACAAGACAGAGGGCTGGGACAGGCCATTTACAAGGTTCCTAACGACATCGGTCTCCTAAGTCAGTGCCTTCGACCGTGCTGTATGCTGTCCAAGATAACTTTTTCAAAAACCTATTTTGGACAAGAGTGAGCCTGTCCCTTTTTCTCACCTTGCGGAAATATCTCTCCCTTCTCGAAGCCGTAGGATCCGACAGCCCCGAGGCGCTGCTCAAGCCATTAGGCGTGGACATCCACGATCCGAGATTTTGGCAAAAAGGATTCGACGAGATCCGGAGCTTGGTGAAAAGGCTTGAAGGACTAGTCGATAAAGCCTAAGAGCTCTAGAAAAACTAAACTGAAATGTCTGAGACAATGGCTGACGATCAAGCGATGCGCTTGCATCCTGTACCTGGCAAGATTGTGGGAGAGTGGATCATCCCGGCTAGGGAGTACTCGGCCTTCACCATACGTCGTGGGCAGACCCTGCGGTTCGTTGACGTCGAAGGCAAGCAGGTCCCGGATCTGGTTTGCTTCAACGAGCATGATCTGAGCGAACACCTCAACATGGGCAACAGCCTGCTACTGAACAAGCGGCGGGAGCTGCGACAGGAAGATGTGCTCTACTCGGTCATCTGTAATCCAATGATGACCATCGTCGGCTACTCTAACGGAGAAAGCTACTCCTACGGCCCCATGTGCAGCGAGGAGCTGAACCGCATTCGCTACGGGGTGCCGGGCACACGCAACTGCCGTGATAACTTCGCCATGACGCTGGCTCCGTGGGGTTTTAATCAGCGGCAAATTCCCAATGCCTTTGTCCCTTTTATGCGCGTGGAGGTCGAGCCTGACGGAACCATGGAGATCAAAGAGCCGACGAGCCGTCCAGGCGACTTCTACGATCTCAGGGCTGAAATGGACTTACTGGTGGCGATCTCTAACTGCCCGCAGGAACGGAACCCATGCAACGGGTTCAACCCTACCCCGATGGGAATCATCGTTTACGAGCCCGGTTAAAAGGGGTAAATTGCCGCAAAAGCTCACGAGAGGAGGTCAATATGAAATTTACTGAGGAGTGTCTGACCCGGCTAAAGGCGGCGGCTCTGCTGGCCCTGCTTGGCATAGTGGGCAGCCTGAGTTTTCTCCCGGCCTACTTGAGAGCTGCTGAGAAAGCCGGAGAGACGCCGATCATCATCCGGCTGGATTTCATCATCGGAGGAAACCATGCCCCTTGGTTTGTTGCCTGGGAGAAAGGCTTCTATGCAAAGCGGGGACTGAATGTGACCATCCAGCCCGGGACGGGTTCGGCGGATACGATCCGCGCCATCGCTTCAGGAGGGGCTGACGTGGGCTTCGCCAATGTCTCAACCGCCATCGTTGGCCGATCCAGAGGAGCGCCCATCGTGTCGGCAGCCCAGCTTGGTTATATAGCCGTGACCGTTCTCTGGCGCGAGGATACGAACATCAAGACGCTCAAAGACCTCGAGGGGAAATCTTGGGCGATCAGCCCGGGACAGGCGCAATGGTATCTGATGCCGGCCCTTGCGAGGATCAACAACTTCGACTTCAAGTCCATCAAGATCCAGGAGACCGCGCCGGCTCTTCAGCCAGCGGCATTGGTTGCCAAGAAGGCCGACTTCATCACCATGTTTCGGGCCTCGAACGATGAAGTAGCGGAGATAGCCGCGGCTAAACAGGGAATGCGACTGAAACGAATGCACATGCGGGATGTGGGTCTCGACATTTACGGTAGCGCGCTCATAGTCAAGGAAGAGGATATCAAACGCCGGCCGGAGATGGTCCGCGCCTACATCGAGGCGACAATGGAGGGATTAAAATACACTCGGGACCACCAGGAAGAGGCGCTAGGAATCTTATTGAAGCATAAACCCGAGCTGGATAAGGAGCTGACACGAGTTCAGATTAAGAACGGCGTGGAGGAGGTATTCATTCCGCCAGAATCGCTGGCGTCCGGATATGGCTATATGAAGCCTGACGTTATGGAAAAGACTGTGAAAATCACAAATGAGTTCTTCGACGTGGCCGGAAAGGTCCCAGCCGCCGAAGTGTACACGAACCAGTTTGTCCGAAAGTAAGCATGGCCATTGGATGTATCGAGAGGAGGGAAAAAGTTTCGTCCCCCAATATCTCGCCCCTCTGGAAGCCGGCGGCTCTGACAGCCACGAGGGGCTGCTCAAGCCCTTAGACGTCGACATCCACGATCCAAAATTTTGGCAGAAAGGATTCGACGAGATTCGAGGTCTGGTAGAGAGGTTTAGAAAGCTGGTCGAAAGGGGTTAAGGATCTGGAAAGGTGGCGGCATCCTCCGGTGTACTCCAGTCGATGGTGAGGCTATTGACAAAATCTAGCAGCGGGATATCATATGAATCAGAATCACGAGGAAGGGGCATGCTCGATGGTCTTATCCTGAAGGGGTGCCCCTTCAATTTTTGTTCTTATATGCCAACTTTTCCCTAACCTCTACCAGAAACCCAATCTTTTCACGCGCTGCCTTCTTAAGAAGTGCAGAACACGCGTTTGTCTCCGTGCTTAAGACTCTTTCAAGCTTCTTCTGCTCATAGAGATACTGGACGAGACATGCAAAGTCGCCGTCACTTGTGACGATCACGGCGCGGTCGTAGACGTCGTAGTCAATCATGACTTGCAGCACTAGCTCGGCGTCCACATTTCCTTTCGGCTTTTTTCCCTTCCGGTACATCACCTGCTTGAAGATTAGGATATACCCGTAGCTTTGAAGGCTCCGATAGAGGCTTTGGTCTTCCTGCAGGAATCCGATGAAGATGTACGCCCGGCTAACGTCGTAGTGTCTCTGCAGATGGATGCGGAAATTTTTCCAATCCAGTTTCCACCCAAGAGCGTTAATTCCAAGATGGATATTCTGCCCATCGATGAAAGCAAAGTTGTTAGGCATTTGTAATCAATTATACGGGATTGAGACTTAGCGGTCTCTGCCTGATTTTCATTCCTGAGCTGAGCGGGCTAAGGTTTACGCGTAACTATTCTCGACGCGACTTACTTCATCTTAAACGCCGGAGGCAATACCTCATCCACGCTCTTTCCCGTCCAGTGCCATTTGGGGACGCTGTCCCAGACGATTTCCCCGCGCGCCTGGACTTTTTCGATCAGATCATCTTCGTTGAGTCTGAGATATTTGCCGTTGTCTACCAGCGTTTCGCCATCCACGATCACCGTGCGCACGTCGCGGCTGACGGCGGTTTCGACTAGGGCTTTGATCGGATCGCGCACGGCGCCGAAGGCGATGTCCTTTAGGTTGACGATGGTGATGTCGGCCTTGGCTCCTTTTTGTAGACGGCCCAAGTCGTCTCTGCCGACCAGCTTTGCGCCGCCGAGTGTCGCTGCGTTGAAAACATCGCGCGGATGACCCGCAACAAAACTTTTCTCCGCCACTCGTGAAGCGAGTGAAGCGTAGCGCATATCTGAAATAATATCCTTGGGAAACGTATCCGTCCCGATCCCCATATTGATCCCGGCCTTGAGATACTTATCGAAGGATTCCATCACGATGCCCAGCTTCAAGTATTTCAATGGGCTATAGGCCACGGAGGCGCCGGAGTCGGCGATTATCTTGAGGTCGTCTCCATAGGGATAGGCGAGCCAGCTATGGCCGCTGATGAAGATACAGTGGGAGAGCGAAATCTCCGGGTCGAGAAAACCGATCTTGTGAAGCAGCTCAATCGGCGTGCAGCGATGGAGGCGCATGACCGTATGAAACTCGAAGAGATTGATCGTGGCGTGAATTTGCACGCGCACCCCGATCTCTCTGGCGGCCTTTCGGGTTTCCTTCAAAAGCTCCGGCGTGCAGGAGTCTACATGGCCCGGAAACAGCATTGTATTCATGCGTCCGTTGCACGCGCCGTTGAACTTTTTGGCAAAGGCAATAGCCTTCTTCAGCCCTTCGCTTCCCCGCTCGTCGTCCCAATCGTATTCCAACCGCCCTTCGCGGTCCTGGAAGAAATTGACGTTTTTGTAGCTTGGTCCCGTGTAACAACGGATTCCAACTTCATCCACCATCGCAACATAGGGCCCAGGATTCGCGCCGGGACCGCCGATCTCCAGTGTTGTCGTAACGCCGCTCTTCAAAACATGGATCACTGAGAAGCGCTGGCCCACATCCACATCTTTGAGGTGAGCGTGCTTGGCGCCTTCGCGCGTCGGGGCGCCGTGAGAGAGATAGTTTGACGCAAAGTAGTCGGTCTTGTTCGCGTCGGTCAAAAGATAATCGGTCGCGTTGATGCCGGAATGGAAGTGGGTGTCGATGAAACCCGGCGAAACGAAACAGCCTCTGGCATCGATTTTTTTATCGACCGGCTTCGAGTATTGCTTGCCGACAAACAGGATCCGATCGTTTTCAAAAACCACAACGCCGTCTTTGATGATCTCATGCTCCTTGCCATCAAAGCCGACGACAAATCCGCCTTGAATGAGTGTCTTCATGACTTTAGCCTCTTTTCTAGTCAACGTTGTTTACGCTGACAGCACGTTCCCTTCTTCGTTACTCAATGTGAACAAACGCCCTTGTCCAGTTCCCTTTCCCTTTCGGAACAACCGTATGGCCCTGGCCGGTGAGGTCTTCGGCTAAAAAAACGTCGCCCGGTCCAAATGTCTTTGCGGTACCGTCCCCGACCCGAATCTCCACCGAGCAGGAGAGAGTAATGCAGTATTGACGCCGGGGCGCGGGGTGCCAATCGAGGAGATGGCTGGCCGGGTCGTTCTTGAAGACGACCGCGGCTGCGGTATGCGTTTTCGAGAAATGGGCTGAACCGTCACTTGTGTCCAGCTCTTCAAAGTGAGATTGCCCATCGTCGCCGGTATACAACCTTAAAAACTTCACAACTGCTCCTCCGTTATTTTCGCTAGATGTCGGGATTATCAGAAATCCGAGAGCATTTTCAATGCAAGGCAGATAGGCTCTTAACTCTTACAACAGGGAGACATATCCGTCAAAGCCTTTGACGTTTGCGTGCGGCCAGAAGTTAAAGTAGAATCCGGCCCGACTTATGATCATGACAATCCTTGTGCTTCTGTTTTTCTTTTTTTCGCCGGTCAGTCTCTTCGCCAATCCCTATCTGGCCAAGCCGGGCGAGCGGCCCTTCCCCTTTAGAATAGCCACCTGCGCCGTTTCCGGCGGCTTTGCGCATTTGTATACCGCGCTGGATAACGGCCTATTTGACAAATATGGCCTCAAGGGCGAGCACATCTACATTCGGAGCAGCGCCGGCTCGCTGGCGGCCATCGCGGCGGACGAGATACAGTTTCTTTTCTGCGCTGCCGACGCCACAATCCCCGGAATGGCCACAGGGGTCGAAGCGAAACTCGTGGCAGCGCCGCTCGTCGGATTGCCCTACGTGCTCGTCACTCGCAAGGACATCAAGAGAGCGGAGGATCTAAAAGGGAAGTCTCTTGGAGTGACCCGGCCCGGTGATTTGAGCGCTCGCCTCTCCCAGGCTGTGCTGAAAAAGTTCAATCTCACGACCAGTGAAGTCACCCTCCGGCCCATCGGCGGCAGCCAGTCGGAACGCTATCAGGCGATGGTAGCAGACGTTATCCAGGGGATCGTTATCACTCCGCCTTTGGATGTCCGGGCCAAAAATGATGGCTTCAATGTGCTCTATCGCCTGAGCAATCTGGATCTGCCTTTCATTTACAGCTCTCTCCACGCCAATACCAAAATCATGCGGGAGCGTCCCGAGGTCGTACAAAAAATGGTCGCCGCCTTTGCCGAGTCGGTTTATTTTCTGGAAAAGAATCCCGATAAGGCCAAGGCATCTATCGCCAAGGCTTTGAGGCTCAAGGATCAGGAAGCGCTCCAGTCTTCCTATAACGCCTATGCGAAGGAAATCATCAATCGGTCGCTCGTCATTCCTGGAAGAGCGGTAGCCGATACCTTGGAGGTTGCCCGCGAAGGTGGAACAACGATCAGAAAAAAGCCGGAAGAGATCTACGACAACAGTTTCGCTCTCAATCTGGAGAAGAGCGGCTTCTTAAAAGAGCTTTGGGGGAGCGAGATCAATAAACGCTGACCCCAAAACTTCTTTTTCTCTCTTCCCGCATTCCCAGGCGAAATAGAATTTCCTTCTTTTGTGATCTTCTTTTACAGACCGCGGCTATCCGCGTGAACGGCGGGGAGGCCGCGTACATGGGTCCTGTTCCATTCCCATAGAACGATGACGGCTCCAAGGGTGAAGCCGATGGCATCGGCTATAAGCCACGCACCACTCCAAGCGGGGAGAAGTAAGAGGAGGCTGGCGAGCCAGAGGATTCCACGCTTTCCCCACCCCAGCGGGCGGAAAAGGTAACCGGCACATCCCGCACCAAGCATGATAACGCCGAGAGAAGCCGTCACCACCGCCAAGATAATTTCCCCGGCTGTTCCAACAAGAATCAAAGCCGGGTGGAAAGCAAAGACGAAGGGAACGACGTAGGCCGCGATCGCGAGCCTCATGCCGGTCCAGCCGGTCTTCCAGAAATTCGCCTTGGCGATCGCCGCCGCGACGTAGACTGGCAAACAGTCGGGAGGCGTGATCAACGAGATCATGCCGAAGTAGAAGAGAAAGAGATGGGCGGCGAGAGGAAGAATGCCGACCTGAACGAGCGCCGGTCCAGCCAAAACAGCCAGCATGATGTAAACGACGGTGGTCGGCAGAGGGAGTCCAAGGAAGAGACAGCCGAGCGCGGTAAGGATGAGGAGAGGCAGTGCATGTCCACCGGAGATCGTCACCAGTAGAAGCGAGAGTTTAAAGGCGATGGCCGAAAGCTGAAGCGTACCGATCACAATACCGGCTAGGGCGGTGATGGCGGCGATGTCCAGCATGGTGCGGCCGGTCTCTTCGATGCTTTTGAGTATTCCCTGCATCGTCGGACGAGTTTCTTTCTGAAGCGCGCCGACAACGAAGACAGCGATGACCGCTGCCATGCCCGATTTTGCAGCGTCCCAATCCTCGATCATGAGGGCGTAGATCAAGATGAAGAGAGGGATCAAAAAGATCCATCCGCGCCGCATGACGTCGCGAAATTTTGGGATCTGATCGGCGGGGAGCCCGGCAAGGCCGTGCTTGGCCGCCTCCAGGTCGACCTGAACGAACAACGCAAGGTAGTAGAGGCAAGCGGGGATCGCGGCGGCGAGCGCCACCTGGCCATAGGTGATGTTCAGGAACTCGGCGATGAGGAAGGCGGCCGCGCCCATCACCGGCGGCATGATCTGCCCGCCGGTCGAAGCAACCGCCTCGATGGCCGCCGCCATATGGGGCGCATAACCGGTCTGCTTCATCAACGGTATACTGATGGCGCCGTTCACGGCGACATTGGCGACAGCACTTCCCGAGACAGTTCCGAAGAGAGCTGAGGAGACGATGGATACCTTAGCCGATCCGCCCCGGTAGCGGCCCATGGCTACCAAAGCGAGGTTGATGAGGAACTTATCCCCGCCCACCGCATAGAGGGCCTGGCCGAAAAAGATGAAGGCGACGAGGATGCTCGCGGCGACGTCGAGCGGGACGCCGAGGATGCCGCCGGAATCGAGATAAAGATAGCTCGCGATCCGCTGCCATGATGAGCCCTTTGCGTATAGAAGGCCGGGAAAAAGATAGGCGAACTTGGCGTATAGAACAGACCCCAGAGCGATCCATGCTAAGGTTCCGCCGGCGATGCGCCGGGTGGCTTCGAGCACCAGCAGCACCGCCAGCCCGCCGAGAATCCAGCGATCGGGAGAGAGAACACCGAGGCGATAGGCGATCGTCGGATAGAAGACGGTCACATAGAGACCGACAACCAGACCCGCGGCGGCGCAGAACCAGTCGTACCACGGGACGCGATCGCCGGCTTCCTTCGCCCTTGCCTTGACGCCGAGAAAGATGCTGGCCAAGGCCAGGGCCAGAAAGAGGCCGAGGTACTGTTGGTTGAAAAAAGCCCAGGGAAGACTGTGATGGACTCCTAAAGCCCACAGGGAGCCGAGGATCGTAAGGCTGGAGAGGAGCAGCCTTACAAGTGCGCGCGCGGTCCCGGTCAGCGATCTGAATTTATTGGCGGCAGAAAAATCGTCACTCACACACTCGTCCTGTGGTGAAGCGGCGCGAAAGCCTACGGGTTCATAGCCAGAAGTCTCCGTTGCGCCTCGTCCATCTTTCCGGACCAGACGCCTTTTTCCTTGTAGAACTGCACTGCCGCCGGATGATAAGGCAGGGTCGGGTCGGGACTCACAGCCCGTTCTCTGGTCCAATCCTTGAAGCCGGGGTGAAGGGGTGGAAGCTTGGCGATATTATCCCATATCGCCTTGAGCGTCCCCTGCACGACTGCATCCGGCAGCCCTTTGTTGCCGATCATATAGATATCGTAGGCGAATCCGCAGATGTCTTCGAGGATGCCGGTGGATGAGCCGGCCTTGAGCGCGGCGAGATAGTAACCCGGGACCGCCTTTTTCATCCGCTCTTCGGCTTGTGCCGAGCAGTCCAGGGAGAGATAACGAATCCCGACCGCAACGTCAGCTTCTTTTATTTTCGCGGAGCCGATTGCGTGCGTGGTGACGTCGGCTCTCCCCTGGACCAGCGCGTCTACACCTTCATTGACCGCAGGAACCGGCACCACTTTGACGTCATTCCAAGTCAAGCCTCCATTAGAGAGTGATCCGTAGATGTTGTACCAGACGGCAAGCTGGGCCGGATATTCGCCGGTCACGCGCTTTCCCTTGACATCAGCGATGGTTTTGATTGGGGAGTCCTTCCTGATTACGAGGCTGCTCTGCAACGGCGAGCCGCGCATGATCAGCCGACCGCTGGGCGTATGGGGATAAGGATTTCTTCCGCCGATCTTCAGCTTGTCCGGCCCTTGGTAAGCGAGCGCCATGTCTACCGCGTTGACCATGCCGAATTCGAGCTCGCCGCTCTCGATGAGCGGCAGGTATGTGCTGCTCCCGGTATACGGCTGAACCGTCATCTGGAAAGGAGCTGCGCTGCTCACTACGTTGGCTAGACCGCTGGCGAGGGAGTAGTAGATTGACCCCGGCGGATTGGATCCGATGCCGACGGAGCGCGGGGTCTGCGCTTGGACCGAATCCAGCATGAGCAGCAGAGCCACCAGATGCGTGGCAGCGACTAACCAACGTATGTTTCCTTGTGTGCGCATAGGGCATCCTCCTTTGTTCGGAGTGCAATCTATTCCTACCCCCTCGCTGCTGTCAACTCTTATGGCGCTCATCATATTGGAGGGTCTACAGGGGTTTTATACGTTGAAGCGAAAGTGGATGATGTCGCCGTCTTGGACGGCGTAGTCCTTGCCTTCTAGGCGCAGTTTTCCTGCCTCTCGACATTTCGCCTCGCTGCCAAGAGCGATGAAATCCTCGTAGGCAACCACCTCGGCGCGGATAAAGCCCTGCTCTATATCGCTGTGGATCTTGCCTGCAGCCTTGTGTGCCGGCGTTCCTCGCTTGATGGTCCACGCTCTGACCTCGTTTTCCCCGGTGGTGAAAAAACTGATCAGATCGAGGAGGCGATAGGAAGCACGAATGAATCGGTCCCGCGCCGGCTCTTCGATTCCCATCTCTCTTAAAAAGCTCTGACGGTCCGGCTCGTCGAGCTGAGAGATCTCCGTCTCGACCTTGCCGGCCAGACTGAGTCCAGGGATTTTGTAGCGCTCAAGCTCCTTCTGGTAGGTGGCGGGCATGGGGTTTCCTGCCTGCTCATCTGCGGTGTTGAAAAGGGCCAAGACTGCTCTCCGGCTAAGGAAACCGAAACCCGATGACAAAGCCTCCTCTTCGGGAGTAAAAGGCAGCTCTCTCAGGCTCTCTTCGTTCTCGAGGGCCTTGCGACAACGATCCAGGAGTTCCACCTCCTGCGGCCTCGCCTTCTCCTTTTTCAATCGGGACAAGCGACTCTCCACGACCGCGAGATCCGCGAGGATCATTTCGGCCAAGAGACTGCTGAGTTCCTTGAGCGGGCTGGCATCCGGATCAAAATCGCGCAGCACCAGGGCGATGGCGTCGACATCGCGCATCTGGTTAAGCAGTTCGCCGCTTTCCCGCGAACGCTCACTCGCTTCACTGGGTGGAAAATCAGTGAAGCGAATCTCCGCATAAGTGGTCTTTTTCGGCTTGAAAATCTGAGAGAGCCGGTCGATACACGGGTCGGGAACTTTGATGACGCCGAGATGAACCTCCGATTTATTCCCGGCTTTATATCCGACATCGGCCTTGAGCCCCGTCAGCATGTTGAAAATCGTTGTCTTGCCGGAGCCCCTGAGGCCTATGAGTCCGACTTTCATAAGTGTTGATCCTCAAATTTTAAGAATTTTATCAGGAGTCGGCAGGAAGGAACGTCATCTAGGGTAAGAAAAGATGTCCGCTGGGATAGAAGTATATCTAGGTGTGTCCCCACAGCCAAAGGCATGAGGACACTCTCTCTGCCAACGGCCCAGTGGTGAAACGGGGCTAACGACTCTGGAGCACTTGTCCAGCCAGATTGGTGATGCGGTCCACTCGTATGACAACGGCTGCGCCCTTGCGCTCCGGGTCCTTGTCAAGTTCGTCTTTTACGGTCCGCGCCATGACCTGGTCGCGGATCGGCCCCTTTTCGTGGATCGTGGCCACCCCGTGAAAGCGCCAGTTCACTCTCGTCTTGGGATCTCGGAAGAGCAAGATGACATTGGGGTTCTCCTGAACGTTCTTCAGGTGCTGCCGCCTCGTGCGCTCCCAATAGGCCAAAGACTCGTTGTCGAAGACCATCGTGCTGCCTTTGTAGCCGATGTCCGGTTCCCCCTTGCCTGAGACCGTAGCCAAAATGCAGGGGACGCCATTGGCCAGCGCGTTGTCAATCATCTGCCGCATTTGATCTATTAGAGCAATCATGATGGCTATCCTATGAAAGCGATGGACTGATGTCAAATCAATTTCTTGGCCTCTATCTTTACACCGGCCACTCTTCCAATCGGTAGGCCTGGTCCCAGAACAGAAACTCGTAGCGGCTGCTCAAGAGAAAATGCGAGACCATGAGCCTTCTCTCTTCTCCCTTGGCACGGGCCCCTAAATGGTCCATGAGGCGAATCTGCTCGCGCACGGGCTTCCAATACTCTTCCGAGGCATAGGTCTCGATCCACTCGCGGTAGATCCTCGGACTTTTGGGGCGTTTCTTGTAAAGTTTTTTTCCTACCTCGCCGTAGATCCAATAACAGGGAAGCACCGCGGCGACGATCTCGCCTAAGCTCCCGCCCCGCGCCACGGCTTGCAGATGTCTCGTATAAGCCTCGGTTATGGGGCCTTTGGGAGTGGCGTCAAGCTTCCTTTGGGATAAACCCAGACTACTTCCAAAAGCGGCATGAAAGCTCCTCTCGACCTCGACGGCGATCAAGGCATGCCGGGCGAAGATCTCCAAGGTTTGGAGATCAGAAGACTTGGCGCCACCGAGGCAGAGCACTTGGGCGAAGTCGAGGAGGTAAAGATAGTCTTGAAGCACGAAGTAAACGAAGCGGTCCATGGGCAGAGTTCCGGCGCGGAGTTCGTCCAAGAAAGGATGGGCAAAAATCTCCCGCCAGATCTTATCTGCTCTGAGCTTTAGATGGGCGCTGAAGCGGGTTTTCATCTTAGATCCTACGGGCCATTTTTTAGATCTTCCTACTTGCGTTCGGAGAATCGTCGAGAGATGCTTTAGCGGCAAGCGCAAAGCAGGAATGTGTCGAAATTTCCGGCCTAAGTTCCAATCGTCCAGGAAGAGAGATAGGTTGCCTGTTCTTTGGTGAGTTTATCGATGTGGATTCCCATGCTGGCGAGCTTCAAACCCGCTACCCAGTCTTCTACCGCCTTGGGAACATCGTAGACCAGGGGCGTCAGATTTTTTCGATTCTTCACGGCCCACTCGGAGGCTAGCGCCTGAGTGGCGAAGCTCATATCCATCACTGAGGCGGGGTGGCCTTCGGCCGCAGCCAGATTGACGAGCCTCCCTTCGGCTAAAAGGAAAATCTTTCTTCCGCCGGGAAGAGTGTAGGCGTCCACGTAGTTGCGCACGTTTCTTTCTTCCTTCACCGCCAATTTTTTCAGTGTCTTGATGTCGATCTCAATGTCAAAGTGGCCCGAGTTGCAGATCACGGCTCCATCCTTGAGGAGTTTGAGATGTTCTTTGCCGATCACATGCATGTCTCCGGTCAAGGTGATGAAGAGATCACCGACCGTAGCTGCCTCTCTCATCGTCATCACCTCAAACCCATCCATGGCGGCCTCAAGGGCACGAATAGGATCCACTTCGGTCACGATCACTTTCGCCCCCATGCCTCGAGCGCGAGAGGTGACTCCCTTGCCGCACCAGCCATAGCCCGCCACCACGACTCTCTTGCCGGCTAAGAGGATATCCGTTGCTCGGATAATCCCGTCAATCGTCGATTGTCCCGTACCGTAGCGGTTGTCAAAGAGGTGTTTGGTGCTCGCATCATTCACTGCAATCACTGGGATCCTAAGTTTTTTCTCAGCGGCTAAGGCGCGTAGCCGGATGACGCCCGTAGTGGTCTCTTCCATGCTGGCGATCATTCCGGATGCGAGGTGAGAGTAGTCTTTGTGGAGCATGGAGACGAGATCCGCCCCATCGTCCATAGTGATGACCGGCGCATGATCGAGCGCAGCTCTCAGATGGCGATAGTAGGTCTTGTGATCCTCTCCTTTGATGGCAAAGACCGGGATCCGGTCATGCTTGACCAGGCTAGCAGCCACATCGTCCTGAGTCGATAGCGGGTTTGACGCGCAGAGGACGACTTGCGCTCCGCCGGCCTTCAGGGTCTGAACTAGGTTGGCGGTCTCCGCCGTGACATGGAGGCAAGCCGAGAAACGGAGCCCCTGAAATGGTTTTTCCTTGCGGAAGCGCTCACGTACCCTGCGTAGGACCGGCATGTCTTGGTCGGCCCAGAGAATTCGCTTTCTTCCTTGCGGGGCTAAAGCAAAGGACCGAACGTGATGCTCCTTCACTGCCATGATTACAGCCTCCTCCCCGCCCGGACCTTGCTTATGCCTTAGCTGCGGATTTTTTTAATGCCTCAACCCGGTCGGTTTTTTCCCAGGTGAAGTGGCCGTTATCAGGGGTGCGTCCAAAGTGGCCATAGGAGGCAGTGGCGCGGTAGATAGGTCGCTTCAAGTCTAGAGTTTGGATGATGCCTTTGGGTGTGAGATAAAAAACCTCTCTGATGATCCGGGCGATCTCCCTTTCCGGGATGACGCCGGTATCGAAGGTATCGACGGCTATAGAGACGGGGTCGGCAACACCAATCACATAGGCCAACTGGACCTCGCATCTGCGAGCCAGCTTGGCGGCGACGATATTTTTGGCGATATAGCGGGCCATGTAGGCGGCGCTGCGATCGACCTTCGAAGGATCCTTCCCCGAGAAGGCGCCGCCGCCATGACGTCCCATGCCGCCGTAAGTATCCACGATAATCTTCCGGCCGGTCAGCCCGCAGTCTCCCTGAGGCCCGCCGACGACGAAGCGTCCTGTGGGATTGACGTGGTAGACGGTGTTCTTGTCGAGATAATCTTTAGGGATGACGGCATGGATCACGCCGTCGATGACGGTCTCTTTGAGCTTGTTATACTCTACGTCGGGAGAATGCTGTGTCGAGATGACCACGCTGGTTACCCGCGCGGGTCTGCCGTCTCGGTACTCCACGGTCACCTGAGATTTGCTGTCGGGCCTGATGAAAGGGGCTTCGCCGCCCTTGCGGATCTTGGCGAGATATTTGACCAAGCCATGAGCCATCTGAATGGGAAAGGGCATCAGCTCTGGAGTCTCGTCGCAGGCATAGCCGAACATCATCCCCTGGTCTCCCGCACCCTGGTCCTTGTGCAATCCCTCGCCTTCGGTGACTCCTTGAGAGATATCCGGTGACTGACGCTCGACGGCCGAAAGAATCGCGCAGGTATTGCCGTCAAAACCCATCGCCGAATCGGTATAGCCGATATCGCGCACGACTTCCCGAGCTATTTCATTGTAGCTGACCCTTGCGTTACTGGTGATCTCTCCGGCGACAACGATCATCCCGGTCTTCGTGAGAGTCTCACAGGCCACGCGGCTGTCGGGATCGCCGCTCAAGTGGGCATCGAGAATGGCGTCAGAAATCTGATCGCACATCTTGTCCGGATGGCCTTCGGAGACCGACTCCGAAGTAAAGAGAAAATCTTTCACTGCCATTCAGCCCACCTCCCTAAATGTTGCCTCGAAAAGCAAAGTTAATTTCCTATATCGGATAACTCGGAGGGAATCAAGCTTACTCGCTTTCGTAAAACTTCTTTTCGAAAAGTTTTTCAAGGGCATGCACCGCCTCCTCCGCATCTTTCCCTTCCGCCTCCACCTGGAGCTTGCTTCCCTGGGTCGCGGCCATCGTGAGAAGCCCCATGATGCTCCTTCCGTCCACCTTCTGGCCATCCTTGGAGATCTTGACCTCAGCGGAGAAGCGATTGACGGTTTGGACCAATTGGACGGCGGCGCGGGCGTGCAAGCCGAGTTTGTTTTTGATGTGGAGTGTTCTGACGACCTTAGCCATCCGATTACTTATCGATGTCTCTATGCTTGACATGGATTCGAAGATGTCCATCGTCCAGTCTCTTCTTGAGCACCTCCGCTAAGACGACGGAGCGATGCTTGCCGCCGGTGCAACCCAGGGCAAGGGTAAGGCTGTTTTTGCCCTCACGCTCGTATTGGGGCAACGCGAATTCCAACAGGGAATAGAGCCGATCCAAGAAGAGGCGCGTTTCCTCCCGTTTCATGACGAAATCCTGGACCTCAGTATCCAGGCCGTTTTTCCCTTTGAGCTCATCAACAAAGAATGGATTTGGCAGAAAGCGCACATCCAGGATCATATCCGTATCGTGCGGGGTGCCGTATTTGTAGCCGAATGAGGTCAGGAAGACGGTCATCTTCCTTGGAATTCCAATCTGGCTGAAGTACTCCTCCATTTCTCTCTTGAGTTCATGGACATTGAAGTTGCTGGTGTCGATAATTTTGTCGGCTAAAGCCCGCATTCCTTCCAAAGCCTTGCGCTCGCGCGTAATCCCCTCTTGGATGGGGGCGGCTCCAGCCAAGGGATGAGGACGGCGAGTCTCGCTAAATCGGCGCAAAAGGACCTCATCGGTGGCATCGAGGAAAAGCACTTGCACCGCGTGCCCTTGCGCGCGCAGCTCAGCTAGGACCTCCGGGCAAGATTGGAGGAAGCGGCCTTCCCGCAGATCGATTCCCAGGGCAATCCGCTGGATCCCCTCCTGGTAGCCTTGGCACAGTTCGATGAATTTGGGGATCAAAAGCACCGGCAAGTTGTCAATGCAGTAGAATCCGCTATCTTCGAGCGCCCGGATGGCGACGCTCTTTCCCGAACCCGAAAGTCCGGTGATGATAATAATGTCCGAAGGTTCAGCCATTTCTTTCTCGAGCAATCAGCTCTTAGCCGCCAGCTTGTGAGTTTGTCGCTGACAACTGACGGCTGATAACTAACTGCTTCCTAGAACTTCGCATCCTCCTGTTGGATGGCATTGAAGATCTCCTCTGGGCTCTTTCCCCCCATGAGCCGCGCGCGAAAACCGGAGTCTTTGAGTATGCGGGAAATGCGGGCTAGAGCCTTCAAATGGTCTGCCGCTGAGTTTTCCGGCGCCACTAACAGGAAAAAGAGATAGGTGGGGCCTCCATCCAATGAATCGAAATCGATTCCTTGAGCACTTCGCGCCAAGATCCCGGAGACCTTGGGGACTCCCGATATCTTGCCGTGCGGTATGGCCACGCCCTCGCCAATCGCTGTGCTACTGATCTTCTCCCGTTCGAGAAGAGCAGCGAGGAGCTTCTCCGCATTGACGGAAGGTTCCCGGGAAGCCATCTCTTCCGCCATCTCTCGGAGAACGCCCCTTTTATCCTTGGCCCGGAGATTTGGAATGATCCGGGAGGCATCTAAAAAGTCCGTTATCTTCACCTCTTCGTTCTTCTCCTTTTTTGCTTGGTTTTGTGCTTCCTGATTTGTTGCTCGATATTATGTGTCACCCCATCAATGGCGGAATAGAGATCGGCCGTCTCCTCGCGTCCGTGCAGGGTGAGCCGCCGGGCCTGCAACGTGAGCTCGGCGATTTGCCGGTCCTTTGAATCTACTGAGAGAACGACGTGAGCCTCGAAAGGACGATAAAAGTATTTTCCGATTTTGTGGACTTTCTCTTCAACGTGGCGCTTGAGAGCGTCAGTCGGCTGGGTGTGACGAAAGGTTACGGAAACTTTGACATCTGTCATGGCACCCTTCCCGCGGATCGCCTACTTCCTGAGATAGGGCTGGCGCCGCTTCGAAGAGGGAAGGATTCCCATAGCCTCGCGGTATTTGGCGACAGTCCGCCGGGCGATCTCGATCGACTCCTGGCCCAAGAGAGCGGCAATCTGCTGGTCGCTGTAGGGCTTCACCGGGTCCTCTGCTGAGATAATGGAGCGGATTTTTTCTCTCACGCTCTCGGAAGCCACATCCTCGTGATTTCCGCTCTTAAGACCGCTCTGGAAGAAGAACTTAAGCTCGAAGAGACCCTGGGGCGTGTGGACATACTTATTCGCGGTGGCTCGACTCACGGTCGACTCGTGCATGCCGATACTCTCGGCTATGTCTCTCAGCACCATAGGTTTGAGCTGGCTCACCCCCTGCTCCAGGAAATCACTTTGAAATTTGAAGATGCACTGAGTCACCCGGTAAAGAGTCTGCTGTCTTTGTTGGATACTCTTGATCAACCATGTGGCTGCCCGCACCTTTTCTTGAAGATATTGACGGGCTTCCTCTTCCTCTTTCCCCTCCTGGCCTGCCATGCGACGGTAGAGCGAACTGACCCGCAAGCGTGGTACACCGTCTTCGTTAAGATAAACCACGTATTCATCGCCGATCTTTTCTATAAAGACATCCGGGATGATCGCACGGACCTCCTCGTGCTCGAAGCCTCGGGCCGGCTTGGGTTCCAGAGAGGCAATGAGTTGGGAGGCCTCGATAATCTCATCGATCGAGACACTCAGTTCGCGAGCCAGCTTCTCGTACCTTCTAGTCTCCAGTTTGGCAAGATGATCCGATACGATCCGCGCAGCCAGACTGTCGGTGAGTTTGAGATTTTCTAGTTGAATCAGGAGACATTCTCTGAGGTCGCGGGAGGCGACACCTAGAGGATCGAAGAACTGGATTTGCTTTAAAACCCTTTCCGCTTCTTCCGGCGACGCGCCGGCAGTCTGACAGACCTCTTCGAGAGAAACCGTGAGGTAGCCATTGGAGTCTAGGTTTCCAATAATATAGAGGCCGACCGCCTCCTCACGCTCCGTGAGCCTAGAGAGACGGAGCTGCCAAACCAGATGATCTTCAAGGGATGTCGTCTTGGTTAGAGTGTTCTCCCAAGAAGGAGGACCTTCATTCTCGTCGGAGTCCGCCTCGGCGGTCAAGGATCCGTGAATCGAGTTAGTATGGCTATCCATATACTCCTGCCAATCCAAGGTTCCGATCTTGTCAGCGGTCGACAGTTCCCGCTTGAATACCGGCTCTGCCACCGGCTCGGCTATCTCTTTTCCGATCTCCTCGGGGGTCCCGTCGCGACTTTCGGTTTCTTGGACAGGCGCTTCCTCCAGCGCGGGATTCTCCTGGAGTTCTTGCGAAATCATTTCCTCCAGCTCGACGCGAGAAAGTTGCAGCAGCTTGATCGCCTGCTGCAATTGAGGCGTCATGACAAGCTGTTGGGCTAACTTCTGGACCTGTCTGATTTCCAGCGCCATAGCTACAATCTGAAGCCTTCGCCAAGATAAAATTTTCGCGCCTTAGGACTGGAAGAGATCTTCTCCGGCGATCCTTCTTCCAAAATGGTTCCATCGTTGAGAATGTAGGCGCGATCACAGATGCCTAACGTTTCGCGCACGTTATGATCGGTGATGAGGATTCCGATGCCGCTGCCTATCAACTTTTGAATGATTTTTTGGATCTCTGCGACCGCGATCGGATCTATTCCTGTAAACGGTTCGTCCAAAAGAATAAAGAACGGTGAAAGCACCAGAGCCCGGGCGATCTCCACCCTGCGGCGCTCCCCTCCGGAAAGGGTATAAGCCTTGTTCCGTGCGAGGTGGGCGACCCCGAGCATCTGCATCAATTCCTTGGACCGTGCGAGTTGCTCCTGTTTAGAGAGGTCCAGGGTTTCCAGGATTGCGAGGAGATTCTCTGCTACAGTGAGGCGGCGAAAAACCGAGGACTCCTGAGGGAGGTAACTGATTCCGGCCCGAGCGCGCTGGTAGACGGGCGCTTGGGTTAAGTCCTCGTCATTCAGAAGGATCTTCCCCTGATCCGGATGCACTAAGCCAACCATCACATGGAAGGTCGTGGTTTTTCCCGCCCCGTTGGGACCGAGCAATCCCACGACCTCTCCTCCCTGGATTTCCAAGCAGACCTCATTAACCACGCGTCGCCCATTATACGACTTCGTCACGCCTTCAGCCTTAAGAACACTCATCTCCGTTTCTCGGGATTGGTCTCCCCTTTTTCCTTCCCTTCCATCTCCCCTGGAAAGATCGTCGCCTTGACCCTCTGATCCCCACCTTCTGCCACGGCTCGATCTTGCTCCATGTAAAAGGTGATGCGGGAGCCCGAGACCTGACTGTTCCCTTGACGTACTACTGGATCGCCGGTGAGGACCACGGTTTTGGTGGTTTGATTGAAGACCGCCTTGGCCCCCGTTGCGACTCGGTCCCCCTGGGTTACGTTGACCTTCCCTTCGGCGATCACCTCCTTAAGCAGTTTCATTTCGGGATCGTAGTAGGCGGTCAGCGCCTCGCTGTTCATCGTCATCTCCCCCTGGACCGTAACGACTCTTCCCTTATAAATGATGGTGTTTTTCTTGCGGTCTGCTTCCATATGGTCCGAAGTGATGAAGATAGGCTCATTTTTGTCTACCGAGAAACTGAGTCCTCCGCTCTTTTTGGTTTCCCTGCCAGCTTTCCCGGTCACATCAGCGGCTTGAGCGAGGAAAGGCGAAGCCATCCAAAGAGATAATGCTACGAGCATCCCATCAATGACTAAAAATGGACCTATTTTTTTGCCCTTCATTGGTTCTTACCTCTTTTTGCCATCTTGTCCGGTTGAAGCTTGGTCTTGACATTCTGGGTCAAGCGAAGCTTCTCGTCTTGGAGTGCGATCTCCATTCCAACCCCCTCCAACTCCATTCCCTCTCCCTTCAGAGTCACCCTTCCAGGAGAGATGACCCGATCTTTGCTCTTGAAGTAGAGAAGCTCATCCGTATTGAAAACGAATCCTTGATAGTTAACCTGAACGTCGCCGCGCATTTGCATCTTGTCTATAGCTCCTTGCTCGCCAGTCTCCTGACCTGCAAAGAACAGATACCCTTCGTTTCCCGTTGCCTCTAGGGTCTTTCCGTCTTTGGAATAAAAGAGAATTCTAGGCTTTTTGATCACGGCCTGCTTGTCTGCTTTGAGGTAACGGGCTTCCTCACCGAAGATCTCCCACACCTTCCGCCCCTTGTCTACGTTGGTGCGGTGGAAGTCTCTAATCTGGAGCGCAGCTTCGGGGAGATAATCTAGGACCTTAAGGGGGTTCTTTTTAAACTCTCTGCTCTTCATAATCCAGATCTGCTCAGCCACTTTGTAGCCAATCCCCCCCAAAGACGCAGAGATCGCGATAATGAGAATGAGCCTTATGGGTTTACGCATCATGATCAGCCTGAACAAATAACCGCAAAAATACCACCTTTCAAAATGGCTGTAAAGCAGACAGGCACGGAATTTGCTTAGATCGGTCGGAGTTCAGGCAGGAAATTTAGCTGCGATAGTACCTTTCAGTAACCGCTTTCCAACGCCCTTGGGATCGAATCAGGAGCTCAATGATTTTCCGGACCGCCCCTCGTCCCCCCTCTTTTTCCGTAACGTAGTCCACCATTTCCTTCATTCCCTTCGAGCCGTCCCTGACTGCGAAGGCCAAGCCGACTCTCCTTAGTAGAGGGAAGTCTACGAGATCGTCACCCACATAGGCGATCTCCTGGTCCCTGAGACCGGTTCCGTTCTTGATCTTTTCATAAACCTCAAGCTTGTTATCTGCCTTTTGGTAAACGATACGGACCCCTAGGTCCTCGGCTCTGTGGCTCACCGCCTTTGAAAAGCGCCCGGTGACGAAGCCGACCTGGAGGCCGGCACGCATGAGGAGTCTGATTTCGTGCCCGTCACGCACGTCAAAGCGCTTAATTTCCTGCCCTTGGCGGTCGATGACGATGCCGCCATCCGTCAACACTCCGTCCACATCAAGGAGAAGGAGTTTAATCCTCTGTGCTTTTTTGCGGGTCGAGGCGGAGATGCGTTTCACGGAAGGGGTTTAGACAATGCCGGCTCTGAGGAGATCATGGAGATGGATGATGCCCATAGGCCTGCGTGCTCCGTCCTGTAGGACGAAGAGAGAGGTAATCGAGTGTTCCTCCATCATGGCGACTGCCCGAGCCGCAAGGGCGTCCGGCGAAATTATTTTAGGGTTGCGAGTCATGAGATCCTTGGCCTTGAGGCGGAAGATGTCACCCTTGCTTTCCAACCCTCTGCGTAAGTCACCGTCAGTGATGACCCCAAGTAAGTTGCCTCGCTCGTCGGTCACTCCCGTCACCCCCAGCCGCTTGGTGGTGATGACCAAGATGGCCTCCTTCATCGGAGTATCTTCGCGTACGAGGGGCAGGTCGGAGACTCGATGCATTAAGTCCTCGACATGCAGCAGGAGTTTGCGCCCCAGCGTTCCACCGGGATGCCGAAGGGCGAAGTCTTCCTCCTTAAAGCCTTTCCTCTCCAGGAGAACAACCGCGAGAGCGTCACCCAAGGCCAGGGCTGCAGTAGTGCTCGCCGTCGGCGAAAGTCCCAGCGGGCAAGCCTCTTCTTTTACACTGGCATTCAGGACGACATCTGCAGCACGGGATAGAGTTGAAGTGTGATTGCCGGTCATCACGATCAACTTGACGCCTAGACGTTTGATGATAGGGATGAATGTGAGAATCTCTTCGGTCTCGCCGCTGTTCGAGATGGCGAGAAGCACATCCCCTTTCACAATCATCCCCATATCACCGTGATTGGCATCGCCAGCGTGGAGGAAGAGAGAGGGAGTGCCTGTGCTTGAGAGGGTAGCGGAGATCTTGCGGCAGATCAGTCCCGATTTTCCGAGCCCGGTCACCACCACTTTTCCCTTGCAGCCGTAGAGGAGCTCAACAGCTCGGACAAAACCCTCATCGAGACGGTCGATCAAGGCAAGGATTCCTTGGGCCTCTATGTTGAGGACATCGTGCGCTCTTTTGAGAATTTTTCTGCTGTTCATTTCTATTCGCTTCTATAGTCCTTTTACTGCTTGATCGATCTCTTTGACTAGTTTGAGCAGTTTCTCCAATTCGCTCAAAGGAAGGGAATTGGGGCCGTCGCTTAGGGCTCGGTCTGGGTCTTCATGGACCTCCATGAAAAGCGCGTCGATTCCTACGGCGACTCCGGATCGCGCCAAGGCCGGGATAAAGCGGCGCTCCCCTCCTGAGGCTTTGCCGAGTCCTCCAGGAAGCTGAAGGCTGTGGGTCGCGTCGAATACAACCGGATAACCTAACTCCCGCATCACAACCAGGGATCTCATGTCTGCAACGAGATTGTTGTAGCCGAAGCAGACTCCTCTTTCCGTGACCAGGATTTTTTCGTTTCCCGTGGAGGTGATCTTCTCGATCACGTTCCTGATATCCCAGGGAGCGAGAAACTGTCCCTTCTTTATGTTCACGACCTTTCCTGACCCGGCTACAGCGACGACAAAATCAGTTTGGCGACACAAGAAAGCGGGGATTTGGAGAACGTCCGCGACCTCTTTGACCGGGGCAATTTGTTCTCTTTCGTGCACATCGGTCAAGATCGGAATGCCGATCTCCTTTCTGACTTCGGCCAAGATCTTCAAGCCCTTTTCGATCCCAGGCCCGCGGTAGGAATCAAGGGAAGAGCGGTTAGCCTTGTCGTAAGAGGATTTGTAGATCAAAGGGACACCTGCCCGGTCAGCGACTTGTTTAAGAAAAGAGGCATGTTTGAGGGCGGAATCCCTTCCTTCGATCACGCAAGGGCCGGCGATCAGAGCGAGCGGTTTTCCTGCGCCGATCTCAAAGCCGCCGACTCTCACGCTCTTAGTCACAGTTAAGCTCCATAGGAATGCAAATTTAAATTTTTTCTTTTGCCCTGGCCATTTTAAATGACGCTCGCGATGCGGTGAGTCAGGTCCGCGCTACTTTTATCCTGGGGACTTCTCTTATCGCCAGGTGGTTCTGCAGGGCTGCTTTGATGAAGCCCTTGAAGAGCGGGTGGCAATCCAGTGGGCGGGATTTGAATTCGGGGTGGAATTGGCAGCCAAGGAACCAGGGGTGATCTTTGAGCTCTACGATTTCTACCAAATTTCCATCCGGAGATAGACCGCTCAATACCATGCCGTGGCGGGTAAAGAGGTCCCGATAACCGTTATTGAACTCATAGCGATGGCGATGGCGCTCGGATATCTTTTTCTTCCCGTGGAGTTTAAGGGCCAGCGAGTCTTCGTGCAGGACGCAGGGGTAGGCCCCCAGCCGCATTGTGCCCCCTTTGGTTTCAATACCCCTTTGCGTGTCCATGAGGTGGATGACAGGATGGGGGCTCTTTTCGTCGAACTCATTCGAGTTCGCCCCGTCAAGACCGCAGACGTGACGAGCAAACTCCACCACAGCTATCTGCATGCCGAGGCAGATGCCGAGAAAGGGAATGCGATTCTCTCGCGCATAGCGCACGGCTTGGATCTTTCCCTCGCTGCCCCGATCGCCGAAGCCGCCCGGCACCAGGATGCCGTCGGCCCGATCCAAAAGGCCTTTGACTCCGTTCTCTTCGATAGTTTCCGCTTCGATGCAGTCCAATTCGACGCGCGCCTCGTTGGCTATTCCCCCATGGGTGAGCGCCTCGAGCAGGCTCTTGTAGGATTCCTTGAGGTCCATGTATTTTCCTACAACAGCGATTCGGACGGAGTCTTTAGGGTTCTGAAGAATCTGGACGATCCTATGCCATTTTCTGAGATTGGGCGCCCCGGTCCAGATGTGCAGCTTCTCGACAATCCTTTCGTCGAGCCCTTCCTGGTGAAAGACCATGGGAACCTCGTAGATCCACTCGACGTCCTTCGCCGTGATAACCGCATTTTCCTCGACATTGCAGAAATGGGCGATCTTCGATTTCAACTTCTTGTCCAAGAGGCGATCGGTTCGGCAGAGGAGGATGTCAGGCTGGATTCCTACTCCGGTGAGTTCTTTGACGCTGTGCTGGGTGGGCTTGGTTTTCAACTCTCCTCCGGCCGCGATGTACGGGACCAAAGTCAGGTGGATATAAAGGACATTCTCTTTTCCCCATTCCCAGCCAAATTGTCTGACGGCTTCCAAAAAAGGCAGGCCCTCGATGTCGCCCACAGTGCCGCCAACCTCACAGATGGTGATGTCGTAGCCCTCTGCGGCAGCACGGATGCGCCGCTTGATTTCGTCTGTGATGTGGGGAATCACCTGGACCGTCCCTCCGAGGTAGTCTCCGTGGCGCTCCTTTGCGATGACCGTTTCATAGACCTGTCCGGTGGTGAAGTTGTTTTTCCGACTCATCGGAGTCGAGACGTAGCGTTCGTAGTGTCCCAGGTCGAGATCGGTCTCTGCCCCGTCGTCTGTGACAAAGACCTCGCCGTGCTGATAGGGACTCATCGTTCCAGGATCGACGTTGATGTAAGGGTCCATCTTGAGCAGAGTGACCTTTAAGCCCCGGCTCTCCAGGAGCGCACCGATGGAAGCAGAGGCCAAGCCCTTGCCTAAAGAGGAGACAACGCCTCCCGTTACAAAGATAAATTTTGTCTTCACGCCAGCCATGTTTTTTTTAATTCTCCCATATTTTTTAAATAGTCTTCCGCTTTTTGTAGGTCTTCAGGAGTATCTACCTCCACTGAGAGTTCATCGACCTCCATGACCCGGATGCGATACCCGTGATCTAGTGCCCGAAGTTGCTCCAGTCCCTCAGTCTGCTCAAGCGGCGTCGGCCGGAGACGAGAGAACTTGAGGAGAAAATCGCGCCTGTATACATAAACTCCGACGTGGCGGTATCCCCAGACCTGATTTTTCCGAGAGTCAACCATTGGTTGCGGAAAATGAGCAGTGCCTGCCTGCTGTCGCATATGGGGAATCGGCGCGCGAGAGAAGTACAGAGCAAATCCCCTCGAATCGGTGACAACCTTCACGACATTCGGGTTGAGCCATTCCTCCTTCGCGTAGATAGGTGTCCTGGCCGTACCCATCAAGACCGAGGGATCATGCCTGAGCGATTTCAGGGTCCGGGTAATAGTCTGAGGCCTAACGAAAGGCAAGTCTCCCTGGACGTTGACCACCCATTCGGCTTTGATTTTTCTTGCTACTTCCGCTAAACGATCTGTTCCGCTAGCATGATCCTTGGAAGTGAGCACAACCTCACCGCCAAACCTTTCTACCGCCTCTAAGATTCGAAGATCATCTGTAGCCACGAGGATGCGATCCAACTCCTTAGACTTGGAAGTGCTTTCGTAAACATGCTGGATCATCGGCTTGCCGCCGATCCTTGCTAAGGGCTTTCCAGGAAAGCGCGTGGAGCCATAGCGGACGGGGATGATCGCCACAACGGCCATAGAGTCAGACCCCGGCTGCCTGACAATAGGGCGAACAGCTGGGATCCGTTGTCCTATCCCCAAAAATAAAAAGCCGCGATGGCTCTCCGATAAAGCGCATCACGGAATTTTAATATACCCTCGACACTGGAAAGTGTCAATGAGATTTTGCGACGGATTACCTTTTACTCCAAGTCGAAAGGACAGAAATCTTTTTAATGGTTCCTTGCTCAGACACGTGGATCAACAGGTTGATGAGGATAAGCCATTATACTGCAACAACCATTTGCCTATAGCGGCTACTAATAAAGAATGTGTCTTCTATAGAAGCGGGGCGACATCACCAACCCCGGCGATAAAATGGGCTTGGAAAAGACGCCGGGGCGGATTTTGACGCGCGGGCGCCAGTAATAACTCAACGGAGTTCTTGGCACAGTAAGTAAAATCAACGACTTATGTACTTTTTTCTTGGTCTTTTAAGATGCCCCGTGATAAGTTTGAAGCAATTAGGGATCTCCACGTCTAAGCAGAAGAAAGGAGGTGATTCTGTGAAAAAGATCATGAAGCTGTTTTTAGTTGCCTTTGTCGTTCTAGCCTTCAGCGGGGCCAGCTTTGCAGCCGAGGAGAAGAAAGCCACCCCGGCAACTCCAGCCACGCCGGCCAGCCCAGCGATGGAGAAGTCGGAGAAGTTGGAAAAGAAAGAGACCGGGAAGGCCAAGGCCAAGGCAAAAGCCAAGGCCAAGGCCAAGGCAAAAGCAAAAGCCGGTGATACCACCCTAGGCACTCCAGCGATGGAGAAGTCGGAGAAGGCGGACAAGAAAGAGACGGGAAAGGCCAAGGCTAAGGCAACATCCAAGGCAAAGGCAGAGGAGAAGAAAGAGAAGGCCGATACAAAGTAACCTCGTAGCTCCTGTGCGTTTTGGGAGGGATAGCGGCGTAACCTGGCTATCCCTCTCTTCTCCCTCAAAAATTCACTCACTATCATCCCTCCAACATGTCGTCCGTGCTTGATTTCACCCCTTAGATTCTATAAGATTTCACTGTTGGACGCATGAGGCTTTGTTGGATGCGTTGAAAGGAGGAGTGGAGATGGAGCTGCCGAAATGCCAGAAGTGCAACAATGGGATCTTGATCCCATTATCAGACTACGGGCAGGATGGGGCTTCGGTCACTTTCAAGGCTTGGGCTTGCACTAATCCTGACTGTGGTTTCTCTCTCAGAGTCGATAAAGGAGAAATTACCTACGGAAAGAGAATAGAGCCAAAACACTGACCACAGACTTTATTCGTCGTTAGCATTTATAAGGGGAACAAAAGGGTTCCCCTTTTTATTTTGCAACCCAGTCATTTGACCCTGATATTTGTGCCATGAGCTTTAAGCGATTTTTAATTTTCTGTTTATTTTTTCTCTCTTTGACCGGCGTGGCCATGGCGGCTATTGCCAAGGGCGGCGGAAAGTGGTTCGCGCGTGCGCCGATGCTTTCTTCCCGGACCGAGGTGGCAGCGGCGGAGGTTGGAGGAAAAATTTATGTGATCGGCGGGTTTGGTCAAGGCGGCGAGATGGCGGAAGAATTTGACCCTATTAAAGACCGCTGGCGGCGCCGGGCTTCTCTTCCGCGTCCTCTTCACCACACCGCTGCAGCCTCCGTAGCCGGGAAGATTTATGTTATCGGTGGGTATGATTCTGATTCCAGGCCGGTGAATAGCGTCTATGAATATGATCCGTCTTTAGATCGGTGGCGTTCGCGGACATCCATGCCAACTGCTCGAGGAGCCTTGGCGGTGGGAGTCCTCGGCGAGAGGATCTATGCCGTAGGTGGGGTTGGAATCAATGGAAAAAATACCGATGCTAACGAGGAGTACGACCCCGTAAAAGACAGCTGGATCAAGCGTGCTTCACTCCCCACATTGCGCGATCACTTGGCCATAGGCGTCGTCAATGGGAAGCTTTATGCTATCGGTGGACGGATGGATGGCAATTATAGGAGGAATCTCGCCGTGAACGAAGAGTATGATCCCGCTGCTGGCGGGTGGCGGCCTCGTGCTCCCATACCGACAGCCCGGAGCGGTATTGCCGCAGCCTCTCTTGGCGGAAGGGTTTTTGTCTTTGGCGGTGAGTCGCCGTCTGGAACGTTCAATCAGACAGAGTCCTATGACCCTGTCACAAACAGCTGGACTGCCTGGACAGCGATGCCAACCGCCCGCCACGGCTTAGGCGCTGCAGTTGTAGGTGGAACTATTTATGTCCTTTCCGGTGGGCCGACCCCTGGAGGGTCCTTTTCTTCGCTCAACGAGGCGTTCACGCCGTAATATTGCATGCTCAATCCTACGGTGTGGTGGAACCGGAGAGACGGTGAGAGTAGATATCTGGAGCGGCGATTACCTGGAAAGGGTCAAGGGTTAGCGCTGCCGGACCACGAGCGGTCCGCACTTTGTCCTTCTGATTCTCGAAGCCAGCCACATTCCCGAAGTTTCATCGGGAGTTCGTCTAAGCCGTGAATGAGCACCTTGGGCTTAGCTGCCTGTAAGGTCTCCTCGTCGCTGTAGGAATAGTCAGTCGCGAGGGCTGCGGTGAAGACCTCAAGGCGGCTCCCTCCCAGCGTAAGACTTTCGAGATTGTTCCCAGCCTTGATGTACGAAGCCGTCCCAGAGAGAAGGATGACACGGAGTTCTTTGAACTTCTCCCGCCTGAAAAGATAGTAAATGCCCTGTTCCTTAGTGAAATAGGTTTGTTCCCTATCGATGATCTCTTTGAAATATCCTCCCAGACCTTGTCTCTCCATCGCTTGGTGCTTAAAGCGCCTTCCGCCAGTTGTCATGAGGATATTGGTGAACCCGGCTTCCTGCGTCTCTCGAAGCGATTCCTCGATTCCCGGGATTAAGTCGGGAGGGTTCACGTCAAAGCCGTGGTTGTGAGCGATCTCCAAGGCGTGATTCCTAATCTCCTGCCGTTTTTTCTCGTTGAAAATAGCGTACGGATTTCTTTGATAGTCCTTCTCAAAGATGAGCGGGATGAGAAACAGATCGAAAGGTCCATCCGCGATCTTTCTTAGCTGGTCAAACGATAGAGGTGGCTTGTGGTAGCGCGTGAGAATCTCGTCGGCAACGACGTGGACCCTGCGGATGTCGGTTTCCACCGTATCGGACATCGTCCGCACCAGATAGGTCGGAGTTGACATGTCTGAACCGCTCATCGTCGCTCCTCCTTTCCCCCGCTTGATGAGATAGTATGGAAAGGCGAGGGGCTTGCAAGAGGACTAAGATCCTTCCTCTTTCAAGTCCTCCGGCGGAACAAAGTCAAAGCAGAGTGTGTTTTGTGACCGTGCGACGCTCGAGAAACTGGAACAACGGACACGTAGTAACGTATGGACAGCGGACGCAATCTTGGAGGTTCTCGGAAACCATAGTAGTTACAGGCAACCAAAAAAAGGTTAGCCCAACCACTATAAAGTCGACGCGCCATTCCTCACTTCTGCGGGAGATATGCTGGCAGCGGTTGCTCCAGTGGTGCGCCGGAGCGGATCTGTCATACCAGCCGACCGCGCGCGCTGGCAGGAGCGATTTATAGCCGTTGCGACTGAGCCAGATGTCCCCTCTTTCGTTTTTAGTAAGGGGGTGGCACCTCGCGACAGCCGTAGCCGGGAGATCGGTCAGCGGCGATGGGGGGCTGCGAGCCGCATCCCCACCAGCGGGTCGGGCCGGATGGGATTTTACTCCCCGGGATCGTCCCCTGATATGAGGGATCCTTGGGATCGCCGTAGCGGTACACCCCCCCAACGGTATCGACCCACCTTTGGCTGGTCCGCCGAAAGGATTGGATTTCCTGCATTCGTTGTTGTGTTTCCATCTTCGTAACACGGCTGACAGTGCGGCCAATTATAGCCATCCGCGTTTCCATCGCTTGGAAGATTTGCGTCATAGCTTCCTCACCCCAGCGGGAGTTTGGCCGGAACGTAGAGAAGATCCGCTCGGCCACGGGGACAAGCGAGGGAAACTCTCGGGGTGAAGCAATAAGATCGCCGACAAAAGGGATACTTACCCATGGCTGAGGGCATTTCAGCGTGAGAGAGAGTGTTGGATCGCTTAAATACTCCATACTGATGATAGCGAGAGCCTGGTAGGGTTGCCCTTGGTGGGAGAGACTTCCTTCGACCCGTGCCAGGGCCGAAGGCTGGCTTGGGCTCATACGCTCGATTTTGAGGTCGGGCATGGCTCGGCGAAGAAGCGGCACGAAGATTTGGCTGTAGAACTTCTGGGCGCTAACCTGCTGGCACATCAAGCGGTTGATCTCTGGATCCTGAATTCCGGTTCCCAAGGCTTGCCACACAGTCACCGTAATCCATCCCATCACGCCGACCCCAGGATAGATCTGCCCGACGGGACCGAAAGTTACTATGTTTTCTTGAGCCACGAGCTGCGGGTCGCCTTGGGTTTGATTCTGTCTGATTTCCCATCCCTCGGGCAACTCGACGCTGAAGCGCCCCTGCGGCGAGGTGACCCTTCGCCAGCGGCCCGACACGGCGGCGACTCTTTCGTGGCCTACTTGCTGGTTTCTTTGTCGCCCTTCTTCAGCGGCGTCAGTTTGGGTCTGTCTGGTGCTTCGAGGTGATTGCACCTGCTGCCCGTATGAACTGTAAGAACACAAGAGCATCACCGACGCGCTTATGAATAGCGGCAAACTGGCCTTGCTCATGCACTGGCTCTTGTTAATCGCTCTCAACTTTTTAGCGTCCACATGTTGCAATTTTCATTTTGCACTGTGT
>WNFH01000880.1_pt1 | contig 29534 bp, 23 predicted proteins | sample 5400411 | NCBI WGS metagenome assembly WNFH01 (sample SAMN13153347, study PRJNA577476) | soil metagenome | isolation source: 200 cm saprolite under Douglas fir tree site 2 hole 3 | place: USA:California | collected 2015-04-18 | reverse complement strand
ACGCTTGCCAGCATCTCTGGGAGGTGGCTCGCAGACTACATCCCAATAACGAAGGGAACCAGAAAACTTGGATGAAAATCCACCAGAAGCTGCTGGAGAAGGGGAAAATCGAAAAGCTGGTGCTCTCGTTACGTTCCATCGATGCTGACCATCCCCACGTTGCCGAGAAGATACGCACGGAAGCGGACTACTTTGCGAGGAATGCGGAGCGCATGCGATATCCCCAATTTCGGCGCCAACATCTGTTTGTTGGCTCGGGTGTGATCGAAGCGGGCTGCAAGACTGTGATCGGCTCCCGCCTCAAACGATCTGGTATGTTCTGGACCGTGCGGGGAGCCAACGCGATTCTCGCTCTGCGCTGCTGCCATCTCAACCGCCGCTTTGAAGATTACTGGGAGGGCCGACGGGCGGCTTGATTTCCACTTACATGTCGCGCACGCCTTGTTTCGCGGAAACTCGGTTTGCCAGTGGCACAGCCAATCCTGGCTGTGCGCTGATGACTTGCCTCGGCCTACGGATGGCACTCCAGTCACGCGTTTCTCCGCCAAAGTTGAGTAGAATGCCTGCGCAGAGCAGGGGAGCAGTTTTGAAAAATAGCGCCATTCTTCTCGTGCAGTGCCCGGACCGCAAAGGGGTCAATGCCACCATCGCCGATTCATTTATCGCCATGACGGCAACATTCTTCATTTCGAACAGCACCAGGTCGGCGAAGAAAGTTTCTATCTCGCCCCCGTGGAATGGGACCTCAACGGGTTTCAACTGGAGTTGAAAGATTTTCCGCAGAAGTTTGGCCCCATCGCGGAGAAATTTGCGATGACCTGGCGCCTGGCGCTCGGCAGCTACCAGCCGCGGGTTGCCATTTTCGTTTCAAAGTACGATCACGGCCTCGCGGATCTTCTATATCGCCAGAGAAACGGTGAACTTGCCTCCGAAATTCCGCTGATCATCAGCAACCATGCGGACTCCAAGCGCCACGCCGATTTCTACCACATTCCGTACCACGTCATCCCGGTCACAAAAGAAAATAAGCCGGAAGCCGAGCAGCAGGAGCTGGAGCTGCTGCGCAAAAACAACATCGGCCTCATCGTGCTGCCGCGCTACATGCAAGTGCTTTCCACGGACTTCATCCGCCACTGCCCGCGGCAGATCATCAACATTCATCACTCGTTTTTGCCCGCGTTCGTCGGCGCCAAGCCGCATCACCAGGCCTACGAGCGCGGCGTAAAACTGATCGGCGCAACGGCGCACTGTGTTACCGAAGTCCTCGACGACGGGCCAATCATCGAGCAAGGCGTGGCGCGCATCTCCCACCTCAACACGCTTGAAGATCTTGTCGAAAAAAGCCGCGACATGGAACGCGTCGCACTCTCGCGTGCCGTCCGCTGGCACATCGAAAACCGCATGCTGACCTACAGCAACAAAACCGTCATCTTCGAGTGATATTTTTTCGACTGACAACCTTTCGGTCTCTTGATGCTTGGGTTCTCCCTTAGGGCCTGTCTCTTTAATGGCTTGCGGGAGGGCACGGCTTTCAGCCGTGCCCGAAAGTGCGGAATATTCTGGGGCTTTAGCCCCTGAGGAAGGCTCAGAATACTGTCAAACCATTCGTGATATACCCCTAGTCTGCCGCCGCAGGCCGGTTCGAAACTCCCGTCAGGTCCGCATGCAGCAACCGATGAAAAAGATGCTCCCCGGCTTCGCGGCGCACGGAGAGGCGTCCGGCCACGTACGCGCGTGAGGCCAGCCCGCGCTGCACGGCGTCGCAGATGGCCTCATCCTCCTCCTGCACTTTTTCGCTGACCTTGATGCTGGCTTGATTTTTCTTCGCGGCCTTCTTGCTCACGTCCGCGAAGTAATAGTCGAACACGACCGCGCACTTATCCACGGCCAGCGGCAGCACGAGATTCGTGTCCATCACGCCTTCATAGGCGTTGAGCATGAAGTTCGGATAGATCCACAGATAAAACGCGCGGCCCTGCCGCGTGGCCGCCACACCCGATTCGGACTTGGAGTCCGAGGAAAGCGGGCTGGATTGCAGGCAGGCGCGCTCGAAATTTTCAATCGTGTATTTCGTGTACTCGATCACGCTGCTCAGTCCTTTGTGCGCGTGCGGGACGTGGTAGCCGCCGTCCAGATAATTGTCCACGTAGACTTTCCAGTTGCAGTTCAGCGTGTAGATGCGGCGGTCGAAATATTTCATTTTTTTCGTAAGCTGCAGCGGCGCCACGATTCCCGGAATCGCGCCGAGAAAATCCTTCAGCAGCATGGCCTTTCCGTCCAGGTTCACGAAGACGAAGTTCTCCCAGGTGTCCACCTTCACGGGAACCAGGCCGTTTTTCGCGCGGTCGAAATTGCAGACGCCTTCAAACTCCACCATGCCTTTCAGCGCGCCATCGATTCCGTAGGTCCAGCCGTGATACGGGCAGCGAAACTGCTTCGCGCAGCCCTGCGCTTCGGTGACCACCGCGGCGGCATGATGCCGGCAGACGTTGTAAAACGCGAGCAATTGGTTGTCCTCTCCGCGCGCCACGACAATCGGCTCACCGCCAATGTCCGCTGTGAAAAATTCTCCCTTTTTCGCAACCTGATCTATGAGCCCGACCACCTGCCAGGTCGTCGCGAACACATTGTCCTGTTCCAGCCGCGCGACCGCCTGATCGAAATACCACGGCGAAGGAATCGTCCAGGCGTGGTCAAGCGGATCATGCGGATTGTAAAGATTAAGGATGTCGTGAACGTTGCGCTCCATGGGATGCTCCTGAGCACGTAATTCTCGCAAAAACGCCGTAGGTGTGCCACAAGTTAGCCCCGCCCGTAAGGACCGGAAGCATGCCGCACCCGGCAGTTATTTACGCCAGCTTTCGCAGCCACTGGAGAAATATTGCGGGGTCCCCGTATAGGTTTGGCCGTTTTTGTTCTGGCGCGACCAGCAAAAGCAAGAACGCTACAAGATTCACCAATGGAACAAACGTGAGGAGAACTGCCCATCCCGACCAGCCAATATCATGGAACCTGGAGACCTGAGCCTTGAGCATCACTACGGAGGCCGCTATCAGCGCGAGTGCTTGTGGCCAGTGATGTCGTGTTTGTGCGGATAGCTACAATGGCGAACACGATTCCAGCCCCAAGAATAGACGCGACGTACTAAAACAGAAGTTCGAGTCTGCCGATGCGGTTGGCCATCGTGATCTGTTTCGAGATTCTCTAGATGCTAATTTAGAGCAGCGAAGGAGACCGTGCCGAACAAAGAGCCCTCCGGACGCCTTAGCCGTTATCCGCAAGCCTATACCAACAATTTCCATTTTGGTGCTACAAGAGCTAGTCAGCGGCTGGGAGATGGCCATGACGTTGGAAGAAGCGATGGTGAAAGTGTGGCGACGGGCGCTGGTGGAACGCGCGGCGGAGGTGGAGTTGGATGGGCAGACGTTCGCGGTGCGAGAAACTCCGCGCAAACACTTGCGCGAAGTGGATTTTGTGTTTGACGGACAGCCGTTGCGAGGCCTGGAGCAGAATCCGAAGACGGAATCACGCTGGGCGCAGTTGGCGCGCGCGGGACACAAGGTGATGCAATTTCTTTCGGCGGGGCGGTATGTCGGCAATGTGGTGGACGGCAAGGTGACTCTCTATGGCGGGAAGAAAAAGAGTTCAGGGGTTAGGGGGTCGTTGGAGCGTTAGAAGGTTGAACGTTGGAAGGTTGGGGAAGAAAGAGAAGAGAGATTTCTCCGCGCGAGAACTGCGCGGAGGGGCGGAGGTCTCACATTCGTTCAAAATGACGAAGAGGAGAAGCGAAGGACGAGCTAATGAATGTTTCTACTGAGCAGGGGTAGAGCGTCTTCCCCCAAACCGTCGTTGAATCTGCGTGCAGCAGCTAATGCACCGGGACTGAATGGCTTAGAGGCAAGCGCAATTCAGGAACGCGGCTTCAGAAGGCGACAAAGGCGGGATCGTGACGGCAGGGCGACAGCGGCCCGTCAATGACCGACCGCTCGGTCCTCCGCGCGCCTGAGGAGGTGATCGAGCCGCTCAAGGAGCGTACCGGCCACGGTAGCGACGATAGCGAGGACGAAGAAGCCCGCAAGGACGACACAACCGATGTCGGCGATGTCCGTGGCGTGACAGAAAGGTCTGCCCGCCCTAAACGCCAGGTCACGGTAAGCTTCCAAGAAAAGGAACGCCAGAGTATGTAAGCCAAGAGCTATAGCGGCGGCTGCAAGCGTTCTGCGCATGGATCGGTTCGGTAGCCTACACAATACCAAAATCCCGGTGGAGCAGCCTTTGGCAAGCTTGTAGAATGGAGCTACCACTGCGGGAGTGGCGGAACTGGCAGACGCGCAAGACTTAGGATCTTGTGGCCGAAAGGCCGTGGGGGTTCAAATCCCTCCTCCCGCACCATATCCAATCCCTGAAAAACATGCGATTTCGTTGATTTTGCTGGCATTTCGAAGGATTCTGCCGAAACAAACCGAGGTAAGTGTTGCGTATCGAGGGGTGGAAAGTGTGCCATTCTGTGGCAGTCAGTTATATCAATTTGATTCCGAGGCTCCCTTATTAGCCAGGGAGGGAATGTCGTTCCCATGACTCATACCGAACGACGCCTTGCCGAGCGATTTGGCCTCAAAATTCCGCTTCGCGTCCATATTGCAAAGCCTGCTGCGCTAGAGGACATAGTGGAGTCGCTGAATGTTTCTACACGAGGCATATCCTTTCTAACGGATTTGCCCCTTTGCAAGGGCATGCCAGTGCATCTGGCTTTCGAGATGCCAGAAGAAGTCACCCATAAGCCCAGGTCCGAATGGCGCTGTACGGGTCATGTAGTTCATGTCCAACCGAAGAGTTCTCCGCAGGGCGCGACTTGTGTGGGAGTGGGTTTTGACTGCTATGAGGTGTTACAGCCTGTGCGGCCTTCAGTAAGCCAAGTCTCCGAGTCATGAGTTTGACTCTCGCCAAGCCAAAAATTGACTTACTACTCACCGCTATGCAGACATTGGTGGATTTCGAATGGGGAATAAAAAGGTCCTAAATCCTCTTAAATGGGTGGCAGTCATCGCGATAATTCTTTTCGCAGCGTTGGCGATCACTGCTTTGCTCCAAAAGCGCCGTTCCAAGAATATGGACGCAATGAGACAAGACTGGGAGTGGCAACACTATTCTGGATGGCGAATCAGTGGCGATCTGAATGATTCTGGCGTGCGTCTCGGAATCGGCGTACCCAGAGACAAAAAGACGGGAATGCTCTGCACGACATCGGGTTATCCCGGCTATCCGGCCTGCCCTCCGCAAGAATATGTTGTTAACGGCAAGCCAGCACCGCCTCCTAAAGACTAAACGAGAATATGAGATGAGAGTTGCTCGAATCCTTCACGCCAACGGCACCGAAAGCCTAGCGCCGGAACCATTGATTGCAACATTAACGATGCGGATGCTAGGCTCTCCGGCTCTCCGAACCGTGGGACCAAGGCATCCAAAACTAGAGCCGATTCGACAACCCCATTCCAGATGGAGAAATTAGTGAGGCGGCTAGGCTGATACTTCGGCAGTCAGCGGTGAAGCTCTAAGGCTTCGACGGCTTATAACTGTACTATTTTCAACAGTCCGCCCTGATTCCCTCCTTCCGCACCAATCTTTCCGTTCCAACTTTTCGATAATGCTGGATTCGAGAGTGGGGCGGGGGGCATAATACGTCGTTCTAGTGGGGAATTGCCTGGCGAGTCCCCTGCCGGGCTGGCGCGCCTATCCCAAGGGGCGCGCGCATGATGCGGCTGCGAAGAGGGCAGCGCAATGATCATCCAGGACCTGGGAGATCAATTTGTCGTTATCCGTCAGACGGACCACGCGGTCCTGTCGGGATTTTTTGCGCGCGAATTAGGAAACGAGCTTTTTTCCCAGCCCGCGCCCATGGAATCGTTTCGCTTGGCCGCCACGGAACACGACAACGGATGGCAGGAGTGGGAACGGGAGCCGAGCATCGACCCGGTTTCCTTTTCGCCGTATACCTTTATGTCCATTCCGACGGAGGAGCACATCGCGCTCTACCAGAGGGGAATCGAACGCGTGGTAAAAGTGGATCGCTACGCGGGGCTGCTGGTGAGCATGCATTGCGCGAATCTCTACGACCGCACGCGCGCGACGATGCCGGGATTTTCGGCCAAGTACGTCAAGTCGCAGGAAGCGCCGCTCGTGCAGGATGTGCTGCAGAGGCTGCGGCTGCAGCAGCTACGTTTGAAAGTGGATCTTCGCGCGGATCCCGCGATGAAAAACTTCGCGGATGAGAAATGGCTGCAAGCCAACGCGCAACGGCTCGAGGCAGTAGACCGTCTGTCGCTCTATATTTGCCTCTGGCCGCGCGAGCCAGCCACGATCGATGCTGTGCCGGTGGATTACCGGGGCATGGAAGCGGACTGGGATCTCGATCCACAAGAGAACGATACGGTAACGGTGGAGCCGTACCCGTTCCGGCGCGACCCACTGGAAATCAGCATTCTGGCGCGGCGGATTCCGAAGCGGCGGTATGCGGATGACGGCGAATTTCAGAAAATGCTGGCGCAAGCGCCGTTTTTCGGTTTGAAGTTCACGCTGCGGGCGGGCCGTGCACGGTCGCGGTCGCGGGTGGCGATCGCTTGATCAGGTAAGCCGGCGCCCCCGCGTTTCCGGCAGCAGCAGCGCCAACAAAGCGGCCACCAGGAAAGTTGCAGCGAGCAGCAAAAATGCCGGACCAAATCCAAATCGCGCCGCAATTGTGCCCACAGCGAACGGAGCGATGGCCGAGAGGCCGCGCCCGATGTTGTAGCTGAGGCCCATTGCTGCGGCGCGAATTTCTCCCGGGAAAATCTCGCTGGCGATGGCCGCGTAGCCCGAAAAAAATCCGGTGCCGAAGAAAGCGACAAAGGGCCCGAGCAGCAGGAGCCACAACGGGCTTCGAATGATCCCGTACAGCGGCACAAGAATCGCGGCGATGAGCAGGTAAGTGAAATATGGCTTTCGCCGGCCGAAGGCGTCCGCGAAAAATCCGAAGGATACGTAACCCAGCCATTTTCCGGGAGCAAGCACGAGATAGAATGTTGTTCCAACGACAAGGCTGAGGCCGCGTCCGCCGCGTGAAACGGGAAGGGACAAGTATCCCGGAATCCACGTGAATAGCCCCCAATAACCAAACATGCTGCTGGCATTCATGGCGGTGGCGAGAAGGCCGTTGCGCAGGATTGTTTTTTCGCGCAGCAGATTGAGCCAGTTTCCTTTTCGCGTTGCCCCGCGATTTTTCCAAATGTCGGATTCGGGCACGCCACGGCGAATCCAGAGAACCAGAAGAGCCGGCAGCACGCCGACGAAAAAAACGGCGCGCCATCCGAGACGCGGGAATACGATGAGCACAATCAGCGCGGCGATGGCTTCGCCGATGGCGTAGGCCGATTGCATCAGGCCGAGCGCCTTTCCGCGATGCTCCGCGTGCCAGGTTTCCGCGATCAAGGCTGCGCCGGTGGTCCACTCGCCGCCCATGCCGAGTCCGAGGACAAAGCGAAACGTGGCGAGCTGCGGAACGGTGTGAGAAAAACCGCAGGCGGCGCTCGCGAAAGAGTAGACGAGGATGGAGGCCATCAGCGCGCGAATGCGCCCGATGCGATCCGCGAGAATGCCGAAAAGAAATCCGCCGATGGCGGAAGCGACAAGCGTCAGCGAATTCAGAAAACCAGCGGTGCGCGTATCCATGCCGAATTCGCGGACCAGATAGGTGAGAACGAGCGAGTAAAGCATGACGTCCATGGCGTCGAGCATCCAGCCGAGGCCGCCGGCAATGAGCGATTTGCGCTCGGCGGGAGTGACGTCACGCGGCCATCCAAATCCCCGCGAGGAGCGGGCACCCGGAAGGCCGGGTGAAGAAGGGACGCCAGTGTTCATGTGGTCTGGTCGTTAGTTTCCAGGGTGCGTAGCGCGATCGATTCCTTCCGCAATTTTTAAGATGACGAGAGCCAGCTCCGACAGAACACGCACGACGAGGACACCAACAAACAAAGCCACGATTCCCACGACGAGATTGATGAGTCCCTCCGCGGGGGAATGCTGCATGCCGAGCACGACGCAGGCCACGACCGCGATTCCGCCACCGAGGATGGAAATGATATAGAGCAGCTTCACGATCCGACGCGTGAGCAGGGAATTGAATGAGAAATCAAAAAGTCCCGCAAAGAAATTCTTTTCATCCTGCATGTAGCCTCCTGGCAAAAGTTTCGAGAAACCGACTGGGGCCGAGATGTAGGTAAGGCTATTCGGTGATATAAGTCAAGGCACTTTGGCTGGCCGAGGAGCGCGCACCTCCGCGACGCGGAAACGAAACGCACGCGGTCTTCTGGGAGTCTAAAGGTGTTGCTGAGTGGAAGAAGCCGGTTGTGGGCTCAAATTCTTCAGGGAGAAAAGCGATGCGTGGTCTAAAAAGGTCGGTGGTTAGCGTTGTGTGCTTGCTGGTCGTGGGCCTCGGTGCCATTTGTTGCACGTCGCTTCGCGCGCAGATTCTTGATGAAAACGCACTCAAAGGAATCAAGTGGAGGCTAGTCGGCCCATTCCGCGGCGGGCGGGCTCTCGCGGTGGAGGGAATTGCCGGAGATCCGGAAACGTATTATTTGGGAGCGGTGGCCGGAGGGGTGTGGAAGACGACGAATGGCGGACTCACGTGGACGCCGATGACGGACAAAACGGGAATCATGTCCGTCGGTGCGATTGCAGTGGCGCCTTCGGATTCGAATGTGATTTACGTGGGGACGGGCGAATCGTGCATTCGGGGGAATATTTCTTACGGCGATGGAATGTATAAGTCTGTGGATGGCGGGAAGACTTGGACGCACATCGGGCTGGAGGATTCGCAGCACATCGCGCGAATCGCCGTGCATCCGCAGAATCCGGACATCGTGTACGTGGCGGCACTCGGGCACGCCTATGGTTCGAACGAGACGCGAGGGGTGTTCAAATCGAGCGATGGCGGCAAGACGTGGCAGAAGATTCTATTCAAAGACAACAAGACGGGCGCGATTGATCTCGTTTTCGATCCGAATAATCCGCACATTTTGTTCGCGGCGCTATGGGAGGCGCACCGCACGCCGTGGAGTTTGACGAGCGGCGGCCCGGGGAGCGGGCTCTATCGATCCGGTGACGACGGCGCCACCTGGAAACGGCTTGAAGGGCACGGGTTGCCGAGCGGAGTCCTGGGACGCATCGGCGTTTCCGCTTCCGGCGCGGATGGAAATCGAATTTACGCGATCATCGAGGCGGAAAAGGGCGGCATCTACCGAAGCGAGGATGCGGGCGAGAGCTGGCAACTTATCAATCCCGATCACCGGTTTACGCAGCGAGCCTGGTATTTTCATCACATTTTTGCTGACCCAAAGAGTGCGGACACCGTGTACGTGCTGAACACGGGAGTCTCGCGCTCGACGGACGGCGGCAAGAGCTTCGAGTTCATCCGTGCGCCACACGGCGACAACCACGGATTGTGGATCGACCCGACGCGTCCGCAATGGATGATCGTGGCGAACGACGGCGGCGCCAGCGTTTCGCACGACACGGGAAAGAGCTGGACGACGGAAAACAATCAGCCGACAGCGCAGTTTTATCACGTGGCGGCGGACAACGCGGTTCCGTACCGGGTGTACGGGGCGCAGCAAGACAATTCGACTGTGGCGATCGCAAGCCGTAGCGACAATTTCGCGATCGACCGGCCGGACTGGTACGACGTGGGCGGAGGCGAGGCCGGGTATGTAGTACCCGATCCGCGGAATCCGGACATTGTGTAGGACATTACCTCCTGGCCACTGAATCCCATGGGCGCGGGAGCGGCGGAGCTGAAGCACCGGTTTCAGTGGACGGCGCCGATCCTGATTTCGCCGAACGATCCGAGCGTGCTGTATCACGGCGGAGAAGCGGTGTTCAAAACAACCGATGGAGGAATGACGTGGACGGCGGTCAGCGGAGATCTGACGCGCAACGACAAGAGCAAACAACAATCGTCGGGCGGGCCGCTGACACAAGACAATACAAGCGTCGAATACTACGACACGGTGTTTGCGCTGGCGGAGTCATCCGTAGAAAAGGGATTGATCTGGGCGGGCACGGACGACGGGCTGGTGCACGTGACGCGGGACAGCGGGCAGCACTGGGCGAACGTTACGGCAAAGGAATTCGGGGAATGGAGCCTGGTGAGCATTATTGAAGCTTCGCCGCATTCGGCCGGCGCCGCGTATGTGGCCATCGACCGTCATAAATTGGATGACTACCGGCCTTACATTTTCAGAACTACGGATTTCGGCAAGAGCTGGACGAAGATCACCGGCGGGCTGCCGGAGAACAGTTACGTGCATGCCGTGCGCGAAGATCCAAAGCGGAAGGGCCTGCTCTTTGCCGGCACAGAGAACGACATCTTCCTCTCGTTTGATGACGGAGTGCACTGGCAGTCGTTGAAGCTGAACTTGCCGACGACGCCGATCCACGACCTGACCTTGAAGAATGACGATCTCATCGTGGCGACGCACGGGCGCTCGTTTTGGATTCTGGATGGCATTTCTGCACTGCGGCAGATGAGTGCTTCGACGGCGGGCGAGGAAGCGCATCTCTACCAGCCGTCTACGGCGATCCGCTATCGGGGCGCGAGCTTTGCTTTGCCGCCGACGGTGCCGGTAGGCGCCAACCCACCGACCGGAGTGGTTCTTGACTACTACTTGAAGAGCGCGTCGAAGGATGGAATCACGCTAGAAATTCTCGATGCCAAGGGAGCGGTGATCCGGAAGTATTCGAGCAAGAAGGCGAGCGAAGGCGCTTCGCCGGATGAAGAAGAATTCGGTATCTCGCGGCCTGGAGAAGCGCTGCCTGCGGAAGCGGGATTGAACCGGTTTGTTTGGGATATGCGAAGCGAAGCTCCTGCACGGGTACCCGGTGCGGTGAGCTGGGGCGGGCGCCCGAGTGGGCCGCTCGTGGTGCCCGGAACGTATCAAGTCATGTTGACGGCGGGGGGGAAGAATTTTGCGGCTCACGCGGAGATTCAGAAGGATCCGCGCGTGGCGGCAACGCAGGCCGATCTTGAAAAACAAAATGAGTTCGCTCAGCGCATCCGGGATCGCGTGAACGCCGCGCACGAAGCGGTGAACCAAATCCGCAGCGTGCGAGGACAGCTCGATGCATTGAAGAGGCGGCTCGGTGCAGATGGGAGCGCCAAGCCGGTGGTGGAGGGTTCCGACGCGCTGAAAAAGAAGATGGATGCCGTGGAGGAGAAGATCATTCAGCCGAAGTCAAAGAGCGGAGAAGATCCGCTGAATTATCCGATCCAGGCGGCGGATCAGCTGATGGCGCTTCAAGCAACGGTGGAAAGTGCGGACACGCCGCCAACGGTCGCGAGTTACACGGTTTTCGAGGAGGTTAATCGAAGGCTTGAATCGCACCTTGCGGCGTGGCAAGAGATTCAGTCCAAGGATTTAGCTTCCTTGAACGCCTTGATACAGAAGCAGAACATTCTCGCGATCGCGCCCGCTGCCGAAAAGCACAAAGAGGGAGCGGAGTAAGGGCCGTAGAAGCGGAAAATTTGTTCAAGCGGTGACGAGAGGGAAGCGGCCGGTCCGTTCTGCTCGGCAAAAAATGCAGGTCCTGCGGAACAGGGGTTTCCTCTTGACATTCACTACGCGTGCGTACACCCTGATTGGCTTTGTCCCCGCCTCTGCGGAAGGTTGCGGAGGGGCAGGAGCGAACGCCCTCGCCCATGACCAAGGTCCGGCTCTGTTTCCACGATCGCTGCTTTGATGGCACGGCCTCCGCCGCACTCTTTTACCGCTTTTATCGCGAACGATTTGATGCGGGTGCGGAATTTGGCTTCACGGGAATGACGCACCGCGCGGCGCAGCCCTGGGAGCCGGGCATTTTCGACGGGGACGAGAACGCCATCGTGGATTTCAAGTTTTCGAATTCGCCGAAAGTGACTTGGTGGTTCGACCATCATCAAAGCGCGTTCCTTACGCCCGCGGATGCGGAGCAATTCCGCAAGAATCGCGGCCTGCACATGTTTTACGAGCCGGATTACAAGTCGTGCACGAAGCTGATCGCCACTGTGGCGAAAGAAAAATTTGGCTTTGACACCAAGCCGCTGGAAGATTTGATTCATTGGGGCGACATCATTGACGGGGCGCAGTATCCGACGGCCGAGTTCGCAGTGGGAATGGCGGAGCCTGCGATGCAACTGGCGCTGGTGATTGAGGCGGCGCCGGAAAACGGACTACCGGCGCGCCTCATTCCGGAACTGTCCTACTTGTCGCTCGGCGAAATGGTGAAGCTGCCGCTGGTGGCGAGGCATCTGGAGCCGCTGCTGGAGCGGCACAGGAAATCGATCGAGATCTTGCGGGAACGCAGCGAGTCACGCGACGGAGTGATTTTTTTTGATGTCGGCAATCTGGATCTGGAAGGCTACAACAAATTCATCCCGTATCTGCTGCATCCGGAAAGCGTTTATTCGGTGAGCGTGAGCGCTTCGGCGGTGCGTGCCAAAGTATCGCTGGGGACGAATCCGTGGAACCAGGCGACCGCGGACAAAAATTTGGCGTCACTGGCGGAAAAATTCGGCGGCGGAGGCCACCCGAGAGTATCGGCAATATCGTTCGAACCAGGCGATCTGCCGCGAGCGCGGGAAGTGGCGCGGGAGTTGGTGGCGACTCTTCGCAAGAAGTAGGGCGCGTGCGGTAACGGTGATCATTTTCGCTGGTTCGACAAAACTGCTTTCGCCATGTAAAATTCTAAAATATTCCCGTGGACCGGTAGCTCAATGGTAGAGCAGTTGACTCTTAATCAACGGGTTGGAGGTTCGAGTCCTCCCCGGTTCACCAACTGTTTTCAGCGAGTTAGCTTCGTCTGACTTTTCGCTAACAAAAAACTGTGCCCAATTTTGTGCCACACCTGGCTCAAAATCAGTGCCGCAGAGGTCGTCCACGGCGCGGCGCTTCGCTTCCATGCGGATGTGGGAATAACGTTCCATCATGGCACGAGAGACATGCCCGGCGAGAGCCATCACCGTTGAATCCGAAGCCTGGGACTCTGCCAGCCGCGAGATGAACGTGTGGCGCAGATCGTGGAAGCGGCAGGACACGTTTGCGGCCTTGCGTGCGCCCTCCCAGGCCACTTTCCAGCGATGCATCGGTTCCGTGGAGATAATTTCATAGGCGCATTGCTTTCGGTCGTTCCCCGCAAGGCCGTATTTCTCGTGCGGAAAAAGATAGTGCTCTCCCTCGGCGCCGGGGAAAAGGCCGCGCCAGTGCCCGCAGTTGGGTTGCCAAGGACTTTCTCTGCCGGGCTCTTCAGCCGAAGCATAAGCGTCCGGTCGATTCCGGTTAATTGGATGAAATTTTCTTGACACGAGAAGAAAAGCGCCTTAGGTTCACGTACCCAGAGCGAGTGGACATCATGATGTTTCATCGTACAAAACACTTGCCAGGGGTGTTTTATGCGCTTGGGGTGTGTTAGACGTGTGGCTATCTCGGTGATGGGGGTGATGTCAGGACGGTACCTACTAGGGCGCGTGGGCATGAAGCTAGGCTCACAAATGGTACCTATAGTCTTAGGGCTGAGCTTGTTTGTTACCCTGTGTGACGCACAAGAGTTCCGCGGGACGATTCTCGGGCGTGTCAGCGACCCTTCCGGGGCGGCAATAGCCGGGGCCCAAGTTAAGGTCATCAATCTCCTAACGAATGTGACCTCTTCGGCAGTGACGGAAGCCGACGGAGCTTATTCGGTCCGGTTTCTAATCCCTGCCACATATCGAATCGAAGTCGAAGTGCCAGGCTTCCGGAAGTTAATTCAATCGGGCATCAGTGTTGATGTGGGTCAAAAGGCCACCGTGGACGTGGTCCTCGAGTTGGGTCAAACCAGACAGACGGTGGAGGTTACGGCGAATGCACCCCTTCTGGAAACCACAACAGGAGGCATGGGTCAGGTTCTTAACCAGCAGCACCTGGATGCCATGCCGCTTAACGGAAGGGGCATCTTTGTTCTCACCCAGCTCGCAGAAGGCGTGACTTGGCAAGTCCCGACGTTTGGTGCTACCGGAACGTCAGGCTTGCGTCCGTTTGATAACCAGGGAGAGTCTGCATGGTCGATCAATGGGGGCCGCGTCGCAACAAACGAATACGTATTGGACGGCGGGCCCAACAGCACTCGCGGACGCTTCAACTACTCACCACCTGTGGATTCCGTAGCGGAATACAAGGTTCAAACGAACACCTATGATGCTCAGTACGGGCGGACCGGAGGCGGGGTCATCAACATGACGTTGAAGAGTGGGACCAACCGTTTTCATGGGACCCTTTGGGATTATGTCCGGTACGGCTCGTGGGATGCGAACAACACTCTTAACAACGCCAGAGGAGAACCGAGGCCGCCGCACCAGTATAACCAGTATGGCGCGATGGTGAATGGGCCCATTTATAAAGACAAGACGTTTTTCATGCTCACCTGGGAGGGGCTGCGCGAACGGGTTCCGTTTCCTATTCGAGTGAGCGTGCCTACATTAGCCGAGCGCAACGGGGATTTCTGTCAAAGCTACTCGGATCAGCCCACGCCCTTGGTGATTTACGACCCACTCACCACGCGGCCTAACAATCAGCGCGACAAGTTAATTGACTGTTCCGATCCCAACAAGAGAGTCATCCCGGCCTCACGGATTAATCCGATCGCTCAGAAGATCTTTGCAATCTACCCCCTTCCGAACGTGCCCAACCAACGCCTGAATAACTATGTCAATCCGACCAACAAAGGCATTTACAACTACAACTCTGAGGTAATCCGCATCGATCACGTTTTTTCTGACAAGCTTAAATTCTTCGGGGACTATTATCAGAATCATCGGGATGAATTCCGCAGCAACAACGGTTTGCAAGGGACTTTTGCCAACCAGGGGCAATGGCCACAGACGCGGAACAATCATGGTGCAATCGCAGATTTTGTCTACGCCCTCAACCAGAAATCTTTGGTGAACTTGCGTCTGACTTTCACTCGTTTCTTAGAATCGAACTTCCAAACGGACGTCGCGAAGTACGACCGCAAACAGCTCGGCTTCACCAATCTGCCCGGAGAATTCATGCCGCGGATCGACCTGGAGCAATTTACAGACATCGGCGTAGGTTCGCAGGGTAGGGGTACTATCGACAATACGGGCAGCATTCAGGCGAACTACACACGTGCTTTTTCTAAACACACCATGAACGTTGGCCTCGACTATCGCAACATCCGAAGCAATCCAGTGACCTCAGGCGACAGCAGCGGTCACTTTGCATTCACTCGTACTTTCACGCGACAAAACGCCCTAATCGGGGACGCCCAATCAGGGAATTCCGTTGCGAGCCTGCTACTTGGGTACCCGGCATCCGGGTTCGTCGGCGCCGGGAGTGCCCGCGCTCTGCAATGGAATTATTATGGGCTGTTCGTTCACGATGATTTCCGCGTCACACGAAATTTGACGCTGAATCTTGGCTTTCGATGGGATTACGAGTCTCCCGTAACGGAACGCTATAACCGCCTGGTGCGCGGTTTTGCCTTCGACCAAGCGAACCCTCTGTCGGACCAAGTGAAGAATGCGCCCGGCGTTTCCGAGTGCCCGGCTTGCGCCAATTTGAACGGCGGGCTGCTTTTCGCTGGTGTGGGCGGCGCACCGCGCGCATTATTCGAGCCTGATCACCATGACTTCCAACCTCGCTTGGGATTCGCATATCGCTGGCGCGACAAGACGGTCTTTCGAGGAGGGTATGGCCGCTATTACATGGCAACGACTCAATTCGGCAATCAGACTGGGTTTTTCAACAATACGTCCTACATTGCGAATGACTTAGGGGGCAGAGTTGGCGTACCCGAAACCAGTGTAAATAAGTTTAGCAATCCGTTCCCGAACGGACTCGTGGCGTCGCCTGGAGCTTCTCTCGGTCTGATGACTCAGGTCGGGCAGGGAATCAGTTTCGATGATCCCAACCGGACGGTGCCGTATATTTACATGTACAACTTTGGAGTGCAGCGACAAATCACCCCAAACCTAACCATAGATCTGACCTACGTGGGCAGCCAAGTGCGCCGACTGCCAGTCGGTCGAGGCATTAACGAGATTAGCGCCGCGGACCTAGCCAAAGGCGCCGCCAACAGCCAATATCTCACGAACACGGTCACGAATCCTTTCCTGGGCCTCGTGCCCGGTACGGGAATTAATGGAAGGACAGTGCAGCGCCAGCAACTGTTACGGCCTTATCCCGAGTTTATCGGTATCGGGGAAAACTCCATGGCCATCGGCAAGAGCTGGTACAACTCGTTCCAAATGAGAGTGGAAAAGCGGTTATCGTATGGACTGAAATTCATCAGCTCGTATACGTTCTCGAAGGAAATGGAACAGAACAATTTCTTGAACGCCCAGGACACGGTTATGGTGCGACAACTCGTAGATTTTGACCGTACCCACCACTGGGTGTTCAGTGGTCTCTACGACCTGCCTTTTGGGCGAGGCAGGAAGTTTCTAAGTCAAGCCAGGGGAATCCGAAACGGATTGATTGGTGGCTGGCGGATAAATTGGATCTACACCATGGAATCGGGCATTCCGCTGTCGGAGCCAGGCGGCTTGGAGCGGCTTGCGGCATCGGCAAAGCTGGCGAATCCTACGCCCGACCGTTGGTTCAACACTTGCTATCTGAAGGCGGACGGAAGTTCACTCCAGAACGGTACGCCCGCGGAAGTGGCTACGTGGGGAGCTGTTTGCGCAAACGGCGAATTGTCCCCCGTATGGAAGGTGCGCCCGCCGTTCACGTTGCGTACGACGCCGGACCGCCTGTCGGATGTTCGTGCTCCTTGGAGACCAACGCTCGATATGTCGGTTTTCAAAGACATCAATTTTACAGAGCTTGTGAAGCTGCAATACCGCTTTGAGACGTTCAACACCTTGAATACTGTGATCTTGCCACCGCCCGACACCAATTTTGCGTCCAAGAACTTCGGATCAATTCCGTCTCCGCGGGGTTCTATCTACTTCCCGCGCAACGTACAGATGGCGCTCAAACTGTACTTCTAAGGTCAGTCACTTCACTGGGTTACTTGCGACCACTCGCGTCACGTAGCGATGGCGAAGCGCTCGTCACGATGCTGAAAGAATATTTGGCAACGTGGCGACCGAATCCAGGGCTTTCTCTTCCTCAATCGCAACGGGCGACCCTAAATGTTGAGTAGCGAACGGTGCTTTTGGCACGCAGGGCTAGCCTTTTCGGTCAGTTTTATTAAATGACGGTAAGTTTGGCAATCGCATCGCATGTTTCGGTGCTGCTCCGATCCCGCAAATCGCGTGTCCGGATTTTGACACTGGCCATCGTTTTCTGGACTTAGGGCACCCGTTGGCCCTCAGGTAGTTTACGAATTCGCAGATAAGTCGCCTTTTCTCAATATCTAAGAGGAGCTTAGGGATTGGAGCTGCTTTTGCTTTCACAATATCGGGCTCCGGCACCGCCCCTGCAACGAAGCAGCGTGTAGCAATTTTAGAAAGACTCACTATGATACCCTGTTCCGAAGACTCGATCGGTTCCGAATTGCATAACCTACGGGAAGTTAGAGCCAACCTAATAGAGTGTCTCGACGTCTTGCCTGAGGACGACGTCCCGCGTATCAAAATTGATATGGCACTGTCCTTCGTGCAGCTGGCTATCGACGCTTTGTCTAGCTTTCAAGCTGAGCGAGCCGGGCCAGCGTGATGCGGTTGGCAGTCGAGGATAACTCCCCGTAAGTCTTAGTGTTGTGCCGATCAAGTCGTTTACGGCTTTACCGGACGCGCGCAGAACTCCCCGCCTCCGTTCACTCCTTACCGAGAACGCGCATCCGGTAAAGCGCTAACGTTTACTCAGGCACGTTGCTTGTAAGCATCTTCTCTTCGTTGACTCATCTGCCGCTGCAACCTAAGATGAGCGCCAAATGGCGGACTCCTCCTCGTTCCTCGGACAGACCGTCTCGCACTACCGCATCCTCGGGAAGCTCGGTGGTGGCGGAATGGGTGTCGTTTACAAAGCCGAGGACACCGAACTCGGACGATTCGTCGCTCTGAAGTTCCTGCCCGATGATGTTGCCCAGGATACGCAAGCCCTCGAACGCTTCCGCCGCGAAGCGCGCGCAGCCTCTGCGCTGAATCATCCCAGTATTTGCACTATCTACGAAATCGGTAAGGACGGTACCCATCCATTCATCGTAATGGAATTCATGGAAGGCCAGACGCTGAAGCTCCGCATTTCTGGCAAGCCGTTGCCGCTGGACCAGGTGCTCGACCTCGCCATTGAAATTGCCGACGCGCTGGATGCGGCGCATGCCAAGGGAATCGTCCACCGCGACATCAAGCCTGCGAACCTCTTTGTCACCGAGCGCGGTCAGGCCAAGATTTTGGACTTCGGACTGGCGAAACTCACCACCGAGCGCGGCGCGGCTGCCGGCGCGGGCGTTTCCGCGATGCCCACGGCCACAGCAGAAGAAATGCTCACAAGCCCCGGCTCGACGCTTGGCACGCTCGCGTACATGTCGCCTGAGCAGGTGCGCGGTGGAGACCTGGATGCTCGTACGGACCTGTTTTCTTTCGGCGCAGTGCTATACGAGATGACTACGGGGGTGATGCCATTTCGGGGCGACACTCCGGGCATCATCACCGAAGCGATTCTGAATCGCGCGCCGGTGGCGCCCGTGCGACTCAATCCCGATGTTCCGGCTGAACTGGAACGAATCATCACGAAAGCACTCGAAAAAAACCGCAACCTGCGTTACCAGCACGCTTCCGAAATTCGAACGGATCTGCAGCGGCTGAAGCGCGACACCGATTCGACCGGCGTTACCGCGCTGAACGGAGTCGCCCCCGTCGTGGGATCCAGGCCGTGGTGGCGCAACAGGATGGCTCTGGCGGCTGGCGGAGTCGTGCTTGCGGCGCTGTTGGCGTTCGCCGGGTGGTTCACGGTGTTCCGAAGCCGCGGCGAAGCAATCGACTCGGTGGCTGTTCTGCCTTTTGTCAATGCCAGCACTGACCCGGACACGGAATACCTCAGCGACGGGATTACCGAAAGTCTGATCGGACAGTTATCTCAAATACCTCGGCTGAAGGTCATGGCGCGGAGTACCGTCTTCCGCTATAAAGGCCGCAATATTGACCCGCAAAAAGTTGGACGCGACCTCAATGTCCGCGCGGTTCTGACGGGGAGAGTCTCGCAGCGCGGCGAAACCTTGACCGTCAGCATGGACTTGATGGACGTCACGGACGGCTCCGAATTGTGGGGCGAGCAGTACAACCGCAAACTCGCCGACATCCTGGCCGTGCAGGAAGATATCGCCCGTGAGATCACCGGAAAACCGAAACCTCCGATAATCCGAACTAACCAGGACTGGATAGCCGAGAACCTGTTCACTGGTCGGAAGCAGACTTCTTTAAAATTGCGTTCCCTGCGCCACCCAAAGTAGCGGTTGTCGTATTGGATAATTACGAATAATTTCTTCCACGGTGGAATCTGGATTCAGCGAACGCCAAAGTGTAAAGTACTCCGGCTTGGAGAGCGAAATCCCGGCGAATAGGAGACTGGGTTGGCGAACGGGCCAACCTTGGTAGTATTCGACGTCATGAGGGTAAGGCCAGGACTTTTTGTTTGCGATGAACGGGTACATGAATGCCATCGCCTTTGCAAACCCGCGACCGTCTGGAAGCGAAAAGGCGAAAAGATTGTCCTCCGGCACTGAGAGGATTTGGCAGACCGTGGACATGACGTCGAGATTGAAAAGACAGTACGCGTAAGGCTTCGTGCGGCTCAGTTCCAGCGGGAAACTGCCATTGCCAGCGATCTGATCCGGCACAATGACTTCTTTGAATCGCTTTCGGCAAAATTCGGTCAGCTCACGCTTCCCGGTGAACGCCGCGAACTCCGAGACCTGCATTATCCAGCATGTACCGTGATTATTCTTCGCGTCGCGCTCTTCCAGGCCATTCTTCGAGGTGGCCATCCAACCCAGGTAGTCCGCGAACCACTTCCGCAAGTCGCTCATCTCAGAAGGAAGAAGCGCGCGAGACTGCTCCAGTATCGACATGGAGCGGACGACCTCTACAAGATGAATCGTGTCGATGATCCCGATTCCACGCCCTGTAGTCAGCCCACGAATTGCCTGGGAATACTGAAGGTTCGCGTTCATCCGCGTGGCTGGGTCGAGAAACCATGCGCGCAAGTGCTTCGCGGCGTGCGCTGCGTATCGATCGTCGCGTGTGAGCAGCCACGCCGCAGCCAGAGGGGGAACTTGAACGCTTAAGCGAATGAGCGCGCGCCTATGGCTGGCGAAATTATCCGGATTGGATATGCCATCCCGACGGATATACGGGCCAGAAGGGTTCTTCGGATCAGGCCACCAGTAGTCTCCCTCGGAAAAATAATCATGTTTGCCGCCAGCGCTTCGCGGACTGAACGACGCCGTAATCGTTACTGGCTCTTCGCGAAGATATCGATCCGCTGCGATGAGGATACGCTGCCAGTCGGTGGCTGCGACGTCGGGAGTCTGGCCCTGCTTCTCTTCGCCAAACGCCTGTCGTGGCACCAAGAATGCAGCGGTCGCGACGCCCGCAAATGCGCAAAATTCTCTACGCGATAGGGAGCTCACCTTTGTCTCCGGCCGCACGTCTCGTCGTCTTTGACATAATACCGGCACACAGCCTTGCCGCGCGGACGTTGACGGTCCACGCCAGGCGGAAGTCCCTCCAATCGCGGTTGCGTCAATCTCTCGAATTCCAATTGCCGCGAGTTCGAGCTTGGGATCAAAAGAAAGCGGGTCCTCATTTTGCAAGCTGCCCACCGCTGAATCGTCTTCACTGGCGCAATATTACGGTCAGTTCATTTGAAACGGGAACAGGGTCGTGCGGATCAAGGCAATCAAGTGCACAGAAATTTGTCAGAGAGACTTCTGCGGCTGCGATTGCTGCTTTGCTTGCGCAAAGCCCGCTTGCAAAAGGCAGAATGCCGCCGCAGGTCCCAGAACCAAGGGAGCAAGAAGCACTTTTCTTTGCATGGTTTTAGCTCTCAACTGAATTCCTGGACAGGCTTCCTGTTGTGGGCACCGGGTTAGACTCCCTCCCGTGGCTTTTCCTTGCGGACGAAAATATTGTCCTGGGTAGGTTCCGCGTCGCATTCGAGGGCGATGGTCGTAACCGGATGGTCCGGCGCCTCTGCTGGCAGGCTGGTGAGGCGCACGCGGTACTTGTCCTGCTGGAAGCTGATTTTTTCGCCTGAAGCGAAGAGGCGGGCGGACCTCACCTGTGCTTGCAAACCTGCCACCACGAGATAGTCTCCGGGCCAGAAGTGCACATGCATAAAAAGTGTGTTGCCCTTACGCGTGAAGCTCGCGTAATTGGAGCGGCGCGGCTGGCAGGGATCCGATGCATAGATACTGTCACCATTGCGGCGCATCCATTGGCCGACTCCCGTTAGCACGCCGACGGATTCCTCGGGCACGCTGCCATCGGCTCGGGGCCCGATGTTCAGCAGATAGTTGCCGGTGTCGCGCGAGCAAGAAACCAAATTCTGAATCACGCGGCGCGGGCTTTTCCAGTCATCATCGGCACGCTGGTATCCCCAACTGTCGTTGAGGGTCATGCAAGATTCCCACGCGCGGCCTTCTTTATCTGCGGTGATCTGCTGCTCGGGAGTGGAAAAATCGCCCGGTAGCTTGTTGCGATTGTTTACAATGATGTCCGGTTGAAGCTCAAAAACCATTTTATTCATAGGCTCGGACTCCCACCCGGCGGCGTCGAGCGGCCACGAGACGTCGTACCAGAGAACGTCAATCTTTCCATAATTGGTGAGCAGTTCGCGGATGTGTGTGTGAATATATTCGACGAAGCGCTTGCGCGCGGCCTCGTCTGTGGCGCAGCGAGCGCCGTCGGGATGGTGCCAGTCCATCAATGAATAATAAAAGCCCACGCGCATTCCTTCCGAGCGGGCGGCGTCGACGTATTCACGGACCAAGTCGCGGCCCGGTCCCTGCTTCGGGGAACAGTAATCTGTGGTCTTGGTGTCGAAGTGGCAAAATCCTTCGTGGTGCTTGGTGGTCATCACCATGTAGCGCATGCCGGTTTCGCGGGCGATTTTTGCCCATTCGCGAGCAGGGTAGGGTTTGGGCTTGAATTGCTTGGCGAGCGGAGCGTATTCGGAAACCGGAATACCCTCATTTTCCATGACCCACTCATGGCGGCCGATAACGCTATAGAGTCCCCAGTGGATGAACATGCCAAAGCGAGCTTCGTGCCACCACTTCATCCGGTGCTGACGGTCGACGTCACCGGCGGAGGGGGCGGTCGTAGCCTGCGCTGGAGTCGACGATTGCGCGAAACCCAGTGCGGAACTCATGGGGAGCGTTGCCGCGGCCAGGGCTGAGCTGGTTCCGATCATCCAATCGCGGCGTGAAGTACGGTTGATAGCCATCGGTTCAGAGTTCTCCCGAGAATTTCCCCGCGTTCACCGGCCCGGCACGTCGGCGGGGGTGTACGCCGCCGTGCCTAGTAAAGAGCGCTGTGAGCTCGATACTGTTCTTCAGAACACGAATCTCAGCCCAAACTGCATCTGCCTGGGGTCATGGGCTAGCGTCGCGATCCTTCCAAAAGCCTTGTTGCCAACCGTCAAACCAGAATCACTGCTCTGTGTGGTCGGTGTGTCCCAGTTCTGGATGTTGAGAACATTAAACGACTCGAAGCGAAGCTGTAGAGACATTCTTTCTCTACCGAATGGGATGCTCTTAAACAAAGAGACATCCATGTTGTACACGGGACTTCCTCTGAACGCATCGCGCCCGAGACTTCCAAACGCACCTGACGGCACCGTGAAGGCGCAAGGGTTGAACCAAGTGAGAGAAGTATGCACTTCGTCAGCGGCCTTTCCACCTTGCGAAATGGTCTTTTGGCAGTTTGGGTCAGGATTCGCAGATACCGGGCCGGCCTTGAAGGGGTCAGCAATTATGTTAGGCCGTCCGTACCCCGTGAAGTTCTGCGCACCGACTCCACCCGATCCCGTGAGATTGGCGGGATCCCCCGTCACTCGGAGGTTATATGGTTGGCCCGATCTTGCCTGGAAGATGTAGTTGGCTTGCCAATTCCCTAAAACCCAAGACAAGGGACCGCCATGGAGCCACGATTTTCCTCGACCAAACGGAAGCTCATAGATAGTAGACCATGACAGGAAGTGTGTGATGTCGAATCCAGAAACTCCCCGGGCAGTGGTCTGGTCATAATAGTTCTGAACGGCGGAACCTCCACCATTACCGTTCTCGACACCGAAATAGCCGCTGCTTACGTCGATCGACTTTCCGTACGTGTAGGAAACCAAAGACTGCAGCCCGTTGGAAAACCTGCGCTGCACTCGAGCTTCCAATGCGTTGTAATTTGAATATCCGATGCTCTGCGCGTAGGTGAATCCGGGATTTGCCCAGGGCATGGCCCGCAACGCATCTATGGACGCAATATAGGCGGCCTGACAGGTCGTCCAGGCCGCAGTTACTGGATTCGGTTTAGGGCCGCAAGTACTAACTCCGTGCGCACTCGTGGTGACGGGATCGGTCACGTTCGGAGAGCTAAATTGAGAGGAGTTAGCTTTTCCCTCATAGTCAAGGCGCCCGTTCTTGCTGCCCACATAAGCGGCTGAGACCATCAGATTCAAACCAATCTGCCTCTGGATTTCCACGTGCCACTGCTGTGAATAGCCATCCTTATACGTGTGGGGATCAAGCGCAAATCCGCCAGCGGTCCATGGAGTTGGACCCGGCAGAGGGTTCGGAAAATTGCCCTGGATGTCCGAGATCCGTTTGCTTGTTCCTCCTGAAAAATCCGCAGGAGCATTCACGTTACCGCTGAAGGCCGTGGCATCGGGCCAGATCCCGTGTTCGAGGTCATTTTGTGCAGCCTGACCTCTTCCGGCTAGCGTGTCCCAGTAGAGACCGTAACCGGCGCGCAGCGCCATGTTTGGCGTAACTTGCCAGGCTGCGCCGATGCGCGGGCCCCAGTTGTCACGGATTGGGGGCGGATCGAAAAATGACTTTCCTGCAAGTACAACGCTGCCGAAATGCGGGTCCAGGCGAAAATCACAGGGAATGCCGTTAGGCTTGTTGTTACAGGCGGAGTTTGCAGGCGTATATAGCGGCGCACCATCTGGAATGCAGGGCGCCTGGTTGGCTTGACTACAAAGCGGAGGCATCGTTGAAGCCCCGATGACGTATTGCCTGTTAGTGACATCGATGGTGCTCCAAAGCCGACCATCGGTTGTCTGCGGCTGCGTAAGGTAGTCGTAGCGCAGGCCAACGCTCACCGTGAATCTAGGCCTCACTTTCCATTCGTCTTGGACGTAGGCAGCCCACGCAGCGTATTTGTATCTAACCGGCCCGCCATGCAAGATGGGTAACTGGGCGGTAAAACTGCTCGGTAGTGCCATCAGCGCCGACGCCAGTGTCAATCCAGTTGAGGCATTCACTGGGAGGCCGGTCTGCTGTCGGCTAAAATTGAAGGTCTGGAATGTATTCTCCTGCACTCTCTTGGAATCGATGAACCAAAATCCACTCTTAAGATTGTGGTTGCCTTTGATCCAACTCACATTTGGTGTAACGCTCCAGTTCGGGTTTTCTCGGGGCGCGGGGCCGCGAGTACCGAAGTTAGCGTTGGTACCGGCCGTCCAGTCATTACCGAGGTTGAGGAGCATCCCTCCGTATTTGTCGGTGTCCTTGAAACCAAACTGCTTCATCGGGTCCGTCCCGAAGGAACTCTGATTTTGTTGGCTAGCATCAACGGCGGGCCGGCCTGCGAAACCAGCTCGCACGTCAAGAATGAGATTCGCCTTGAACGTATGCACCCACGCTCCGCCGTAATTCCTACCTTGTGAACCTCCTGAAGTGGAACCTGTATCTCCTATTGGAGTGAAAGCGGACACCCGCTGTTCGGTATAGCGAAAGAAAACGTTGTCGCTATCGCGGAAGCGGTGATCGACTCTCACCTGGAAGCTGTTGGAGTTGTTCGTCTCGGGCCGGTTTTGCTGGTAATCGAAGCCGGGAACGCCGGTCAGATTCGGAGCGGGTGAATATTTTTCCAGAAACGATTGCATCGCCGGGTTAATCAGACCCGTTCCGTCGGTGTAGTTCGGAATCTTATTGCATGGGACGGAGCCGGCTAAATTTGGTTGTACGTGGGTAACGGGATCAGTGTGCAAGGGATTGCCTTGGGCGTCGCAAAGGAAACGCGACCGATTATTGCCCACCGTGCTGTAAGGGTTGTAGAGATTGGGATTGCTGACAAACGTCTGGGAGAAGTCTCCCGCCAGTTCAGCAGCGGTCGGCACATACGTCAGTGACTGCGGTGGCTTGCTATATCGCCAGCCATCGTATCCGCCGGAGATAAAGGTTTTGTTCTTGATGATCGGGCCGCCGCCGCCCGCCCCAAATTGGTTCTGCCGGAATGCGGCAATGGATGGAGCCTTGGTGAGCGTGTTGAAGTCCGTGAATGTATTACGGGCATCGAAAGCATTGTTGCGTACATACTCGAATATCGATCCATGAAAGCTGTCGGTTCCGGACTTGGAGACCATGTTCACTACGCCGCCGGTCGCGCCGCCGTACTCAGCCTTGGCGTCGTGTCCAACGACTTTAAACTCCTGAACCAGATCGATGTTGGGAATCACAATGTACGTGGGGCCACGAATATTCGTGTTGATGATCCCGTCAAAAAAATAGAGCTTCGAGCGGTTCTGTTGTCCGTGGAACGATGCGTCCGAAAACCCGGACCCAGGAATTCCTACATTCCCTTCACAGCAACCGATGCTCCTATTTTGAGCGGTAGAAACGGGAGTGACACCTGGAGTTAGGGTCAGTAGCTGCGTAAAATTCCTGCCATTTAGAGGGAGATCGCTCACAGCTCTCTCAGAAATCACGGTGCCCAATTCGCTCGTTGAAGCCTCGAGCATCACGGCTGACGCATTCACCACCACCTGTTCCGTGATCGCGCCGACCTCAAGCCTCACGGCTTGCGTGACGGTTTGGTTGACGCCGACGTCAAAAGGAGAAATTTGCGTGGACTTAAAGCCCTTTGCCTCGAAGCCCAGCACATAGGTTCCCGGCTTGACGTTGATGAAAACGAAATAGCCGTCCGAGTTCGTCGTGGCGCGATCCTCAATGTTGGTGGCCTGGTTCGTGAGCTTGACTACAGCAGCTGCCACAAATCCACCTGATCTGTCTGAAACCGTTCCATTGACTTCGCCCGAGGCAGTTTGCGCATGGGCTACCGCCGCGGTCACAAAAAATGAGACGAAAAGTGTTCCTGCCATCTTTGCCAGTCGCATACACACCCCCTGGGCATGAATTCCGGCATTGCCGAACCCAAACCGAAGGCGAGAAACGAGCCGGCCGTGAAATGTAAATACTGTTGATCCTGCCGGCGCCGCTTCCTGTCCAAGACTGAGAGGCTTCTATCAAACGACATAGGAAAATTCAATATTGAAAATCTACGTTTCAGATATTAAAAAACTAAACGATTTTTGCGTTAAGGTGCTACCAGGCGTTTTGGCAGTCGCCGCTGGCCCATGAGGAGCTGCCTGCCCATGATCCGAGCACGTGAATCCAAATCCGCACCTGTCGGCGTCGTGGGAAAGGTCTTGCGAATTTTGGAAGCACTGGACGGCTCGCCTACCGGACTGCAGCTACGAGAGATTTCTCAAAAGACGAGCGTCAACAAGAGCACGGCTTATCGATTCGTAGCTCACCTGGAAAGCGAAGGCTATCTCTTCCGCGATGATACAGGCGCCTACATCGTGGGGCCCAAGTTGGCCAGGCTCGGCGCCGGAATCGCCTACCATGCCACGCTTTGCAAGATCAGCCGCCCGGTGCTGACGCTGCTCTCAAAAGAAACCACGGAAACAGTAAACCTCGCCGTCCTGGACGGACATGACGTGCTTTACCTTGAAGTGCTGGAGAGTCTCCACTCATTTCGCATGGCCTCTCAGCCAGGAATGCATCGGCCGCCAAATTGCACGGCGCTAGGCAAGGTCTTGCTGGCGTTTCTTCCCAGCGAGCAACGCGAGGAGATTCTGCCCATGCTGACCTTTGAGCGGCCCACTCCGCGCACTATTCCAAATCTTGCACGCTTTCAAAAAGAGCTTGTGCGCGTCGTGCAGCAAGGCTACGCGATGGATGACCAGGAGACGGATCTTGGGGCACGATGTGTTGCCGCCCCAGTTCTCGACCAAAGCGGCAAGGTTGCGGCAGCCATCAGCGTTTCCGGGCCAATCACCCGGCTGAGTCGGGACCGAATTCAAGCATTTGCCCTGGCGACAAAAAGAGCTGCTCGAACAATTTCGGCGCGTCTGGGCCATTCGCATTGAGATTCAGACGGCCGCTACCACGTCCATCCACCACGGCGCGCGCGACGTCAGCATCGACTCCTCGCCCTTCGCTTACTTGGGCGGATTTTAGCCCTTTCGTGGATAGCGATTGAGAGGAATGTAAGCGGCGCCCTGAGCATGGGGGCCGACTGGGTCAGCCACCTAGACAGCAATCTTCGCCTGACGCATTGCTATGAGTAAGGGTTTGCGGTCTATTTGTCTATCTGCTCAACCGGATTAATCTCCCACCAGTGAGTCCCCACTTTGGCTTCATATCGGGTGATCCCCTTAACGGTGATCGGCTTTCCGACTTGAGGTACCTCGCATGGAATCTTCGGTATGCACTTAGACATGATGCAGCGCGCTCGGTCCATGCCCTCTACTCTCGGGTTTTCACAGATGCGAATGTCTGTGTCGCCGTCGTCTCGTTTTGTCACCTGAGTGACGAAGCCGCTCACAGCCGCATGGGTTGCCATTTTGTCAGTCCAGCGGTTCGCATCTTCGCGAATCAACTCGCCAATCGATAGTTCGACATATGCGCGCTTCGACGGTTGCTCCTCTGGCTTGGCGGAAGGGTTTGCTGGTTTTATGGCAGGAATCGAACTCTTCCTTGAAACATGTTTCTGTTGTGCGGTTTGCCCGGCCGACAGAGTTGGAATGGCCAGGAGGAAAACAAGCAGAACTGCAACGGATTTTCGCATTTTGCACCTCGCGGAAAGCTTCCCAAGACTGATGCTAAAACCATGATAAGTGGCGCGAAACGACACTCGAGCGAGTTGTGACACGAAGTAACCCAAATGGTAACCGGACCTCCGCACAGGAGTGAAGGCAGGATTCAAACGCAAATTCTGAAAGCGATTCTATATGCCCCATCGTTCGGAGTCCCTGCGAAGGACGGGTAATGCTTAGGCATGCCTTCCTCCAGAAATTCTCAAGAAAAGTGGCGCGCCCAAGGGGACGATCTTAGAACTTTTCTCGGCGATTTCGTGGCAGCCTGGGCCGCAGATCGAGTTTCCCGCTGGATTGGGCGTGTGGCTTGTTGTGAGCCCCGAGGGCAGTTGCTGTCCAGTTAGGGCTAATCAGGCGCTGGCAAGGCTGTCGGTTTATACTATCCGGCGAGGTAAATTCATGCGTCCACACAGAATAGCAATCTGGTGCATTGGTTTTGTTCTTTTCGCCGTGGCAAGTGCGAAAGAACCTCCTGCACAGGTTATAGTCTGGCCTGCGTCAGGCCCACCGGTGGTGCGTTCTAGCTTTGGTAAGTTCAAGGAGACTAGTGCGCTGGCAGCAACACAATTACACGACGGACGTCACTGCTGAGAATCTTTGGAACAAGAAAATTTCCAGCGCGGAATTCACGCTTTATGTTTTTGACAAAGCCAAAGTTCGGATCGGAGAGGCGTGGATTAGCATCAGTGACGTGAGCCCAGGAGGAGTGGTCAAATTCCAAACGTTTATTAACGCCTCTGGAACCATCGCTTCATTGGAACTTGTTCCTAAATCGCTCCCGACTGAACTGCAAGCATTCCTCCCTCCCAAGACGATTTCGATTATCGTTAACTCCGTGCCTCAAGGAGCAGAGTTGAAAATCGACGGCACTCCGGCGGGAACCACGCCAAAGATCGTTCAAGTTACGCCGGGGAAACACGCGCTGGCGTTCAGCAAGGAGGGCTTCAATTCAGGCACCTTTCCGCTGGAGACTACTCCCGACGATGTTTCCGGAGGCAGCGTAAGTTACGAACTTGGGACATCCGCGCACGATACTCTCGAACTTCGCGACGGTTCTGTCTTTGGGTGGAGATGTCCAATCCATGTCCGCCACTGAAGTTCTGATACGCATAGGCGGAACTGTCCAGCACCTCAGTCGTAATCAGGTCAAGCGCATTGTTTTAATCGCGCGTGAGCCGCCATCGGAATAAATCTCGAGGCGTCCGGTAATCCCAATACGCAAGGCAAGTTAATTGTCGAGTGACCGCGTCTACTGCATCTTCACCGTGTCGTCGAAAGTAAATTCGACATTGGCAGTCTTTCCTGCTTCAACCTTCACAGGTGCAGGCTGACCTGGCGTCTTGCTATACATCCCCAGCGACGAACCGGGCGGAGGCGGTCCTTGTCGCTCGGCGTAACTTCCGCTTGGTTCATAAACTGCTC
>WNFH01000329.1_pt1 | contig 29540 bp, 32 predicted proteins | sample 5400411 | NCBI WGS metagenome assembly WNFH01 (sample SAMN13153347, study PRJNA577476) | soil metagenome | isolation source: 200 cm saprolite under Douglas fir tree site 2 hole 3 | place: USA:California | collected 2015-04-18 | reverse complement strand
TTTTCCACACAGTTTTCAAACAAAAAGTGTTTCATTTACGTAGGAGCGCACTTTGCCGCGCGATTTGAACAGTCACAGATTGCAGGACAGGACAACGGAACAGATTTCAAGTTCTGCTTCCCCGACGCAGGCCGGGGGTGTGTTTGCGGAGCACCATTACACCGTCGCAGAGGTTGCGGCGATGTGGAATTTGAGCAAAGACGCCGTCCGCAGAATGTTTCAAGACGAACTGGGAGTTCTGGTTCTGGGCGATACCAGTCCACGGCGACGAAAGCGATCGTACAAAACACTTCGCATACCGCAGTCCGTCGTGGAGCGGGTGCACCGACAGCATTCACTTGTAAGTTACTAGATAATGATATAGTATACACAAAATGTTTGGCCTTTATCGCAGACACCAAAAGCATTGTCCTCACCTGTTCAAGGGTCGGGAGCATCTCCGCTGCCCGTGTCCACTGTGGATTGATGGCCGCATGAATGGTGAGCGAATCCACAGAGCCCTGGGCACGACTGACTGGCAAAAAGCCCAGCAAATTGTTCGCGAGTGGGAGGCAGATGGCGGTCTTGTTCCTGGGCACCTTCGCCCGCCTCAACGAATGACGCTTGAGGAAGCCTGGCAACGTTTCCTCGCCGATTTGGGAGCGCGCAACCTTCAAACGTCGACGGTGCGCAAGTACAGGCTACTCTCGCGGCAGATGACAGAATTTGCCTGTCAGCACAGGCTGCGATTCCTCCAACAGTTTGACCTCCCTGCCTTGAGCGAATTTCGGGCGACGTGGCATGAGAGCCCCCTCACGAGGTCCAAGAAGCTTGAAAGGTTGCGCTCTTTCTTCCGTTTTGCTCAAGAGAGCACTTGGGTGGACGAAAATCCAGCGCGCAAACTTAAAGGACCGAAAGTGCCGGTTCGCCCCACGCTGCCGTTTACACGGGAAGAGATGATCAGGATTTTGGGAGCTTTGGACCCGTACGTAGAGCAGACAGCTCTCCGCGGAAAAGACAACGCCCGTCGACTACGCAGCTTAGTACTGGTGCTGAGATATAGTTGGATGAGAATTGGGGATGTCGTGCAGTTGACGACTGATCAAATCGCTGGAAACAAACTGATGGTTTACACGCAAAAAACCGGCGTCCCAGTCAATTCCGTGCTGCCTGATTTCGTCATCAGATGTCTCGAAGCGACGCCGGGGGTCATGGGCAAACGTCTTTTCTGGGCAGGGAGCGGAAATCTGGAAGTCATCGTTGGAAGCTGGCAGAAACGACTCCGCAAGCTTTTTAAACTAGCTGGAGTCTCTGATGGACACGCCCACAGATTCCGCGACACTTTTGCGGTTGAGCTCTTGCTCGCGGGCGTTCCCCTGGAACGGGTTTCAATACTTCTAGGACATCAGAGTGTTCGAATCACAGAAAGATACTACTCGGCCTGGACGGACTCTCGGCAACGCCAGGTGGAGGCAGATTTGAAGCGCGCTTGGGAGCATGATCCGATCGTGCTACTCCAGGCAAAAGCTACGCGGCGGCTACGTGGGGAAAGCGAGGCCGTTAATTGAAACAAAACAAAGGGCAAATCTTGGAGGCGCGGGTGGGATTCGAACCCACGAATGGAGGTTTTGCAGTTCTGCGGTCGAGAGCTAAATAGCTCATTTTCCTGGGCGATTCTGTCGGCTTGACCGCTTAAGTACGCTCCTTTTGCTGGATTCCGTTAGCAACTTGTTAGCAGGATTTGCGTCTCCTGTATAGTCCAGGTGATTAGGTTCGAATCCCTGAGGGGCTTATAAATTAAGTCACTGAGAACAGGATCTGAGCACAGGATCGGCACTTAGTACGCAAGCATACGCGTGGCGCCATGCTTGGCTCAGGCACGAATCCGCAGAAGCCTCGGAAGGAGGAGCTACCTCGGAACTATCAACGCACTGGTGCAATCTCCAGCTTGTCTCCGACTTGAGTGCCCGAGCGATAGATGGTGTGGGGAGGGAGCTCTAGCACGCTTGTTGCCTTCAGGGACACCTTTGAGATCCGAAAGGGTCGGACGTGTTCTTCGACGTGGACAACCTGTTTTTCCTTGCTGAGAAAAATCAGATCAATCGGGAACATCATACCGATAGTATGCACGCCGCGTGATGGCACGATCCAAAGACCGCGACCGAGTTGCGCCCAACGCTTCGTCTTTCCGAGAAGCCCTACGAGGCGCCGGAAATAGTTATCGGCGATGGTCGCCTCGGTGGCCACAAAGGTTTCGCGCGTTTTGTTATAGACGTATAGGGGACGATTTTGACCGTTGTTGGCCATCGATCAGCACACCCTGTCTCAGGTATTTCCTGAAAGGAGTTCTCCATCCTTTTGGCTATGCCTGTTACTCGAGAGACTTGCGCTTGCGCCGCCAAACGATTATGAAAAGAACTGCTACAGCCAGAATACCTGCCACGACCCGAATCAGCGTTACGTTGTCCATTTTGTTCTCCTTTCTTTGGAACTGTCCGGCCTCGCGGTTTCACCGAAGTCCGGAGTGCTGCAATCACTTCTGAATGACCGGCATCAATTGCCTCATCAAAGTAATGATAGCGGGGCCCAGGATCACGACCAGCAAAGCAGGGAAAATAAAAAACACGAGGGGCGGCACAATCTTGACTGTCGTCTTTGCGCTCATTTCTTCCGCCCGCTGACGCCTCTTTGTACGCAATTCATCCGAAAAGACCCGCAGTGATTGAGCAACACTGGTGCCAAACCGTTCCGTCTGGATCAGCATGGCGACGAGGGATTTGATGTCTTCGAGCCCGGTCCGCCGGGCGAGCTCCCGAAGAGCCTCGATGCGGCTCTTTCCGATCCGCATTTCCAGATTCACAAGCTGCAGTTCATCGCTGAACTCCCGATGAGCGATCCGCAGGTCTTGGGACACCTTCAAGAGAGCCTGGTCAATGCCGAGGCCGGCTTCGACACAAATCACCAGTAAGTCCAAACCGTCGGGAAGAGCACGTCGCAGGCGATGTTGACGTGCATGAACCCGCCAAACCAGCCACATTTCGGGAAGGAGGTAACCGGCAACGGCCGCCGATGCCAGAGACAGGATTGGATTCCAGCGATAGAGTCCAGTGGTGAAAACCAAGATGAATAACCCGACGGGAACCAGCAATTTCAATCCGCGCATGGCCAGGATCGCTTCCGAACTACGATAGCCGGCCCGAATCATCATGAGCTGTGCACGTGGCGCCGGCTTCGAAGCAGCAGGCATCAGTTTTCCGACCGTAGAGAGGGTATCCCGCACCCGCTCCTTCTGTTTGTCTACGAATTTTTGTTCGTGAACAGGCGCCGGTGGATTCACCATGCGCGAGAGACGTCCCGCGATGCCAACCTCGCCAGGTATAAAGGCGTAGAGTAAAGCCACCAGAATGGCTATAGTCGCCAGGAATGTGATCGTTGCTACTGCCCAAATCATCCTGTCTTCTCCGCTGGCTGCCTAAACCTCGATATGAACGATCTTCCAAATTGCGGCAGACCCGATAAGCTGTAACATCCCCGCGATTCCCAGGACCGGTGGGCCCCAGGGGTCCTCAAACAAGACGCCTACGTAATGCGGGTTCCTGATCCCCAGAAGAAACATCATGAAGGGAGGCAAACCAATCAGGATCGCGGCGGTCAATCTTCCCTGGGCCGTCTTCACCCGCACGTCGCGATAGATACGAAAACGGTCTCGGATCACCCGCGAGAGGCCATCCAGAATTTCCGCCAAATTACCGCCTGTCTCCTTCTGGATCATCAGCGCTGTGACAAAGAAACGAACGTCGATCAGAGGGATGCGTTCCGCCATGTTCAACAACGCATCCCGGAGAGGCAGGCCAAAATTTTGCTCTTCAAACGTCGTACGGAATTCGCCAGCAATCGGCTCCGCCGATTCCTTGGCAATCATTTCCAGTCCGGTGGTGAAAGCATGGCCAGCACGAACCGCACGGCCGAGCAGATCCAGTGCTTCGGGAAAATGTTCTTCGAATTGGCGCAGGCGCCGATGGCGTTTCCATGCTACGAAGCCAGAGGGAATCATGCCGGCACAAACCCCGAAAACAATTGGCGCTGGGAATTGTGGGATGAACTGTCCAGTAGTCAGATACGTGCCCATCCCGATGACACCACTGAGTAATAGAAGCTTGCCCGGTTTGATCTTCGCACCTGCCTGAACCAGAAAGTCCTGAAATCGCATCGGCCAGGACCATTGCATCAGCAATCGATGAAGCAGGGGAACAGTACTCAGCAACTCATCCCGCACCAGCTTCAGCCCGAGGGGCACGTCTCCACGGCGTTCTGCCTTGCGCACCGCCTCCATTCGCCGGCGAACCACTTCCTGGGCGCCGTCGGTGCTTGCATACATCCAGAGCAGGAGGAAAAGCACCATCACAACCAGGAAAGTGAGAATGAAAATCAATATCCCCATGTCAGATCCCCCCAGGCAAGCAGCAAGACGCCAAGCAGAGTTAGTGCGACGCCCACGAAAGTGAATAGGGACATGCGTGGCGCTCCGGCAGGATCCGTCCCCGGAGACAACCACATCAAAAGAAAAGTGGCTGCCAAGGCTGAAAACACAAGGCTCGCAATCAATGGCGTCTTCATAAGGTGGTGTCTAACGAAAAACAAACTCGAAAGAAGAGCCAGAGTAGCCCCCAAGTCCACGAGCACGGAGATCCAGCCTGCGGAATCATAGTCATGTCTGCTGGACAAACGAATCAACATGACCGTTACCACGATGGCGAGGAGCGCGATTATTGAAACGGAGACTGACACAAAGAACTCCTCAGTGAAACCCTGAAGCCTCAAACATGGAAGCCGGGAGATGAATACCACTGACAAGCAACTTCTCCGCAAATTTCGGCCGGACGCCGGTGGGCACAAATTCACCGAGCACTTCTCCGTTCTCGCGAACACCCCTCTTCCGAAAGATAAAGATGTCTTGCATGGTTACGACGTCCCCTTCCATCCCTGTAATTTCAGCCAGGCTGATCAACTTACGGGTTCCATCGCTGAGACGGCTTACTTGTACAACAACGTCGATGGCCGAGGAGATCTGCCTCCGAATTGCGGTGTCGTGAATGCTCAAATTCGCCATTGCCACCATGGTCTCCAGCCGGCTGAGCGCATCCCGAGGCGTATTAGCGTGGATGGTGGTCAAAGACCCATCGTGGCCGGTGTTCATGGCCTGCAACATGTCCAGCGCTTCCTCGCTGCGAACCTCGCCCACGATGATGCGGTCGGGACGCATCCGCAATGAATTGATGACTAACTGCCGCTGTTGTATCGAACCTTTCCCTTCAATATTGGGTGGCCGTGTTTCCAGGCGCACAACGTGTTCTTGATGAAGCTGCAACTCAGCCGCGTCTTCGATGGTCACAATTCGTTCACGGTTGGAAATGTAGGACGAAAGAACATTGAGGAATGTTGTTTTCCCGGCTCCGGTTCCGCCGGAGATCAGAATATTGAGGCGTGCTTTTACGCATCCTCGCAACAGGTCCAGCATGGGGGCTGTCAGGCTGTTGTTCTGGAGCAAATCGTCCGCTGTCAGCGGATCCCGGCCGAATCGCCGTATCGAAAGACAAGGGCCATCCACGGCCAGCGGGGGAATGATGGCGTTCACGCGCGAGCCGTCGGCGAGGCGCGCATCAACCATCGGCGAGGATTCGTCCACGCGCCGACCGACTGCGGAGACGATACGGTCGATGATACCCATTAAATGCGTATCGTCGCGAAACTGGATCGAAGTCATTTCCAGGATGCCTTTGCGCTCGACGTACACCCGTTTGTAGGTATTAACGAGAATGTCCGAAACCGTGGGATCGGCCAGAAGAGGCTCAAGCGGACCGAGCCCGAACACTTCGTCCAGCACTTCCTGCGCAAGCCGCTCTCTTTCTTGCAAATTCATGGGTGTGGATTCCCCGACCACGAGGGCCTCAAGAATCTGACCCACCTCGCGACGCACTTCCTCCCGGTTGACCTCCGTGAGGTGTTCGAGGTTCAACTTTTGGATTAGCTTGCGGTGAATCGCGGCTTTTACTGCGCCGAAATCGGTCCTCGTAATAGGCGTGGCGATTGGTGCCATAGTCTATTTCACCTCTTTGTCGGGAACGAAAAGAGTCCGCCCAACGAGCCTTTCTTGACCGCAGGGCTCAGGTCGATCCCGGCCAATTGAGCGGCCATCTGGCGATAGCGGTTACTCAGCAAGTTGTTGTGATTTTCTTGCAGCGGCGTGCCAAGGTTGACAGATTCGCTGGCTTTCCGGAAATCGTTCGGGAGACAAGCGAAGATAGGGTGGTTGATGTCTTTCTGGACGCCTTTCAGCACCTCATCGTCCGCCTTATGCCAACGATTAATGATGATTCGGACCCGGTCGGGAGCAATCCCAAAGCCTTTCAATGCCAATAGCCGTCGTTCAAGAGTCCACAACGCGGGGACGTTTGCCTCTGCCACGACCAGAATCATCCGCGCCAACTGGAGCACCGGACTCCATTCCGATGAGAATTGCGAGCCCATATCCAGCAACACGACGTCGAAACTGCTTTGCGCTACATTTACGACGCGTTCGAGCGGAGCAACTGCAATGGCCTGCCATTCTTCGGGTTGCGTCGCTCCGCCGAGAATTTCCAGTTGCGTCTTATGACGAGTCAGCAACCCGCTGAAGAAATGACTATCGAGACGATCCAGGTTTTCCACGGCGTCCCGCACGCCAAATTTGGGCTGGAGATCAAGTAACAGATGTACGTTCCCCAGCGGACGCGCGAAGTCGAGCAGGGCAACATGCTTCCGGGCGTAGGTAGAGAGTTGAACTCCAAGATTGACCGCAACTGTTGTGGCACCCACACCGCCCTTCGAGCCCATCACTACAATCAATTTGTCGAGAGATGTGTGGTCTTTTGTTTCCGTGTCTTGCATAAAACGCGACAGCATCGCTTTTAAGGTATGCGAGCTCACCGGTTTGGGCAGGAAATCCTGTACACCGCTACGCATGGCTTCAAGCAGAAGCTGGTGGTTTGGTGGATCCGTGGAAGAACAAGCAACCAGCTTCACAGCTGGACGGATCCGCCGAAGCTGCGCGCCGAATGCAAAATACGGTTCCGGATCACGGGAAAGGTCAAGGAAAACCAGGTCGGGCAGCGCCTCCGCCGACTCCGGAGGTCTGTCGCTGGGAATCGTCCACTGCTTGACCGATTTCACAGCCCCGGTTTGCTGCAGACAGGCAAGCAGATGCGCTGAACTGACCACATCGCCGCTCGCTATACCTACTGTTAGCATTCCTCGTGTTTCCTGGCCTCTCTGGTTTCCTGTTTCAACTCTGTGTATCGTTTCTGGCCTGCGCGCTTCATTTCGGGGCGGATGGTTTTTGTGTCGCCGTCGGAGTCGATGGTTCAAGGAAGGGCTGCGGGAACGTTGGCCCCTTAGGTGCGTTGTCGGCCGACACAGGATGCACGATTCGCGGAGTGACAACGACGAGCAGCTCGTTCTTGCTCTTGTTCAACGCACGGCTCTGAAAGAGCTTCCCCAGGATCGGGATATCGCCTATCCCCGGAACTTTCGAAAGGGTCCGAGTGACCCGGTCATCCACCAGTCCAGCGATTGCAAAGCTTTGTCCGTCTTCCAATGTCATATCAGTTTCCACGCGGCGCGTGGACAACGCGGGAATTACGAAGCCGCTGATGGTCAGCGCATTTGAGAAGTCCAGTGAACTCACCTCCGGCCGTACGTGGAGATGAATCTTTCCGTCCACGGTCAGGGTGGGCTTGAAATTCAGGCGGACGCCGAATTCCTTGAACGTAATGGTGACAGCATTGAACCCTTGCCCGGGCTGAACTATCGGGAACGGAAATTCTCCCCCTGCCAGGAAGCTCGCCTCTTTGTCTGTTTCGGTCAGCAGGTTTGGTTCAGCCAAAATCTGCAACAGATTCTTTTGCTGCAAAGCCTTGATCACAGTTCCCAGGTGAATATCGGGCCGAAAGAGAAAGATGTTAAGCACGTCGCTGATAGTCTGGGTGGTCTGAAAGGTTTGTTGAGAGGGGGAGGGTCCCGTAGTGGGTGTGGGTGCGGGAATATTTGGAAAGGGATCCGCTCGCACGCCGATCGAGTCTTTAATCTGCTGCTGTCCGAAACCGCCAAATTGACCCGTAGTGGTGGTACCAATGGTGTTTCCCGCCCCCGTGGAAAAGAGATTGACGCCCAATTGGCTCAATGCACTCCGGTCCAGTTCCGCAAACTTGACTTCCAACATGATCTCGCCGGCGGTGGGCGCAACAGGGACTTCCATCAGACTCGTGACCTTGGGAGAACTGTTTTTCACCACTTCAAGAATCTTGTCTGCCACAGCAGCGGAGGAGATGCGGCCAGAAAGCATGATGACGTCCTTTGACGTTTCTATGTGCACATCTTCAGATCGGAACACCTCGTGGATCTTCTGGCTTAGCCCCAAGACATCAATGTCGACGGACACCTCAAATGCCTGACTCTGGTCGGCTTCGTCCCAGAGCAGAAGGGACACGCCTCCGGGCGTCTTTCCGTTGACGAGAATTTGAGTGGGACTGACGACGATGGCTTCCGCGATATTAGGATCGGCGAGCGAGATTCTCTTGATCCGTGTCGGCGATGAGATTACGAGCGAACGTCCGACGAGCAAGTGCAAGGTTTGTGGCGCTTCGGTTTCCTGCGGCGGTCCGGGTTGCGCAGGCGCAGGTGGCGCTGCCTGAGTTGCGGGAGATGTTGTTTGCGCCGCCACAGCCGGCTGCTGTTCAGCCATCACGCCAAACGCGAAAATGAGCAGACAATTCAGAAGAACAAACACAAGCAGCACCAACCGATTTGATTTTGCGCAGCGCTCAAGCATTCGTTCTCCCCGTGACCTTCTTATGGATTTGAAAAACTCTTATTTTCTCGTTTGTTCCCCGTTATGACTTCGATCACATACACTGGGGGAGGGAGCGGAGCGGACTTGACCGGACCTGTGCGCCTGGGCGGGAGTGGGACCCCGGCGAAGAGCGCGGCCTCCAGAACGGCAGGCGGGTCGACCTTCTTCGAATCGATGGTGTTCCGCAGTGCCAGCTGGATTTTCCCTTCGGTGCTGGCCATCGCTAATTTCCCTGCGTCTTGAGGCGAAACCAGCAACGTGATGACGGGAACTGTCTGTGGTTTCCCTTCACGATCCTGTTCAATCTTTTGGCCAGCCGCCAGCACACGCACGTTTTCCAGGATCGTGCGGGTGATGTTCTCTGGGCCGCCATGGCTCGTGCCGGCGATCCTCCCCGTCACCAGAACATCCACCATGGTCCCTGGGATGACGAATCCCGCCACTCCCACGACTTCGTTCACCGCGACGGAGAGCGCGCGCATTCCTTCTGGGATCGTGGCGGGCAATCCCCCGCCCGCTTCTCTGAGGGCCAGCTTGTTTTCAAGAACCAGTTCATTTTCCGCGACCGGCGTGATCAAGGCGCGGTTCTCGCAGTCTTCGATGCGCGTAAACATCCCAGAAACCGGCTCACCTGCCGGCCAGGGAATCAGACGGAGGTTGTTGGAACCGACTCTGGTGCCCAGTTGGAGGGGCATCGCTGCCACCACGATGTGCTGGGTGACGAGCGGTTTCACAATTGTTGCCTGCTTAAATTGGCGGTAGACGAAAGTGCTCAATAGAAACGCGATTGCTATTGCCACTGCCAATCCGAGGATCATACGGTTCCGATTCATGGGTTCAATCTCCTGTGCGGCGAGCCCAGGGTCAGATAGGACTCATTAGCCCCACCGGCTCGCCCACAAACACACCAGCGTGGACACCGCTACGGCCACGCCGAACGGCAGCTTCAGAAGTTCCGGATTATCGAGAGAAATATACGGCTTCTCCCGCAATCCGAAAGAAATAAAACCGCTTACAAGCACGGCCAAATTGCGGAATGTTGTTCTGACGCGATGAGTTCGCATCATGGCAACCATGGCCATCAGCCCCGAGACAAATAGGCTGCCAACCAGGACGAACAAGAACAGGATGGGGCCCACGAAGGCCCCCACAGCGCCCATTAGTTTCCAGTCCCCCGCTCCGAATGCCCGGAGAAGCACCAGCGGCAGCAAAAGAACCAGAGCCAGACCTGCTCCCTCGAGCGATAATTTCGCACCGTGCCAGCCCGTCAAGAGGGAGTTCACGGTAATCCCAAGGAACAGGCCCGGCACGGTCAGCCAATTAGGAATCCGCCGAGAGCGCCAATCCAGCCACCCCGCGGAAAGTGTAAGAGCGAGTGTGGAAATCCAGATCATTTGGCGTGCGTCCATAAGGGTGCCCAGCTTCTGTGAGATATAGGGCCTGTGCTCAAGACGATGAATCCGATCGGGTTAGATTCCCGACTCACCGAGATGGGGCCCCGAACGGTTTTCCTGCTGCGTCTCGACTCAAGTCGCGAGGTTCGCCGCCGCATTCGAGAACACACTGTTGATCGCAACTCCGACGGTGCTCATCGCCGTGATTGCTACCAGGGAAATCAGAACCAGCAGCAGAGCATATTCCGTAAGATCTTGACCTTCTTCTTCCTTCCAGAGCCTGACCAACTGCCGTTTCATAGCCTTCCTCCAATCGTTCTAAGCACATACCGCATCGTCTTACGATGACAAGAACCGACACGGGCCCCGAGGCCGCTGAAGGGCATGGTTATCTTCCAGCGGCCCTTATTTCATCCGGTTTGCCAACTGCCGTGTATGTACCGGGCGCCTGTTTAGGTCGCCAGGTTGGCCGCGGCATTCGAGAACACCTTGTTGACCGCAACCCCGACGGTGCTCATCGCGGTGATTGCTACCAGGGAAATCAGGACCAACAGCAAAGCGTATTCTGTAAGGTCCTGGCCTTCTTCTTCTTTCCAAAGCCGCATCAGATGGTTCTTCATTCGTTTCCTCTCAAGTGAGATGAGTTGAGTGGCAAAGAGAGACCTGCCACTCTTCTCCTTCAGTAAGCATCTGCGACGCCACTCCCCGACGCCGGACCAGGCTTGCGCTAACTGGTTCAGGTTGTTGGAATTGCGCTGCCCCGATGGAGTTTCTTACGCGCCTCCGCGAAAGGTCTCCCACAAACGTCACGCTTTGTTGACACTTGCTTGCTATGATCCGTCTTTTTTGGTGACGGCATCCCGGGGCTGAAAACCGCAACAACGAGGCTAATCAATGGCCGAGGCATCACCAACAATCAGGAGGGACACGGCAGCCACAACGATGCCGCCTAGAAGGTCCACGAAGTAGTGCCATTCGAGCAAGAGGATCGAAACTACGAGGAGCAGGTCCACCGCGAGCAAGAAGCACGCAACCCTTTTCCATCGACGTAAATACCACGCAACGATGAGTGGCACGGCAACATGCATTGAAGGAAATGCGATGTAGTAATCCAAACTGACCGCATTAAGCCCCTTCCCTGCCCAGAGCGAGCTAGCTTGGACCAACAATCGCTTTTGAATCGAATACGTCCCGAGGCTGGCGGGAAAGTCCGCGAAGTGGGGTGCACAGAGAAAAAACGGGCCCTGGCTTGGCCACACCCAAAACAAAACAAGCGAGAGATAGTAGGCCATGAGAAGAGTCCCAGTAAAACGCAACGCCCGAGTCCGTCCATAATTGAACGCTAAGAGAATCAGCGCCGCACCAACCTGGGGAAACATACAGTAGTAGTACACGACTTCTAGAAACTTGAAGACACCGAGCGGCAGAGCTGTCAGCGCGTGATGCACAAGTCCTGGCACCGTACCTCCCATCAAAATCCAGGAATCCGCGCGGTTAAAAAGCGCATCGTAGCTGACATAAGGCCGGGATGACACAGCTACGTCATTGAAAGCGGATACGAGCACGAGCCCAAAGAACAGATAGACTGCGGGTACGAGCACGGGCGAAAGAGTACCTGAGAGAGAGGCCGCCTGGCTCTGAGTTCGCTCAAGAAACTCCAAAACTGCCAAGGCGACGATGACCATAAATGGGAAAACCGCCAAAGAGGCGAGCCGGGAATATAACAAGAATAAAAAGCCTAAGAAGGCAGCAAGGAGCAACAGACGACGCTTGTCTTGGTTGTAGCGCAACCAGAGAGGCCTGAAGGTCTCTTCGGCGGGGAACCCGATCAGGTACAGTAGCACGGCCGCGAAAATCGATTGGAAGGCAAAGGCCACCCAGAAAGTTTGCAATAGCACTAGCCAGTCAAACTTCAGAGGCAACCCGGCCCACAACATGGCGGGAACGAGTGCTGCGGCTAAGAGAAAAGTCACAACAAAATGCAACCGCTGGCCCGCGGCCTTTAGAGTGGGAGTCAGCACAAGCTATTCGTGGCTCTTTTCGCCCCACATCACGACGTTCCAAGCCAGCCAGCGGACGAGCGGGAGGCGGGTCAGGACGCCATCGAGGGACCGCAGCGGTGTCCACCACCACAGTTGCTCCCGCTTTTCACGCAGGATTCTCTTCCAGTAGCGATCTTGGTTCGGGTGGACGCCATCCAAGAGGTAGTACTTTATGAAAAGAAGGAGAGTTGAAATCCAGAACTCGCGGTGTTCCACGCGATCGAAATATTTCCTCGCGAGTTCCACGTCAGCAGCGGTTATCGGAGCTTCGTCCGGCGTTCGCACGGCCGTGGCCATTCTCCGGTACACATTGATCAGCGGATTGTAAGCAAGTGGATCGTAGGAAAAGAACCTTCCTCCCGGCTTCAGCGCGCGGTGCATCTGCTCAAAGAGCGATGCCCGGTTCTGAATGTGATGAATCGTGTTGGCGATGTAGATGAGGTCATACGATGCGCTCGGAAGGTTCAGATCTTCCGCGCCCGATACCATGCCCTCCAACTCAACGCCGTATTTTCTGCCCAGGCCCAGCGCCATTTCCACCATTTGTGGGGAAATGTCCACCGTCGTGACCCGCGCACCCTGAAGCGCAAAGTAAATGGAGGACTCCCCGAGACCCGCGCCGATGTCCAGCAGCTTCTTCCCGGCCAGCGGCCCCATTCGGTTCAGAATGAAGCGGTTTTCGAGAGCGGTGGGAGCCTCGAAACACTCACGGACCAGGACATCCTCCATGCGCGTGCTGCTGGCCCAAGCGTCGTGAAATGCTGCTTCTCGTTGTTGAATGAGCGTTTCCGGGGTCATCGATCGTCTCCGGCTACCGGAAAGCCTGTGTTAGCGCTTGCCGCCAGCCGCGATTGCCTGGTGTCTCGCCGCAGCCGCTAGATTCCTCGTTTCAAAGCCCATTCGCTCCTGGACGATGTAGAGAGGACGGCGCTTCGACTCTCCGTAGATGCGCCCAACATACTCGCCAATGATTCCCAGGCAGATGAGCTGAACACCGCCGATAAACAACTCCGCGATCATCGCACTCGACCAGCCTTTGACCAAACCTACGACTCCAAAAAATCTCTCGAGCAGAACGATGATGATTCCAAATATCGCTAGCCCAGAGGCAGCAAATCCCGTCCATGTTGCGAGCCGAAGAGGCAGAATCGAGAAGGAGAAGATTCCGTCGAGAGCGAAGCGCACCATCTTGAACAGTGAAAATTTGGTGACGCCTGCCACGCGCGGTGCGCGCCGGTACGCCACCGCAGTCTGCGAGAAACCCAGCCAGCTCACCATACCGCGCACGAACCGGTCGCGTTCCGGCATAGAAAGCAGTGCATCCACAACCCGGCGGTCCATGAGGCGAAAATCCCCCGTATCGAGAGGAATGCGGGTATCCGATAGCCGGCTGATGAATCGATAAAAAAACTTCGCCGTCCACAGTTTGAAGGCAGTTTCCCCTTCGCGCTCCGCTCGAACTCCATAGACGACATCGTAGCCGTCCTGCCACTTTGCCAGGAACTCGAGGATGACTTCCGGCGGGTCCTGCAGATCGGCGTCAATGATCACCACGGCGTCCCCGGAGGCATGTTCCAATCCAGCCGTGATTGCTATTTGATGGCCAAAATTCCGGGAAAGCCGGACTACGCGAATGCGCACGTCGTTAGACTGCAGTTCGCGCAATACTTCAGGCGTAGAATCCGCGCTTCCGTCATCTACGTAGACAATTTCGAAGTTCAAAAACGCCCGCTCAAGGACCGTCACCAGGCGCTGATTCGTCTTCCAGAGCGCTTCCTCTTCATTCATGCAAGGAATCACCACGGAAAGGAGCATCCGCCGTTCCCCGGAATTCGCGGAAGCTCCTGAGGGCGTTTCTCGTGGCCGCTGCAAAGATGCCCGGTTCATGTTTACTCCTTTTGCGCCAGCGTTCCTTGTTCGCGCATCGCATCCGAGTTGGCATAATCATTTCGACGGACGAATAACACGCTCACATCATCGGAATAAACTTGCTGCCAATCTGGCCGGGCAGCGAGAACCGTCGCCAGGGCTTCTTTCCGATCGAGAAGGCAGGACCGGATTCCGTAGCCGCGGAGTACGGCGAACGCGGCGGGCTTGAGATCAGCAACCTCCAAATAATCGGAGAAAACACCAGCAACCTCGTAAAGATCACCTCGCCCGTCGATGAAAACCTTCTGCTCCGGCCAGCGCGACCAGACCAGGTATCCACCATAACCGTACGTGTTGTACATGGGGCCGGGGACACGATGCTGGCGCAGGTAGTCGACCGCCTTCACGGGATAATTCCTGGCAACAATCTGTCGGATATTGGTGCTTGACGGGAAGTACCACACCATGCTCGTTGTAACCAGCGCCATCAAGACGGCATTCAGAACATAGTGCTCCTTTGCTCTGTCATAGCGGGGTAGCCAGCGGGCCAGGAGCGTGGCGAAGAGCGGAGCGAAGAAAGGAACAAAGAGTAGAAGGAAGCGAACGTGAAGGCACGCCATCACCGTTCCGCCGAAGAGCAGCACCAGTTCCGCCACTCGCCAGGTGGGACGGAAGACCATCTGGGCAAGGAAGAAGGCGAGCACGACTGCCAGGAACAACTTTCCCCCCGGGATGTTGAAAGGCATGGATTGCCATTCCATAACATTGCCCACATTGACGGGAAGAGAAGACGCCACAGTAAAAGGGTACGCGGCAAGCCGTGTGCCGTAAGGCGTGAGGGGAATGGCGGCCAGGCAAAGAAGAAAAACAAATTCAAGACGGATGCGTTCCGTGGGGCGCCAGCGCTGGGCCTCGATGCTGCCAAAACGAAATTCCATGAGCCCGCTTGCCCAGAATACGAAAAGCACGCCCAGTCCTATCACCCACGAGCCGTGTGTGTTTATCCAGATGAGGAAGAGTGGAGGAAGAAACCACAGGGCGCGAGGCTTGCCTTGGCGGAAGCGCTCGACCGCGATTAGAGTGAGGACAAGGAAGAGATAACCAAGCATCTGGGGCCGCAGGTTGAAAGAGGCGAAGGCGAGTGAACACAGCAGGCCCGAAGCCACGAACCCCGCTTTAGAGTTCCCGGAACGAATAGTTGCGTACGCGTAGAGTGCCAGCATGACGATGCTAGCCAGCACGATGAGGAGCACGTCGAGTCCGAGCAATCCGCCGTAGCGAGCGACCGCGCCGAATAGCACATCGCCGAGCCACTCATAAGCCATCCACGGAGTCCCCGCCACGGTGAAGGAAAAAGGGTCGGTTGTCGGCCAGTGATGCGTCGCAAGGATGTTCTGCCCAACCTTGATGTGCCACCAGCTATCGGGGTCTACGAGAAAGGCGCGCCCTTCGAAGAATACTCTCCCCGCCAGGAATGTCCCCAGCATGGCTGGAAACGAAAACACCCAGCGTAGAAGCGAACCGAATCGCGTTGCGCTGGCAGTCACGCCAGGCGCTGCCACGACGCAGTTCGGAGTGGAATCTTTCGGCGCGGCCGGAATGGGCATGCCGTCCACTCCGGCGCCCGGACGAATGGCGATGTGGGATTCGCTCATCGTTGTCTACCCTCTGCCACCATGAACCTAGACCCCCTATGGGTGCACGAGCCGCACGGGAATGAATCCCGCACCGCCAGCGGTGACTGTGCCGCCGGTACCCGAGCCGCCTCCACCCGCACCGGCATTGCCGCCGGTTCCGCAACTTCCGCCAGTGTTGGCGCCGCAGCTCATCGCTTGGATGACGATGGCGTCGATCATATCGTCGGTCGCGCTGTGAATGATATCCTTGATAAACATTTGCAGATAACCGACAACCTTCACCTGTGACCCGCCTGGATTCAGCGGTACAACCCCATTCGTGTCCGCACCGTCGAAAACAGGAACCGTGACGAGAGAATCGCTTTGTGTCACCTGTGTTCCGTTCGCGATGATGCCTGCCACGACGAGTGGGTTGTTACTTCCGGCGTACATCGGATATGGGAGCGTGCCTCCCGAAGCATCAATCGCGTCTTGCCCATTGCCCAAGCCGTTGGCCGTGGCGTGTATGAGCCCGTTGATTCCCTTATCGGCGGGTCCCACCGCCTTCCCGTTCAAAGTCTGAAGTATGGTTCCGCAAACGATCGCGTCTGCGTTACAGCTCTGGATGTTGGTCTCCCAAGCTGCTTTGCTCTGAGCGCCAAGGAATGCAATTGCATACCATTGACTCGCCGCCGCTCCAGAATGAAGTTGCCAGGGCTCGCCGTCGATGCCGCCACTGGCATACGGCCCGGGGTGCGCAATGCTGTAGTTATTGGCGGGGTTCAGGTAATAACCCTGTCCGGGGCAATTCGGGTTTGCCGGCGTCGTGTGAACGGGGTCGCAGTTTGGGACGAGAAAAGGTCTCAGGCAGCTCGCGCAAAGCGTGGGGCCCCCCGCCGCCGAACCGGCGGGATTATAAGCCTCTGCGGTTGCGGAAGCAGTTATATTCGCGGTGGTCACCCCGAAAATCCGCACGAAGAAAGTCGGAAGCGTCGCATCGACGGCCACGGTGATCAAAGGGTCTCCGGCATGGGTAAAATCAAAGGTCACATTGCCACCCGGAATGCTGGGGGCAGATCCGCCGACCAGGTTTTTCTGCCCCACCACGACGGCCTGGTTCGTCGCCAATGTCTGCACCGCCGCTTGCGAGACAAGTCCCGATGTGAAGCCGGAAATCACAAATTCCTGTGCACCCGCGAGAGCCGCGGCATCTGCGGCGCGCTGCGCTTCGCTTTTTCCAAGGTAAAGGGCCACCAGGTCGATGGAAAGACCAAGCAGGCCAATGAGCATAAGCATCGCTGCTCCCACCATGAAGAGGCTTGACCCGCGTTCTCGGCTCTTTTGCCGGACCCCATTTCTTTCTGCGTGCATGGCCTTACCCTCCTAATTGATGTTCTGCATGATTGCCTCGGTCGAAATCGTTCCCGGCAGACTCAAGGTCGAACCCGGAACCAGAAGGCCCATGATTTGGCTGAAACTCCACGCGTATGGATAGGTCAGAGTCACGTGGGTGCCGATGGCCACTGGGGGACCAGCTACGACTACATATCCCCGGTCAATAACCAAGGAGAAGCTGCCACATCCAATACTGCCGGAGCTAAACGTGTAAACAAAAACGCCGCCAGAAACCTTAGGAGGTTGCTTGATCGTGCATTGTGTGACGCCGGCTTGTGTCAGGTAATTTGATACCACGTCCCCGATGGCCGAGACGTCGCTCACGCCGTTCGCGCTCAGATTGTTGTAGCCGGAATTCTCGTTGGCGGCGAATCGCGCGGCTTCACGCGCGGCATTGTTTAGTTTTTGTTTCAGGTTGTATACCTGTCCGAAATCCAAGATGCCCACCACAAATACGAGGAGAAAAGGAAGCACAAGGGCAAATTCGAGTAATTGTGAAGCGTCGGCGCTGAACACCAGGTTTCGCAACATTCCTGCGCTGCGTACACCGGTCTCTTTTGGCCGGGAAAGAAGTTCGCTGATCACTAGTTTTCCTCCCGCATCTGCACGGAGGTGGCAATATTGATGGTGACCATATCGACGGATGTGAAGGGCAGATTGAACTGGAACGGATACGTGAAGCCCACAGAGACGCCGAATTCTTTGGGCGTGCTCGCGTTGAGCTGAACGTCTCGCAGATAGCAGATCTTAGTACTTAGGTTTCCGGTGCAGGTCGGAATCTGCACCTTAGTCGTATCAATCGACGATGCAGTCAGGGAATCCATCACCGCATTCTCCACGGTGGCAACACTCGGCACCGCGTTTCCACAGGCTGAACAACTGAGGGCGACCGCTGCCCGCGCCCCCTCGCGTGCAGCACGAGTGATGGTTTCGTAGATGTTGTAGGCGCGGGCGGCCCAGAAAGTGCCAACCAGCAGGGTGAGCAACAGGGGCAACACAAAAGCCATTTCCACCACCTGCGCGCCTCGATCGGGTAGTCGTCTCAAATTGCGAAAAGAAGGGGGTTGTTTCCGCGTACTCATTCGGATACACCTCATGCTGCAAGAGGCTTCCCTCTCAACTCGTAATGGCAGTTGTGATTCCAAACCGTTGGCCCTACTCCATTTGATGTCGAAAGGCCTCCAAGACTGCATAGGGCGTCCTAACACTGGCAATGCTCTCACCGCGTTGCTGAATCCTGTCCGCCCCGATGTGACCGAGGAGGGTTCCAGCTCGGGCCAGGTAGCTGACGCGGTTAGGGTTAAGTCCCATGACTCGACAGCAGGTGGCGTCCACAGCCACCGGATCATCCCCCAGAACCAATACTCCAGAAGCCTTAGGTGTTCCTTGGATAGGACCGTTCCCTTCCATGCCGATGATGCCATCAACAATCGCGAAGTCCGGCCGCGCGACGGCATTAATGTCCAGGATGGCGCGATCAATGCCCGCCCAATGGAGCACATTTTTCGGCCACCCATAGCAGCTTCCCGGAACTATTCCAAACATGTTTTTGAGAGATAGCGTGACGCCCGCCCAATGGTGTGTCTTGAGTTTCGGCATAGAAACAAGGAAATCCACTCCCAGGGCCGTCTTGGGAAGATAGAGCTCCTTCAACCTCGACGCCCGGGTTTGGAGCTGTACAAGTTCCACTTCATCCAAGTTCAAATCCACGAACGTGCGGGCAAGCGGACCGGCGTATTCTCTCAGTCGCACGGACTCGATGATCGCCTCGGTGTCCCTGTCCATTGCAGGACCGTCACCGATGAGAACTTGGGATGCTCCTAGACGCAAGAAACTTTCTCGCGCGGCGGCGATCACAACTGGATGCGTGTTCATCACCCCGAGTGGGTCCAGTCCGACGAGATTAGGCTTGAGCAGCACCGTCTTGTCTCTGACCGGGAGATTGAATTCACAAAGGCTTTCGTAGATCACTTCGGACAGGTCTTGCGCGTAATTAGCCACACGTCGGATCGTCACGTTTGACGGGGGGCGCTGGAAGGAGGGGATTAGGGCGCTATTCCGCATGATTAGGATATCTCTGTTGATGCAGGCGTCAGCCATTGTCTAGTTGCGGTCAACGCCAAACACGCCCAGGCCGTGACCTGAACGCTCTGAAGAAACTCATTCTTGCGGTGAAGATCGCGCAGATCCGGCGTGGTGGTCGGCCAACTCCGACCGTAGGATTCAAGACAGATCCTCGCCAGTGCCAGTGATCCCGGGCCATGAATGCTCGAGATATTCCCTTCGAGCCATTCCAGACTCATGGCCTTCTCAGGTCGGTTGGGATGGTCGCGCAGAGCTAGCAGCGCCCATGTGGTGGGAATTACCAGGGGATCTCCGGCAACGCCGTACACCAACGGATTCCCGCAATTCCATCCTCCCCCCGGACACATGCGGTCATAAAGCAACGCTACCGCAAGTTGTTGGCGTCGCTTTGCTGCAGCTGGAAGCAATTCCTCCGGGCTCTGTCCCAGGACGAGGAGTGCAAATGAAGTCGGCTCGACCCAGCTGCTCGTCCGCGGGGTCCAGCCCCAGCCCCGGTAGGAATCGTTTTGCGGAAAAATGCGGTGCCGGGATGAAACTCTTCGCAGCAAACGCTGCCACGGAGTGCTATCCCGTGGCCAGTCTTCGCAAAGCCACTTCAGACCCGACGCAACTGCACGGGATGACTCCTTGTCCCTGAGGAGTACCCAGCAGGCCAGCGAAGTCACCCAGCAACCCACACTTTCGTGCGGCGCGGAAGGCCAGGACCCGTCCGACAATTGCGCCGCGCGAAGAAACCGGAAGCCATTAGCAATGACTTCTTGCGTTTCCGGCCACGCGGAGCAGATTAGCGCATGCAGGGCCCAGCACGTGGCTTCTACCCTGCTCTGAGATCCAGGATGAAAGCCCCAGCCTCCATCTGCATTTTGTGCATTCTGCAGGAGGGGCAAACAGAACGTCTCGATGAGAGAAGATTCGGGAGCGCCGCCCATCGGATCAGACGTTAATCTGAAAGCCGAGGTCATGTCCATGTCCTTCGGATTTCCAATGAATCACATGACCGGTCCGAGAGGAGGAAATTCTTTGCGCCGGTCCACCGTCGAATCGCCCTCCCCCTCCTCGATCCTCAAGTGATTGATCAACCGATGGAGATAGCCTCGAGCAACGCCCAGGCTCCGCGCGCTCACTGTTTTGGACCACCCGCATTCGCGCAGGGTCCGAAGGACAAGACTTCTTTTGAACTGGCGAACTTCCTGTTCATACGAATGACTGAGCTGCGGACCTTCGCAGCCGGAATTGTAGACGGTGCCATCGCGACCGGTTCGCAGGGTAGCCGGCAGATCGTGGATGTCCACGGTTTGGTCGTCAGAGAGAACCACTGCCCGCTGTACAATATTTTCCAATTCGCGCACGTTTCCAGGCCAATTGTGCTCCTCAAGAGCCTGCAGGGCCTGCCGGGAAAACCGTTTCGCCTTCTTCTTAAACTGCTCGGCAAATTTCAGGAGAAATCGCTGTGCGAGAAGTGGAATATCATCGCGGCGTTCCCGTAGGGGCGGAAGATGCATTTGCACCACGTTCAGCCGGTAGTATAGGTCTTCGCGGAACTTTCCCTGCTGCACCATTTCGGCCAAGTTTCGATTCGTCGCGCATATCAGCCGGATATCTACAGCGATCGTCTTGTTGCTTCCGAGACGCTCGAAGCATCTTTCCTGGATCACGCGCAATAACTTTGGTTGCAACCCCAGGCCGAGATCGCCGATTTCATCAAGAAACAATGTTCCTTGATCCGCGGCTTCTAATCGACCGTGCCGGATCATCATGGCGCCTGTGAATGCGCCTTTCTCGTGTCCAAAAAGCTCGTCCTCGACCAACGTCTCCGGCAAGTTCGCGCAAGAAAAGGCGACGAGGGGGCCCCCGTTCTGAGCTCCCAGTTGATGAATCGCTCGAGCGAGCAATTCCTTCCCCGTCCCAGTCTCTCCGGTGATGAGGACATTCACATCGCAGGGAGCAATCTTGTGAGCCAGCCCGAAGAGCTCCTGCATCGGCGCAGAGGTGCCGAGCAGTTCATGCAGCCTTCCCGTGGATTGCTCGTTGGCCCGCAGCCGTTGAAGTTCCCTTTCCGCCTCTTGATATTTGTGGGCCCGGCACAAAATAAGCCGGAGCTCGATCATATTGGGTGGATTGGTCACGGTATCGTAGGCGCCGCGTCCAATCGCCTGCAACATGAGCTCCCGATTCTCTTCATCGCAAAGTACTACCACGGGTGGATGCGAGGGAGTTTTATTGATTTCGTCCATCAGCCGCAGGCCGGCCTCATCGTCCCCTTGCGTGTTTGCGGAACGCAGATCAACCAGGATGACGCCACGCCGCTCTTGAATTTCCGGTGATCCGGCCAACGTAAATTCAGGGCTTGCGCGAGTGACAAACCCATCACCTAAGGCACGCGCCATAGCGTCTGCCAGGCCGCAATCTTTACTCAAAATGCGGACGTGCACTCGGGGTTCAGGCATTGTTCTCGCTCCGGACGATCAAAACAAAGCGGAATCAGCCAGGTTATGTGAATACTAAAACCCACAACTTCATTTCTGGTTCTGCATTTCGTAAACCACTAAGCCGGGGTAACAACAGGACCCGAATTGACCCAATCGCGATTCGAGGAATAAGTGCGCCCGAGGACTTGAACGCAGGACTCCAATCTTTTATCCCTAGCAATCAAGGTGCCAAACATTTCCGCCGTTAAAACTTCGTGACATTTCCTAACGCAAAGAGAATCAGTTGATTGAACGTCCGATTACGAAACTGCATTTCGGGAAGATTCGGCCGGGTTACCAGATAGTGAAACTAAACTCTTCTTTTTCGCAAATCGCTTCCAAAGTTGTGCCCGTCCCGATTTTCCCCGCTGGCCGATCGCTCCCTCCGGCATCAACTTGCTGTCTCTGTGTTCCGCAGCTTAGATCTTCACCATATTCCCGAAGTACGAATTAAGATAAAGTCTTGGTTGCCTCCACCTGCTCAAGCAATCTCCTGAACTTGCGGCTGATCTTCTAGCGTGCGGTGCCTTCGACTCTCTATAACCCATGTGCTGCGAGTCAATTCGGCGAAGATGCCTGAGGGGCGTCGGACGGAATGCCAATCAGAATCTCCACCGCCACCGGATTACCGCCCCGCAAAGCCGGTTTGAATTTCCAGCGGCTAAAGGCTATTCGAGCAGCTTCGTCCATCTGAGGCAGGATACCCTGGTAGACATGGAGGTTCTCAACGGTTCCCTCCTCTGTAATCATCCCCTTCAGGACGATCCTTTTGTGTTTCTTCTCCTCGGGAACTGGAAGGCGCCGAAAATCAAATTTTAACTCTGCCTCGGGCGGTTGAAGCGCCAGTTCCAGGACAACGACATTCCTTCGAACCTCCGCTGCAGACTGAGGCATGGAATTCGGTGACCGACAGTACTGCAACGCCCAACCCTTCCCAGGCATTTCCAGAAAAACCGTGTAGATCTTGCCACAGTGCAAGATTCCGTAGGTATTAAGGCCTCCTCCGCCCATCGGTCCAGCAGAAACCACCAGTGCATTTCGACGTGGAAGAGGCGAGGAGGGTACCGGGTAAACCATGTCTGCGGCTAGATTCGGCTCAAGGCTGTCTGAATTTCTGCCTTTGCCATGCGTTCTGCTGATACTCAGGACTCCTGGAAAGCCTGACCCACCACCCCCCCCACCTACTCCATCATGTCCAAGCCCGATACTCGAATCACCCCCTGCACCACCGCCTCCATGACCCATACCAACCGACGCTCCAGCGCTCCCCGCTAGTGATCCGGACTGCCCCCCGACTGGCCCGGTCATGAACTCTCCCCAGCGATTGCCGAGTGGCAGAGCAAGCAGAGACGACGCATCAGAAGCATCCGTACCCACGACCAAGATTCCACTCGCCTCTCGAGTTGCCGTAACGCCGCCAGCGCTCGTCGGCAACTCCTCCCCTTTTGCAGCTATTCCGGTTCCATTCGTGGATGCCGCAGGCGGCAGGACAAGATGCGCCTGAAGGACGGAAAGTTCGGCCAAGCTCAGGACCGACGTTGCAACATGGGTCAGAATATCCGATGGCGCCGGTTCAGCTTCAAGATGCTTGCTCGATGGGGTGGGCTTCGAATCGTTTGGATTGAAATGGATCTGTGGCCTTGGAACAATCGCTGGCATTCCTAAAACTACGTTCGGCAGTTTCAGATCCACAGTAATTCTCAGATCAGGAGGTGAGAGAGACTGATAAATGGTCTGCCGGAGATTGTCAGGAAGCACCGGTCTCGAAACCACTGTAATGCTGGAGTGCGAGGTGCTGCCAACGGCTGGGAGGCGTGACGCTGGGGAGCCGAGGCCGGGACGTCCTCCTGGACCCGCGGGAGCGATCGGCGGAAGCTTTTCCGATAGATCCAGTTTTATCAGCCGGTATTGGATTCTTTCAGGCTGGGGGGATGCTGTCTCCAAGGGCATTTCTCTTGGCGGAATCACCCACGGTAAGTAAGCCAGCACCATGCTACCGGCAAGATGTAGAAACAGAGAGACGCTGAACGCCCCGCCAGCGAATCGAAATCGTGCAACCGGTGTGCTACGAAAGAGATCTATGGAGTTCTTGAAAGGATGCAAACGGACTGGTGTGCACAACGTTTTCAGTGAACCCCACCAGCTAAAGTCTTTACGCTCACGGCGAATAAGAAATCGCGGAGCTCTCGCCCGCGGCGCCGAGGACACCGTAACGTGCGACACCACGGAGGGCCGCACGAAGACACACGCTCGGAAGACTGTAATGTCAGAGCTCTTACCTTGAAAGATCACTGAATAATCCAGCCGGCCGCCGCATGGCACCTACTACCCTCTTCACGCTATCTCGCAGGCCCGCCGCGTGAGCGCCGCCGGCAAGTGCAAATCGGCATTTCCCCTGCCACGAGGGAGCACGCTGGAGACCAATGATTTGCTCCACACAAATCTATGTGGAACTGCTTGAGGAATTCCGGGAGCCAGGACATGAGTCACTTTTTGTGTACACTTCAGCTTCTCGATTGTCAGATTTTGGTCACCGTGCTTCTCAGCTAAGTGGTCAGAAACTATCTGGCTGCGCTGCTAGGCCTAGAAACATATCAATCTGCTAGGCTTCCCCACACGGCGGTCACAATTCTTCTGCCAGTTTGGAATCACTTCTGCTCAAATAAGGTCTTGAAAATAGAGGGACTCGTACTATGTGGGTCTATGAATAGCCTCCGCCCAGTCACAATGTGTTTTTGCCGTTGCATGCAGCTTCTGCCGCTGCTTTTTCTTTTCTTTGGTGTGAGGTGCGGGAGCGTCAAGGCGCAATCTACCCTGGAAGCTGCTGGCGCCACTTCTGCGTTGGCGGCGGCCGAAACCAAGGCCAAACCACCCCTCGGTTGGCCTTCGATCACTCTACCCGAGGGTAAGAGCAAATCACCTCACCTGGCGGCTTCCTCAGGCCCACCATCCGAGGTCGCCAATCGTCGCGCCCTTGAAAAACAGGCTGGTCAGAATGCGGGCAAGCTGCTGCTTCGATCCGTGCCCTCCACCGCACAGGTGTGGATTGACGGCGCCTTTGTCGGGAACTCCCCGATGCTTCTCCTTTTGGCCCCGGGAAAATATCGAGTGGAGTTCCGCGGACCACGGATGGAGTACGCGGCGCGTGTTGTTGATCTGTTGCCGCGCGAAACTCGAGAAATTGCTCTCACGCTCGCGGTTCGCTATCCGACGCGCGCGTCTGTTCGTTGAATTCAGTCCTGACTCAGGGGGAAGCAAGGGCAACATATGGCAGGTATCGATTTTGACCGACAGGCATTTGTCCCAGCTTCAGAACGAGCGCCGCGGCCCACATCCCGTCTTCTTGCTCCTTTGATTCTGGTGATCGCGGTTGCAGCCCTGGGACTTGTCGGCTTCAAGCTATTTTCAGAGTATTCTCGGAGTGCACCCAGCGTCGAATCCCGGGGTCTGGAAGAGATCCAGCAACAGTTGGCGGGCGTGGAAAAACGCATTGATCAGTTGGAGAAACGCCGCAGAGTATCCAGCTCAGAGCCCGCCAACATTTCTTCTAAACCCGAGTCGCATGACTCGACCGGGATACCGCCTTCAAAACAATCTACCTACAAAATATCTTCTGCGATTGCTCTGCAAGCCGAGGCGATACCAAACCGGCCTCCCGATCCGATCGTGCACCCCTCGACCTCTCGACTGGATTCCAGCTCTACCGAAGACAGCGCAGCCGCTAACCACGAGGCTTGGCAGGCGACCACGGACCGTTTAGCGGATGTCGTGGGCGTAGTAGGATCACAACAGGGAGAGCTCTCCCAGGCGCGTGAAGATCTCAATAGGTTGCTCGCCCAGACTCGACGCAGCGCCTTGCAATTTGAATTGCACCGCGGCAAGAGCCGCCAGCCCGTCGGGCCCGTATCGTTGTTATTGAAGGCGTCCGACCCCAAGACCCAGCGTTATACTGTATGCGTATATTTTGAAAATCAGTGTGTAGAACTAAAAGACAGGGTGATGAACGAAGTTGTAGTCTTCGTTCTTCATCGCAACTCGGCACCCCTTGAGTTGGTGGCCACAAAAGTTCTCCGCGACCAAATCGTTGGGTATTTGGAAATTCCCATTGATAATATCGGACCTTAGCTGCTGCCCCCCTGGAGAAAATAGTTACGGCAAGCCTCTTCCAGAGTCTCCATGGTGAGTCGCGGTTGCACGCCCCTGTAAGATGCAGACCAAAAGATCTGATTTACTAGGTCTCGCGCATAACATTGACAAAGGGGCTGTTTTGTTTCCTGAGTGATATGTTGGGCCACCTGCTCTGGAACTCCGGCCTCGCAGCGAAGGAAGCGACTCCAACATTCCGCCCGAAAGATTTCGAGAAACTGTTCCGGAGTTGCGTGGTCTATCTTGATTTTGTTCGCGATTCTACGCAGGAATGCATCGTCCGCGAGCCCTTTTGGATCAAGGTTGGTGGAAAACACCACTAATAGATCGAAGGGGATTTCGAACTTCCGACCGCCCGGCAGGGTGAGAAAATCGACTCGTCGGTCTAACGGAGTCATCCAACGGTTGAGGAGTTCGTCGGGTCGAACTCGCTGGCGCCCAAAGTCGTCCAGAATGAGAACCCCATTATTCGCTTTCATCTGTAGTGGAGCAGTGAAATAGCGGCTCGCCGGATTGAATTGAAGGTCCAGCATTTCCGCGGATAACTCGCCGCCGGCCAGAACCCGTGGCCGACGACAAAGAACCCACCGCTTGTCGGAGTCTTCCGGAATCGATCCTTCAATCTTCCGATGCACACCGGGGTCATAGACAATGATGATCTGGTTGTCTACCTCCACTGCATGGGGAATCCATACATCGTCGGCGTAAATTTCAGGAATATTACGGGCAATGCTTGTCTTTCCTGTCCCAGTCGGGCCATACAAGAAGATGGAAGTGCCACTCAAAACCGCTGTCCCCAAGCGCGATAAGAGATCATCGCTGAGAACTAGTTCATGAAACGCACGCTTCAGGTCGGCCTGGCCAATCATTAGTGTCTGCACACTCTGTGTTCGAACCCAATTCGTGTACTCCATCAGTGAGACCGGGGCGGGTCCAGCGTATTGGCTCAGGGAAAGCAGGTCTGCCGCCCGCAACTTTCCCTGCGCGCTGGCAGCAATGCGATGACTGCCCCCTGACATCCCTTTCACTTCACACAGTTGTTCTTTGCGGAAAAACTGGAATACTTCCTCGATTACCCCCAGGCTGAGGCACATATGTTCTCCCAGCTCAATGAGGGACATCTCGCCATGCAGATATAAAATCTTCAGGGCAAGGTCCTCCAGCAGCCCTCTGCGGACGCCGGTCTGCTGGATTTCGTGGGGTACATCCAGAACTGCCGTTTTCATTCTCGCCATCTCCTACTCAATCTCGCAACATCACGTAGGGCGTGCACACAACAAGCGTAGAGTTGAACACACTCCACTCTGTTCAGAGCAAGCCATCTGCCAATTGGACGGGTTCGTGATGAAGAGAAAAGTCAAAAACGGACAGCGGCTTATGGAATACCCTATCGTCGGGCTGGGTCCGGACGACCAATCCCTGTTCGAGACCCCCGTGGGCTATCAGAAATTCTCCAAGCTCAGATCGGCCACTAAGAGCTTCAGCCGCTCATTCTCCTGCCGCAGGTCTTGTACTTGGTTGCTGGTCGCTTCCCGCTTGGCGTCGCCCCGTAGCCGTCCCTTGCCCGCTTCCAGGAAATCCTTCAGCCACTTGTAGTAGATCGTCGGATGAATCCCTTCGCGACGGCACAGATCCACGACCGACACCTTGGCGCGAATCCCTTCCATCACGATGCGGATCTTCTCTTCGGCGGGAAATTTCCTGCGGGTAGCAAGCGGGTGCAGCCAGAGCAAAGCACGCCCTCCCCGGGTTCGAATGAGCGCGAAACCGAAAACCACCACAGTAGGCGGAAGGTAGCTCCCCTCGACCGGTAATCCGGCAACGATTCTAGCGCCCTCCGCGCCGCTGGGTCCCCTATTTGCGGGTGTTGGCCTCAATTTGTTCCAGAAGCTTGAGTACCTTGTTAGTCTTACGGATATAGATCGAAGGGACATAGGCTGCCAGTAACGCGACCAAGACCGCGCACGCGCTGAGCAATGCCACAGGCCACATGGAAACCTCCTCTCAAGGGAATAGAATCTCGCCTGAGCCCGGATTCCCGTTCTGGGCTACTAAATAGGCGCAAGCATACACCAGACTGCTGCCTTCTGGGACACTTCAGTTCAGTTTTCGCCCCTGATCGAATCCCGCTTGTTCGAAGCCGAGAAACATGTCTCCCGCGCCAGCGAAGAGATCAACTCCTATTGGCGTTGTCGTCGCACTGGTGCGGAGACCTCCTTGCGTACATATGTCGGCTAGAGCGACCTGCGCGCGCGTGGCCGCCACGCGCGCCTCAAACTGCGTAGTCGCTTAGGTGTTAGCGCTGTGCCAAATTTCGTGCTCGCAAGCGGCAATGAGGAATGCTTGTTCGGAACCGAAGCCGCGTTCTTTGACAGCGGTACGACTTTCCTCCCGGATTTCGGCGGCAGGGTATCGAAAGTTGCGCGAAATGGCTTTTTTACTCACAAAACATCCCTTCAACGAGTGGTCCCGGAGCGGTACCACAATCTGTTCGAAGTGGTACCGCTCAAAACGCATGAAACGTAAGTAGTTAAGGCAGAAAAACACCACAAAGTGGCCCAAACCCTTTATGTTCCAATACGCGTGTCTTTCGCCGATGACCCGCCTGCATTTCATGCACGCTGCTCCTATTGCCGTTGAAGAGTGTTGACTTCTGTTGACTTTCGCTGACTTGTGTTGACTATTGCTGACTTCTGTTGATTTCTGTTGACTTAGAACCTTTCCAGGCTTTACATCGATACGTCATGGTGCTAAATGCACAGCACTTCCAGAAGAGCCCTCAATGCAAAAAGACTACCGCGCCTGCGTGGAAAAACTAGCCAACGCTCCCCGGGAAGAGAAAAAGTGGCGCTGATTCGCTGTCTTGGCCCTCGAATGGAAACGCGAACTCAATGGGGCGTCTTAAAGACGGGAAAGGTTGAACAAGCTTCCAGGGTCATGTATATATCTCATATATGGACCGCAACGTATCTTCAGTTGCGGGAACCCCAGTCCAAAGACGGTAGGAAACGTGGCAAAGCGGCGAAGCGTTCACTTCGGGGTCTACAATGTCCGGCTCTTAAGTGCCCTCGACAAACTCCTGCGGGATAAACCGCGGTATTTGGGAGAACTGTCGACTTCGATCAACGATGCCCTTCTGGCGGTCGACCTGAATACTGTCGAGCTCGTCAATCTTCAATCCAGACAGAAACAAACCGGGAGAGAAACGCAAGTCGTTATCCTGCGGCGTCTTCGCAAGCGCATTCATCAGGTCGCGCAAGAGCGGAAGTGTTCGATGAACCAGCTCGTGAATAGCGCTCTTCTGGCTTATTACTCGAAGACTGGAGAAGGCAAACTCAGGAAACCAAGCAAGGGACGCGGGCCATCCATGCATTCGTACGACACAATGTCGGAGTTGGAGCGGCGGGAGCTTCATCAAATGCTTTCCGGGCTTTCGGCGATGCAATCCGTTCCCATCGATGCGGAAGAGCCCGATGGAACATATTACGAATACGATCGCAATCTGAAAGCGACAGTGAAGGTAACGCCTGACGGAGAGCGAACCCCCGTGGGGGAATTAGAGAAAAACTTTGAGCCCACGCGCCGGAAGGGTCCGCGCAGAATTGCACATGAGGAAATCACAACCTGAGCCGGCAAAAGCCAGCATTGTTCATAATCGC